>ERZ791612.135-NODE-135-length-46963-cov-29.941758_pt1 | contig 46963 bp, 45 predicted proteins | sample MGYA00509963_ERZ791612 | MGnify/ENA primary metagenome ERZ791612 (study PRJEB30046, sample SAMN00791906) | human gut metagenome | study: EMG produced TPA metagenomics assembly of the A metagenome-wide association study of gut microbiota in type 2... | reverse complement strand
TTTTCAGTAGGGGGAAGACCCCTATTTATGTAAACTATGTTATTGCACATAACACCGCCCACGGGCGTCCCCTACAAACTATAAACTCCGTTCTACAAACTACAAATTCCATACTACAAACTATAAAGTAAGAGGGGTCTTGCATGATGGCAAAAACCTTCGTGCAACAGCCCCCTCTTCCCTTAGAAATAGACCAGGGTGACGCCGGCACCGCCGCCTTCTACGTCGTCGAGCTGGTATTTCTTGACGAATGGCTGGTCGTCGAGGAAGGCGTGGATCTGACGGCGCAGAGCGCCGCTGCCCTTGCCGTGGATGATCTTGACCGGGCTGAAACCGGCAGCCAGGGCCTGGTCGAGGAATCGTTCTACTTCCGGCAGGGCTTCGCTGAAGGTCTTGCCGATGATGTTCAATTCCGTGGCCACGCTGGACGTGCGGATAGGCCGGTACGACGAGGCGGCAGCGGCTTTCTTTTCGGCCTGCTGTTCTTTCTTCAATTCGTCCAGGTACGGCGCACTGACGTCCTTGAATTTGACGCGGACCGTCATGCCCCGGACGGAGACGGTCAGCTGTTTGCTGCCGATGTCTTCGACCGTGCCGACGCTGTCCAGGTTGTTGACGAAGACCTGCTGGCCGACTTTCAATTTCGACAGGTCGACAGGGTCGCGCTGGGGCTTTTCCGCTTCAGGCAGGGAAATCTGCTGGATAGCCCGGCGGGCCTTGTCGATGGCCTTGGCCTTTTCCCGGTCCGTCCCCTCCTTGGACTGGGCCTTCAGTTCGCGGATAATCTTTTCGGCTTCGACGCGGAGGTTGCGCTTGAGGTCGACGGCATCGCGGCGGCTGGCGTCGATGATGTCCTGCCGCTTCGACGTGACCTTGTCCTTTTCTTTGCGCAAATCGTCTTCCAGTTTCCGCGCTTCGCGCAGGCGGTATTCCAGTTCCGCCTGTTCTTCGTCCATCTTTTTGGCCTGTGCATTGAGCTGGGTCAGGACTTTTTCCATATCCATGTCCTGAGCCTTGCTGCGCAGGTCTTTGGCTTTTTCCAGAATATCCCTGGGCATGCCCAGGCGTTCGCTGATGCTGAAAGCGTGGGAACTGCCGGCCGAGCCGATGCGCAGCTTGTACGTCGGCTTCAGCGTTTCCATATCGAACTCGACGTGGCCGTTTTCGATGCCCGGCGTATTATAGGCATAGTTCTTGAGGTCGTTGTAATGGGTCGTGACCATGACATACGAGCCTTTCTGGTAAAAGGCATCAAGGATGGCAATGGCGATGGCACTGCCTTCGGCCGGGTCCGTACCGGAACCGAGTTCGTCTGCCAGGATGAGGTCTTCCGGCCCGCAGTGCTTGAGGATGTAGATGAGCTGCTTCATATGGCTGGAAAAGGTACTCAGGTTCTGGGAAATATCCTGTTCGTCACCGATGTCGGAAAAGACGTCGCGGAAGACGGGCAGTTCCGACGATTCACCGACGGGGATGAACAGGCCGGCCTGATGCATGAGGACCAAAAGGCCCAGGGTCTTCATGGAAACGGTCTTACCGCCCGTGTTGGAGCCCGTAATGAGCAGGATGCGGTAATCGCCGCCGATGACGATGGTATTGGGCACGACGTGCTTGGCGTCGATGAGGGGATGGCGGGCCTGGATGAGCCTGATTTCCCGCGTCTTGGAAATGGCCGGACGGCAGGCCTTCATCTTCAAGGCCAGCTGAGCTTTGGCAAAGGCGAATTCCAGCTGACCGACACACTTCGTGCTGTCATACAAGTCATTGTACTGCTGCTGCACTTTGGCCGTCAGGCGGCGGAAAATGCGTTCGATTTCCTTCGTTTCGCCAATGCGGGCGGCCTGCAGGTCGTTGTTGGCATTGACGATGGCCAACGGTTCGACATAGAGCGTCGAGCCACTGGCCGACGTATCGTGGACAATGCCGGGAAAGGCATGGCGGTATTCCTGCTTGATGGGGATGACATAGCGGTTGTTGCGCACTGTGACCAGGGCATCCTGGAAATACTTCTGATATTCCTTGTTCTGCAGGACATTATTGACATAACGCTTGGTCTGCCGTTCCAGTTCGACGATACGGCTGCGCAGGCGCATCAATTCCGGCGACGCATTGTCGCGGATCTGGCGGTTGTTGTCAAAGACAGTGGCGAAAGAATGAGAAAGCTGGGAAAAATCGCCGATGACCTCAGCCTGTTCGGCCAGCTGGGGATACTCAGCCCCCCGTTCGGCAAAGAACGACCGGATTTCCCCATAATGCTGGAGGTTATTCCAGATATCGATACATTCATGGGAATCGAGGGTCACTTCGCGCTTGACCTTTTCCAGGGACGGACGGATATCGACGATGCCGCCGAAGGGCGTACTCGTTTCCGTCTGCATGCAGCGGACGGCTTCTTCCGTATCGGTCAGGTTCTTTTCAATAACATCGCCATCGTTCACCGGTCTCAGGCGGCGGGCGATTTCTTTAGACAACCGGGACGGGGCCAGGCGGACCAGCATGTTCTGGACCTGGTAGAATCCCAAAATCCTCATACTTCTTTTATTCATAAATGGCATTACTCCTGTTGTTATAAGATTCCGTGGAAGAAATGACCGCGCGTCACGGTCTGGTCTTCCCTGCCTAAGAGCATCGTTTCCGTACCGTCACAGAGGCGGCGGTACCGGCTGACCTGCTGACCGATCCACTGCGGCGTGCGGCCGCGGCCTTCGATGCGGATGGCGGCGATGCCGGCGCGGCACAGGTCTTTATAATACGGCGCCATATCCAGATCCCGGCTGTTGAGGATGTGGTTGCGGCAATACTGGTCGGTGACGACAGGGAACGTTTCGTCCCGGCGGTCCCGCAGGGCATAGGCACCGCGGTTGCAGACACCCGGGCAGCCTTTCTTCTGGCCCTTGCCGGCAAAGGACGAAATGACGCAGGACTCAGTGACCATCATTTCGGCCCGGCCCTGGACGACGGCTTCGATGGGACAACCGCTCTGGCGGACCATTTCTTTCAGCTGGCGCAGCGTCGCTTCGACAGACGCCGTAATGGCCGTACAGCCCAAGGATGCATAGACCCGGGCCGCCTGGCTGTTAAAGATATTGAGGGACCAATCGGCCCGGACGGGCACGGTAATATTCAAGTCGGCTATCATGGCGAAAATGGCCATGGCACCGGCATAGATGCCGTCGACGCCGGCCGTGATGGCCCGTTCCAGTTCGTTCTGGACGACCAGCCGGTTTTCTTCGCGGACAATACGCGGCGTACCGGCCCACAGAGCCGCGCCCTGTTCATGAGCGGCCTGGACGGCGGCCTGCCAGGCCTTGGTGCCGAAGGGATGATGATGGTACGATTCGCCGCCAAAGATGATGACGTCGGCACCCTGGTCCGCCGCGGCGACGACGCCGTCGACACTGTCACAGCGGACGACGAGCTGCATGGCCTCCTTGTCCCCAGGCTGCCTTTCCGGAGCCTGCCGCTGCCGGGCCTTTCCGGCTGCCGGCCGCTGGTAATCTGCCAGGATGGCCTCGGTCAAAGCCTGGACGGCCTGACGGCGCAGGCCGTTGAGGACACTGGCCGGGATCATGCGCGTTTCATCCCACACGGTCACACTGGCCAGGGCAAAGGGCGTATCGCCCAGGCGGCCGAGCTGGCCCTGGACGTAATCGGCCGTTGCCGGCCGCTGGCGGGCCGGTTCGGGCTGGAAATCGGCTACCGCTGAGGCGGTATGGCCATTTTCATCCCACAAGGTCAGGCGCAGGTTCCCCTGGTCTTCCGTGTCGACGTGGCCATAGATGGAAAGTTTCCGCGTCAATCCGCCGGCCATGTCATCAGCCGTCTGCCGCCCCGACGGATTGCGTTCGGTCAACGTGCAGCGGCTGACGGAATCTCCCAGGAAATCGGCCTGATAACTGCGGTTAAAGGCACCTTCCAGGAGGGCTGCCGCTTCGCGATGGGCGGCCTTGCGCTGCTGCGGGCTCTGGTAATGGGCATCGATGACCCTGCGGTATGCCGAAACGACGGTCCGGACGTAGGTATCGCCCTTCATGCGGCCTTCGATTTTAAAGGACGTGACGCCGGCATCGAGCAAGTCGTCGATATAATCGAGGGATTTCAAATCCTTCAGGCTGAGGACATAGGCCTCGTGTTTCATGACAGGTTGGCCATCGCAGAGCAGCGTATAAGGCTGACGGCAGGGCTGGGCACAGGCACCGCGATTGCCGCTGCGGCCGCCGAGGAAACTGCTCATCAGGCACTGGCCGGAATAGGCCATGCACGACGCACCGTGGATGAAGACTTCAATGGGAATGGACGACTGAGAAGCGATGAAGCGGATTTCCTGCGCCGACAATTCGCGGGACAAGACGGCCTGGGTGAAGCCATTGGCCTCGAGGAAACGAACGCCGTCCAAGTCGGCCACGGTCATCTGCGTACTGCCGTGGAGCGGCAGATCCGGCGCGACTTTCCGGGCCAAAGCGGCTACGGCCAGGTCCTGGACGATGATGCCATCGACACCGAATGAGTCGAGGCGCTGCAAATAGGCCGACAAAGCCTCTAATTCCGTGTCTGCCATGAGGATGTTGACCGTAACATAGACTTTTACACCAAATAAATGAGCCGTCCGGACAGCCTGTCCGATTTCAGCATCGTCGAGATTATGAGCAAATTTGCGGGCATTGAAGCCTTTCCCGCCAAAATAAACGGCATCGGCACCGGCGTCAATGGCGGTGAGTACGTTTTCTAAAGAGCCTGCCGGGGCTAATAATTCTGCCATGAAAATCCTCCTGTGATAATAATAGTGGTTAGTGGCTAGTGGTTCGTGGTTCGTAGGGGCCGTCCTGAAAGGCGGCCCGTTCTGGGCGGCCCGCTTTTTTCATTAAACCGTCAAATGGCGGTATATATCCGTCAACAACTCTGCCGTGACCGTATAGGGTGTCCGCTGGACGCCGCCTGTCGGCAAGGTCATGGTGACGAATTTTTCGATTTCTTCATCACTCAAGTCGACCGTATCGCCCATGAGGTCCTGCATGAGGGCCGTAAAGTCATCGAGTCCGGCCAGGCCCAGGATGGCCCAGACCTTTTCTGCCTTATCGGCCATCGTTTCTTCCATGAGCTTCATGTACGCCGGCAAGAGCAGGCCATTGGCCCGGCCATGGCTGAGCCCCTTATAATAGGTCAGCATATAACCCATGCTGTGGACCATGGTCGTCCCCGTCTGGGCAATGGTAATGCCTGCCAGGGTCGAGCCATAGAGCAGGTCTTCCCGGACGACAGGCGAAACGTCGCCTTTGAGGTCCGTCAAATGGACGCCGAGGAAACGCATGGCTTCTTCGGCCCAGACATCGCTCATGGGCGTCGACGCCGTGGACATATAGCCTTCGATGGCATGGGACAAGGCATCGATGGCCGTATCAATGGTGACGGCTTCGGGCACGCTGTCCGTAAAGGCCGGATCGGCAAAGGCATAGACCGGGAAAATGAGCGGCGTATTGATGGACTGCTTGGTCCCGGCCTTGGGATTGGTCAGGACGCTGACCTTGGTCACTTCACTGCCCGTCCCGGCCGTCGTCGGTACGGCGACGATGGGCAAGGGCTTGCGGTACGGGCCGGTAAACAACTGTTCATCATCCAGCTCCTGCGTGCAGACCAGGGCGATGGCCTTGGCCGCATCCATGGGCGAACCGCCGCCGATACCGATGACGAAATCGACGCCCTTTTCCAAGGCCAACGCAGCGGCCTTGCGGATCGTCGCTACAGACGGATTATTTTCGACCTCATCAAAGAGGAACCAGGAAATCCCCAATTCATCCAGCTTTTCCACAACAGCAGCCTGGGACCCATTCACCTTGGCCGAATGACGCCCCGTGACCAGCAGCGCCTTCCGTCCCAGATCAGCCAGCACTTCGCCGGACTGAGCGATACAGCCCTTTCCAAAAAATACCTTCGTCGGCATATAATACGTAAACATGCAGATTCCCCCTTCACACAGCAAACAGCTTATTTCCTATCCATTTTAACATCTTTAGGCCGCTTGGGCTAGTGGCGGGAGGTGTGCAAAAAAGGCTTGTCGCAAGACGACAAGCCTTTAGGGGGTAGTGGCTAGCAGTTAGGGGTTAGCAGCCGGCCGCTGACTGCAAAAAAAGGCGCTGTCTTCATGCGACAGCGCCTTTCAATTGCATAGGTTTGACGAAAATATCTTGGAAAAATATTAACGTTTCGAGAACTGGGAAGCTTTACGAGCTTTCTTGAGGCCGTATTTACGGCGTTCTTTTTCACGCGGGTCGCGTGTGAGGAAACCAGCTTTTTTGAGAGCCTGACGGAAATCGCCGTCGACTTCCAAAAGGGCACGGCTGATGCCGTGACGGATTGCGCCGGCCTGGCCGGACGGGCCGCCACCCTTAACGTCAGCGATGACGTCGTACTGTTCAGTTACGCCTGTGAGTACGAGCGGCTGTTTAATAACCAATTCCAGTGTTTTACGACCGAAATATTCGTTCAATTCTTTTTTGTTGACTGTGATTTTACCCTGACCCGGAACCAGACGAACTCTAGCAACGGATGTCTTTCTACGGCCAGTGCCGTAGTACTGTGCTACTGCCATGAAATCTTCCTCCCGGTATTAATTAGCGAATGTTTAACTTCAAAACTTCAGGTTTCTGAGCCTGATGCGGATGTTCAGCACCTGCATAAACGTTCAGTTTACGATACATCTGTTCACCCAATTTATTTTTCGGGAGCATACCGCGAACTGCCATTTCAACAACGCGTTCCGGACGTGCTTCGAGCATGTGGCCGGCCTGAGTGAATTTAGCTCCACCGGGATAACCGGAATGATGGAAATAGGTTTTCTGGATTAATTTTTTACCTGTTAATTTAACCTTTGCTGCGTTTACTACGATTACATAATCGCCTGTATCAACATGCGGGGTAAAAGTAGGTTTATGTTTTCCCCGAAGAACTTTAGCTACTTCGGCAGCAAGACGGCCTAATGTCTGGCCTTCAGCATCAACAACAAACCATTTGCGTTCGATGTTGCCTGCATTGGCCATAAATGTAGTTTTCATGCTGTGTGATTCCTCCCTGAATTTAACTAACTGACCAAGCTTTTGGTGCTCTTTCTCCGGGGCTAATGGAGTCCAAGTGAAAAGCTTACTTATTTATTTTACAGATTTAGACAGGCCTTGTCAAGCTTTTTTTCTTCTAGTTCATCAAGTGGGAATCCGACGGCCCCACAGGCCGCCTTGAGTAACCCTCGGCTCGTGGCAACAATCGTGGCTCGTTGTTCGTGGCTCGTGGCTCGTAAAAACCTGCCATTATACTCGAAAAGGCTGTGATGAAATCTCGCAACGGGCCGCACAAGGCTCCCTTTATAGGGGAGCTGGCCGCCAAAGGCGGTCTGAGAGGTTAAAGGTCGGCCCCTACGCACAAGGCCATTGGCCGTGTTTTTTTTTGCAATCTGTGACCTCTTTCTCTCCCATCGCCTGTATGCGATACCGTAGGGGACGCCCAGAGCCTTTCTGGTCCGCCAGGTACCGACTATCGGGAGGTGCAGGGCGGCTGCCAGAACGGACAGCAGTGGCGGGCGTCCCGCCGTGAATCCTATGCATAGCCGGAATGTATGACAAACAGCACATGGTCGTAATACAATCATACCTATGACAGCGGATTTCGTTGGCAGTCAATTTTTCTTTCAACAGATTCACCATTCTTTTCTTTATTATAATATGAAACAGAACGAGCAGATATATCCTAACTCCATGATACAACAGAAAAAGGACGGTTCTGGAAAACTTAATCCTTTTCTAATCATTTTTGAACCAAATCCAAAATATTTAAGGAACCATTAATGTAGATTGGAGCCGACGCCCCTGCCGTTCGCAGTCCGCCGTTCGCTTCGGGTGACCCTCGGCTCGTAAAGAAAAGCCCCGATTGGGGCTATCGTAGGGGCTGCCCAAAACATGCTAACTGACCCTAAATCAATTTATTTTGTTTGGCCAGTTTTTCAATCATGGACAACGATAGTTTGCTATACTTTGCCACTTTTTCCAAGGCCATCCCATCCTTTAACAGTTCCAGAGCGAATTCCAATTTTCCTTCTCTTCTACCTTCCTCTTTGCCTTCTTTTCTACCTTCTTCTCTACCTTTTTTCCATCCTTCTTGCTTACCTTTCATCAGGCCATCTTCGTATATTCCTTCTCCTAAGTTGCACATGACTGCTAAATCCCCCTCTCCTTCTTGTGTCAAATCAATCCCAAAATCATTATGCAGAGTCGTAATCTTTTCACTGGCATTCTTTGACAAATCGTTCATCGTAGGCCGTTCGTCGTTCATCGAGTTGGAAGCCGACGATCCAGCCGCTGGCCGCAGTCCGCCGTTCGCTTCGGGTGACCTTCAGCTCGTAAAGAAAAGCTCCCAATCGGGGTTATCGTAGGGGCCGCCCAAAACATGCTAACACATCAGGTACAGGACGGTTACCTGGACGAATGGCAACAGCGGGCGGCCCGCTACGCGCTGAGGGTATCCCGAAGCGTCGTTGTTAGTTTGAGTCTGTCGCGGCGGAACGCCGCATCTGCGTCGGAGATACACCGGATACCAAAAGAAGCTGCCGCATTAAGCAAACACCTGCATAATGCGGCAGCCTCTTTAAATTGTGCCCCGCTTATGCGGGAAAGACTTCATTTGGTGGAGAAATTCATGTACAGCAACAGGATCACCCCCGCACGTGCGGGAAAGATTATGCCCTCATTCCTTGATTCCATTTTACCATAGAACATACTTTCGTCAAGTCTTCTGCTATTTCATTTTTTATCCGGGATATTATTTCATTTTTTATCCGGGATATACTGTAAGATTTGATTTATACAATCATCAAGATGTTTCATCACATCGGACGACCAAAACCGCAACACAAGCCATCCATCCTCAGTCAGTACGTCATTGACAGCTTTATCCCGTTCCACATTATTTTTTAACTTCTTTTGCCAGTATTCTTTATTGGATGCGACCTGTTCCCCAGGAGAATCTTGATGACCGCGGGCGTGCCAAAAATCCCCATCGACAAAGACCGCAATCTTATAGCGGGTTAAGGCAATATCCGGTTTTCCCGGAAGATCTGCATAATTCTTGCGGTATCGAATCCCCCGTTTCCATAAAGCCTTACGCAGTAAGACTTCCGGCTTAGTATCTTTTGCTCGGATATGACTCATATTTTTATGACGCTGTTCTCTGGTCATATCATCCATAATAGGCCTCCGCTCTATTCGTCGGCTTCCGCTACATCATAATAAATAGCATTATCGGGCAATTTTATATTAGGGACCCAAACTTTTTGGCCGCCCCAACCTTTATTGCCGGTCATCTTATAGACCGTCAATACAATTTTATCTGTAATATTCTTTCCCAACTGCCAATCATTCGGCGATAACAAAGCCCCCGACCCTTTTTTAATATCACGTTCACGGCGGACGATGAGAATCGCCTGTGCTCCCGGATTCCTCGCAATATAGATATTGATGAAGGATAAAAAGGCGCCTATAGGGAATTCTGGTTCTGTTTGAATATGTTCCAAAATTTTTTTGATTATCTGCATGGAAACCTGATACTTTTCTTCATGGTCATCAAAAGGCTGTAATAACTTGTCTAAATCTTCTATCGTATGATTGGAAGGTTCGAGCGGGAAATAGTTCGTTCCCCCAGATACAGCGAAAACATGCCGTTTATCAAGTACATTTTTCCGAGTAGGACTGAGTTCTTCCGGATAATACATCTTAACATTTTCAATGCCCCGTTCAATCTGAGCAATGATAGCATCATTCGTTGCATTAATATCACAAAACAGTTTATACAGCCGATTATCCAGGTAAAGTTCAATCATCCCTGGATCCCGGTCATAGCCAAACATTCGGCTATGCTGCCACATCGTATCAGCCTGCGGCTTTTTAGCTGTCCTCGTATAAAAAATGGTATGAAGGCCGCCAAAAGTTACGCCTCGTCCCAACGTATTCCCGCCGATAAGAATATTGGAGCCAGCCGCATATTCTTCAGCATCTACTTCATGTTTCCCATTCATAATGAGGACTTTAATCGCATGATTATCGAGAAGTTCCTGTACTTCTTTTCGAATATCCTCAAAGGGAAGCAGCTCATGTTTCTTGGGATGCAGCCGATTATAGGCCTCTTTCAATGAAAGCTGTACCTCCTCATCTTCAAAATCAGTACAAATTTCATGCAGTATATTTTCGACTTCTTTTTTATATTTATTATGTACATTCATCCGCACACTAGGATGAATCATAAAATTGGATACCGCTTCTCCCGACTTTAAAAGCTGGGCAGAAACAACCAGATGATGAAAGACCGCCTGACGCAACGGTTCTTTCAACCCATCAATCAAGCGTATACAATCTTTTCCAGTTTCTGAAAAAAAGAAACCGCCGCCAAGATACCCTTTGCCAGGTTTAAAATAGTATGTGAAATAAGGACGGAAACCGCTCATTAAAGTTTGTAAAAAAATAGCCTGGGGCGTCCCTGTGACCTGTAAATAAATGCTGCTCGAAGCCTCGTTCTTGATATAATCCAAATACCGATTAATACTTGACTGTCTATTGCTGTTGACCAAGGTATTTAAAGAAGCCGCATCCGCTTCATCATCCAGAATAAAGAGCGGATTCCCAACCATAAAAGCGGTAGAGCGCATAATATTGGCCCATTGTCTTAAAACACGATAATTCTTTTTCAAGACAATAATGACAGGCTTAGCCAGGGCATTTTCTGTAAATTTCATGGCATCATTTTCCCCACAAATACAAAAATGTCCCAAGTCATCCTTCACCCGCTGCAAAGTCTGCTGTTGTAAGGTGACGTTATCCGTAGTCAGCAATAAAAAGGCTGCAAAACCTTGATTAGCCGCTTCACAAATGATACCGAACATCTGCGCTGTTTTACCAGACTGTACATTCCCAAAAAGCAATCCTATTTTATGGCTGACATAGTCAAAATCTGCAAGGTATTTCTCACCCACTTCGTCGGCCGTTTTTTCAATCGTTTTTGCCAACCCTTCATTACCGCGTTTCCGGATGGTATTCGTATAAACTTCAAGATAATCCATCAATCATTTTCCTCCTCATGGGAAGATTTTTCGTCATTTTCAGATACAAATGATAACGTCCAAACAGGAAGTTCCGTCCCATCTTCATCCTGCGCTATTTGATCCGTCTTAGAAAACTCAAGACTATCTGCCCCATAGGCCTGCAACATTTCACGTGTAATCATGCCTCGACGTTCTGTATCTTCTCCCGTATTATTGACTGGCGTAACAAGCCCGGCAGCGGCCAAACGGCCTTTCAGCCAGCGTCCCATGATGAGTTCATCCCCAACAGCACTAAACTGTTTATTCCCATCACTTGTGGTATGAGCTTTAAACCAATAGCCATCATCAGTTACTACAAAAAATGGATGATTTTTTTCTGGATAGCCTTCCTGTCGACGGACTGCTGCACTAACCGTCAATTGTGTTTCATACCAATCGCGATTTTTACGTGCATAACGGGGCGCTGCATAACAGACATTAATATTTGATTTTGTGAATTTCGCAGTCTGCGTTCCATGTGCCAAATCATATTCGATATCGGCTCTTGAAGGCACCTTCAAAGGCAGTTTAAAAACATTGCCCACACGGTGTTTTTGATAAAGTTCGACACTTTTCTCAGGGACTTCGCTTACCAACTCAACGCCTGAAAGAGAGGTATTAACTTCACGAATCAATTTAATCTTATAACTCCCTGTATCAGCTATATTTTTTGAAAGAGGACTTAGTGATTCTACGAAGCTGGCAATTTCTTGGACTTCTTCTATATTTCTGGTTTCTGCTGATATTTCATACTGACGCCGATTTGAAGCGTCCAATTTCAGAGCCCCTAAATTATGAGAACCTATGAAAGCACAGAATGGATGGCTGTTTCGGTAAAATACATATACCTTTCCATGATACTTAAACGGCTGTATAAGAAGTATTTTACCAACGCCTTTTTCCTGCCAGCGTTTGTTCACATCTAAAGCAGTACGGTAGGTGCTTTCAGCAATGCCTTCGATCATATACATTCCCATATTCAGTCGAACTTGTTGTATTCCTAATTCATCAACAATCCGTTCCAGTTCTAAAAGTGAGCCTTTGGACACATATCCTACAGCTATATCCAACCTATCCGATTCTTTAGCCGCTTCCATAAAAGCTGTATTAAAATTTTTTTGTCCTTCTTTTACACGCAGCGGTGGCATATTAGAATATAAAATTTGCATTGTTCCCACCACCCATCAATCATGATGAGAAATAAAAGTCATTTCAATATCCGTGGAATTTTGCCAAACAAACCGAATTTGGTCGCCAATTTGTGCATGATGGTTCGTAAGCCAAGGTTCTAAGGCACGAAGATCCCCATACCCTTGAAATTGCTTAGCGTAAACATCCCCCTTCCTAGAACATCCAGCAGTTTTTAATTGACCATTAAAAACTCCATCTGTAGATCTTACATTAAAAATATTAATTCCCAACCCATTGCCACAATTACTATTACGCAGTCCTAATCTCCTAGCTTCACGTTTGGGAATCGGAATATAACGTTCTCTGCTTCTCCGTACTCTCGTATGGTTTCTTCTATGCGTTCCCCAAGCAAGCGGCGCTTGAGAAGTAAAAGTTATAGTCAATTCATCTCCAGCATGTGGCATAAAAATCACTCCTCATCATTTTTATATTTTATATTTATAGTATAATACATTCAAACAAATTCGTACAATATTCTTGTCATTTTATCAAATATACGCAAAAAAGCCGCTTTTCAGCGGCTTTGCTTAAAGTAAAAAAATTTTATTATATCCTATTTCGTTGAATTATCAAATTTAATATTACATTGGTGTTCATGTTTATAAGGAATTCCCGCAAATGTTTTTAAAATAGCTTCAAAAATCTGGCGGGCACCTTCACAAGGAACAGCCATCCCAATTTGACGCCGAACTTTTTCCTTTGTTCCTTTAAAAACAAAGTCGTCCGGGAAAGTTTGCAAACGCGCTCTTTCACGGTTGGTAAGCGCCCGGTTTTCTGAATAGTGATAGATGTGGGTTCCGCCTCCGCCTGAACCTGTTACAGTATAAGATGGTTTATCCGGATCAAGGCGTCTGTAAATCTGACTGATACGCGCACCCTTGATATGAAGTTGGAGATGCGGTGGCAATTCAGCATTAAAAGCGTTCTGCCCAGGTTTTATATATTTTAACCGCTCAACCACAACCTCTGACATGCGTGGCAATTCGTTATTAGCAGCATCTGCTGGAATCGGTGGTTCTTCCAATGCTTGGCGGCTTGTTCTATAATCATGAATATCTGGCGTTGTAGGAACCGGCGGAAAGAAGGTATAGGGAAAATCCTTGCGTATACCTACAATAATAATACGATGCCGTGCTTGCGGAACTCCATATTCTTCAAACTTATATAAATGTGGAAAAAGATTGTATCCAGCATCATGAAGGTCCGCCATGATTTTAGGAAGTGCGCCGCCTTTATTGGCACTTGAAAGGCCGCTAACATTTTCTGCTAAAAACCACGCCGGCTGAAATATCCGCAAAACTTTGACGCCATACGTATAAAGAGGACCGTATGTGCCATCAAAACCTTTTTGTTCTCCTACTGTAGAAAAATCATTGCAGGGAAATCCAAATGAAAAAGCATTAAAAGGATGTTCGCTAAATAAAGGGTTATCTCGGCTTATATCTAATTTGCGGACATCTCCACAATATACACTCTGAGATTCATCATCTTTACAAATATTATGTCTGTATGTTGCACACGTAGCTTCATCGTAGTCATTGGCCCAAGCATGTTCGATTCGTAACTCAGGATGCCCTTCTACATTCGCATGTAAAGCTCCGCAGGCTAAGCCGCCTGGACCACAAAACAATTCTCCCATCTGAAACAACATCTATATCCTCCTTTCCTCTTTGATTAAATTAATAATATGTTTTAATTGCAGCATTATTGCAGCACATTCATTCACTAGATTATTATATCATACAATCGAACGTTTGGCCACCTCAATAAAAAATAAAATTATTTTATTCATAGTCTCCACTTTGGTATAATAAAAAATACAATGGCCTATTGTCATTAAAAGGAACATAACAAAGAAGGTAATATTTATGAATCGGCGTAATTGGAATGAAGAAGAAACCTGCATCGCTTTAGCTCTTTATTATAAAATTCCTTTTGGAAAAATAGATAAGAATAATCCCTCCATCATAGCTGTCGCAGAAAAATTAAACAGAACGCCTTCGGCACTTGCAATGAAAATGTGTAATTTAGCTCACTTTGATAAGACATTACAACGAGAGAATAAAACAGGATTACCGCATGGAAGTAAGATGGATGAATATGTATGGAAAAAATACGCCATGGAGTTCGATACATTGGCACAAATTAATGAATCTTTAAAAATAACTCTCCCTAATATAACTGATTCAATAATTCATGAGGGACATAATATAGAATACTCCGCAAAATACCGCATTGGACAACAATTTTTTCGCGATGCTGTTTTAAGTGCCTATAACAATACTTGCTGCATTACAGGAATATCCATTCCAGAACTATTAATTGCAAGTCATATCAAACCTTGGTCTAAAAGCGATGACAAAAATGAAAAAGCAAATCCAAGAAATGGGCTCTGCCTCAATGCACTTCATGACAGAGCCTTTGATCAAGGCTATATTACATTAGATAAAAATTACGCAATTATTGTTTCTGATAGGTTAAAGAAAAAACGCCATCTTGACGAAAAAACAAAAGAGTGGATTTGTGCTTATGAAGGACAGCACATTATACTTCCCTGCCGCTCCCTACCAGATTTAAAATATATCGAGTATCATCAAGATACTATTTTCCAACCATAAAAATACATTATTTCAAAATTCCATAATAAAAACATCATCAGCATATTTAATAAAGGTAACATCAGTACGCCCATAACGTTGAAAATCTTCCAGGGTCACGAATGAACCAGGTTTTAATCCTAGTTTCCGCCGAAGCCATCCTCCTAATAATGAGTTAGATGTCGCCGTATGAATTCCTTTATTATTTTCTTGCGCCATCCGCATAAAAAAAAACTTCGCCGTCATCTGTTACAACCTTGAACAAGGGGCAATTAAGGTCATCTGGCTGCTTTCTATCCGGAAAAAAGCCAGGTTTCTGCCTTGCTTTATTATAAGGTATATACGCTTCGTTCAGATTCCGATGGTATCCCTTTTTGCCCCGATATCCCCAATTAGGGCCAGACGATTTTCCAACATCACCATTACTAGTCAGCCAAGATATTGTCAACTGGTCAATAGGTTTTCTCTGTTTTAATTGCTCATATGTGAGATTTTCATAATTAAAAAGTGATAAATCATCATTCTGAACAACAATATTCTCTTTAAATTTCAATTTATCAAACACCTCCTCATTAAAACAGCTTATAGTGTCTTCAAATACTGAGTCATAGTAAGCCATGGCTTCCTGCCAATCACATTTTGTCAAAATTTCGCGCCGAACCCGAAAAGCATTTATTGAATAATTCGCTGACCCCATAAAGGCGATTCCATTGCTATGTTTATCATTTGTCCAAATATATAATTTGGAGTGAACTTCTTGATTTCGATAAATATAATAACAATTTGTCTGAATACGTTGCGGAGCTATTAGATTAATCTGTTTGAGTGTTTCTTTGATTTTCTCATGTTTTTTCAATGTAATTCCATTTCTTTTGTACATTCCCAATATCATGTTAATTTCAATATGCGCTGGATAAGCTCTTTTATTTTCTTTATTGTTCTGCCTGTCGTGCAGCCGAATCAAATGCTGAGCAATCATTTCACAATCCGTAAAGCCAGTGACAATATAAAGTTTATTAAATTGATACCGTTTAGCTGGTAAGTAAAGAATGTCTTCTTCAAAATCATCTGTCCATATCATAATTTCACCCTCTTTAGCTTCATATTGGAATTCTTTTTTTCCTCTGCATATTCAATAGTATCACTGCTTCTAACATGTATTGATTTTAGTATACCAGCTCTATGATTTTACTTCTTTAGTTTTAATCATTTTCTAATTCAGAAACGCAATTTTTAATCTATCTTTAATCAAAAAAACGATTACATGAAGAAAACTTCATTCATGTAATCGCTTCCGTCATTCATTATTTCATTGCCGTTTCAAAAGCACTGGTAAAAATTTCTTCATTGAGGGGATGGTGTAACTTCCTACTCAGGTCAAAGCACTCAGCCTGATATTTTTTTGATCTGCGGGCTTTTGTTTTAATCTTTGCGCTGGTCGGGTGTTCTTTTGAAAACTTAGCAAACGCTGTTCTCCAGAATTTTCCCATAGAAAGAATAGAATCATAAATTTCAAACAATTCATCATCCGAAAATACAGATGTATCTTTTTTCTTGAGATATAAATGAAGCCCTTTCTCAAACTCTCGCCAGTCATCTTCTCTAATTTTTTCAGATAGTCTTCTTATCCATTGAAAAATTCGTTTATCTTCACGATTTCCAACCCGATCAAAGATATCCTGCCATTGCCGCCATGATAATTTTACTACAGTATTCTCATCCAACTGAGCAAGATTATAACACTGTCCATAAAAGCTGCGCGTTTCTGCATTGGCTCCTTCATTACGTACCCGTTTTTCATTAGTCGCAAAGGTCTTTATTTCATCCCAAAATTTTCTTCTTTCAGCAATAGATATATTATATTTTTCCAGCTGCTCAGCTAAAAATTTTCCTAGATTATATTTATAGAGAACACTTTTTCCATATCTATCATTCAAATCTGATTCTATTTGTGGAATTTCTTTTTTTAGCGCATCTAAAATTTCATCAATAGTGGCTTTCTCTTTTGAAGATAAAAGGCCTTCATAGACTAAATGCCCCTCTTTATCTATTGATACGATATGCCCCATAATTATCTCACCTCAAACTTTTAGAGTAGACATTTTCCATTTTATTTAACACCAGTTCTGCAGCTTCTTGTGGTTCAAGTTCTGTAAAAGGCTGTCCACCTACATTAAACATATCATATCTTCCTTCCTCAAGATAAAGCATGACATACTGTTTCAACATTTGTTCTCGTATATATTCATGTTGAATTTCTGGATAATCAGAAACATATAAATAAGCTGGATGCCCTACATTGAGTGTAATTGACCTTCCATTTCCCGTCTCGCACCAAGAACGCCTATAGTCTTCAGGTGCATCAACACTACGAACAGAAAATGAATCTTGAAACCCGTTTTTTTCATCACAGTTAAGATAAATTTTATATTTATATGAGGTAATTTTGTCACCTTTTTCAATTTCTCCGCTATCTTCTACTGCAATCAAACGAGCTCGCAGTTCCAGCAATCCAGACGTCAAATATTGTTCATACAATTTCTGATCAAAAAAAATATCTTTAATCGGTTTAGTAATGCTTTGTTCATAAGGTTGTACAACCCCACTAAGAGAATCTATGTCCACAATTTTATCGCAGGTAGGTACACTGGCATTATGGATACTGATATTTAATCTATATTTTAATTCCAATCCTCGTTTATTTTCAATAGAATACGATACATCATGTAACATTTCGCCAAAATTTACTCTGCGGCTGTTTTTCCTGGGAAAAATACATTCATGCAAAGCTAAGCCAACATGAGGACGGGAAGTATCCGGTTTATCTATGTCATAGAAAAATGACAGTTCTTTCTTTACGCTCTTCCCACTCCCTTTAACTTTTACAAAGAATACAATCCTGTTTTCTGCATACTGCACAGAGTTATTTGGTTTAACGACAAAGACAGAATCTATTCTTTCTCTGTCATTGGAAGCTACTGTAATTTCGTTTTCGTCAATTTTTGACACTTCATCCCCCGTAGAGGGATCGACAACAGCAATTTTATAATCGAATTTTTTATCAGCTGCATAGGAACTATTAATCAAGACAGAAAATCTTATTTCATCATCCGTAGTGACTTCTTCTGAACCCAATTTCGGATACACAACATGCTGCCAACGAATAGAAAAATCGCCTTTTTTGGGTCCTTTGCCCAATGACTCAAAGCCAAGTTTTTCAAACAAATTCTGAAGGTCATTTGCAATCTCCTGCATTTCATTCTGCAATTTTTTATCTTCCGTTTCCTTGTCTTTAATATATCCCCATTCTACAAAATTTGCTCTTACTTTTTTATTGCAGTAATTTTTTAAATTTTGAAAGGTTTTAGTATTCTTTTTCCCTCTGCTGACACCAAAATGCACACGGTCTTCAATTCCTGAAAGCTCATCTTCCCATTGTTCGTCTACTTCAACATATCCCCAAAATTTACCGTCAATTTTTTTGGGAATATCCTTGAGATCAATGTCTCCAATTTTCATTCCTTTACGATAATAAGAAATACCGGACCAGCTATCATCCCTCTTATTATCAAAAGTATAAAGGCCAAAATGTTTTACCCTATATCCATCTGTATATGTTTCCGCATTTTGTAATTCAAAATGATGTGTTGCGTTCTTTATTAATTCCGGAACCAAAACTTCTTTCCCATTTACAACAATTGCAGCTCCATCTTTCAGCCTCTCTATAATCCGCCACCACGATTCTTGAATATACGGTACGATTGTTTCATTTTGAATAGAATCAATCAAATCCTCTCTAGGTTTTTCAATAATAATACGTGTACCTGTACTTTTTTTCTCTGATAAACCTGTTTCGTCTCTTATAAACTTTTTGGCATCCTCATTTGTTAGAGATTCAGGAAGAACCTGCCCGCATCTATTAATATTAGCAACGTATACACCATCTTCTCTTAAAGAATCATAGTAATAGGTATAGGATTGTGATGCAACGGAATAGACACTCTTACCGGCTCCAAAAAGTCCACCGCCTGTCGTATTCCCACCTGAATTAAACATGGATGTGAATCTGGATAGTCTTTCATCAGGCCCTAATTTTCCTCCGTTTGCCATTAACTCGTTAATTTCTGATATAGGAATAATTTTACCCGTTAATCCTACCGTACCGAAATCTTCTATAATGACATATTTTCCTTTTTCAGTTTTTACCAGGGATATATCGCATCTCCAATTTTTCCACTTGTTTGTTTTTCTCGCACCTACAGCATTTTGAATGGCATCTTTCTGAAATCCATTAGGAAATGTGACGCCCGCATCTGTATAAGCTCCCAAAATCCAATCAACATTATTTTTATAATTCTGCGGTATCGGGGTTAAGTTCATATTATCCATAAAACGCCCTCCTATTTCATTCAAGTGTAAATCGATCCTCTTTTTTATTTTCTATTTTATTGAATTTTTTCTTCGTTTCTTTTACTTCTGATTCAATAGCCGCAAAAATTTTCTCTACGTCTTTTTGAGTATAGTCATAAGCATTTGTATTTGCACAATTTCCTAATAATTGCAACATATTAAGAATCTTATTTGTACGTGATTCAGCTAATCGCACAAATTTTTCCCGTTTGGTTTCTTTTTCTTCATTTCTTACTACAACATCATCTTTAATTTTCATAAAAACACTCCTAACACAAATGAATTATCTATGTATATTTTACGTCTTATCATAATATATTGTCAAATATATTTGCATTTTATTTATATATAAAAAATATGCTCAATATTTTTATTATTATCTTATTATTTACCAAATAATAAAACAAGCTCTAAATTCATGACAGATTTTATCATGAACTTAGAGCTCGTTTATTTTTCTTAGCTGGCTGCCTCATCGGCTGCCAGCAAAATCCTCAAATTCCTAATACCTCTTTTGACATAATCCCCGACGGTGCTTTTCCTAAAATCGTATTTTTGGGCAATCTGCTTATACGAATAGCCATGGATGAAGTGCAGGCGGATGAATTTCTGCTGTAATTCGGGCAGCTGTTCCAAAGCCCAGTAGAGTTGCGTCCGTACTTCGTCTTCTAAATAGCAAAGTTCCGGACAGGCATCTTCAGAAACAAGGTCTTCCGGCAAATCAGTTAATGTATCGTTTTCCATAATCGTTTTTTCGACTCGCTGGTAGTAACAGGTCCGGCTGTAAGACTCCCGACGCAGGTGATTGTGTACCGAAGCGACCATCATTTCGGTAACAGTTTCTTCAAACTGACTCAGATCATACTGATAGATACAATCTATGGCCCCATGATAGGCCGTCGACAAGGCCTCATCGAAATTCTGATAAAACCGCTGGTATTTCTTGGCTTGATGGTGTAAATAGGGCTTAAAAGCCTTAATCAGTTCTTCTGCCGCTATTTTGTCGCCGCGCTGAGCAGCTCGTACACAATGTCGCATCTGAATAGTCATTACATCACGTCTCCTTACTACAGTTACATTAAAATTCGATTAAAACCTCTTTTCATTTTTTCTTCATAAATTAAAATTTTTTAATGTTGCCTTAAATGGAAAATACCCTGGGCAGACAAGCTGCCCAAGGTACCTTTATTATGCTACGCTTATTCCAGCGTTTCAACCTTGCGGGTTACGATCTGGCTCGACTTGAGTGCTGTCAAATTGCCGCCTTCCGTCGTAGCAAAGATTTTGCTGTCGACAATGGCTTTTGCGGCAGTATCGACAGTTGCCTTAGTCAAGTCCGCTTTCGGATTAGAAATAGAGTAGCTGACATTTTTGCTGATTCCATCAACAAAAGTGAGCTGCAGCGTCTTCGTTTCCGATTTAATTGCCATAGTGTAGTCCTCCTTTCTTTGGTATTGTGAGAAGAGCAACCTCTCCGGCCCTTCGGGCCACCTCCAGCTCAGCTCTCCGTTTTGGCAACCGCCCTATGCTTCCCTGTGGTCAGCACCTGACGGGCCCAAAAGGGCCTATCAGGGGAGGCAATGGCTCCCATCATAGGGGAGCTGTCAGCGAAGCTGACCGAGAGGTTTACGCGCTCTTACGCCGTGATTTCGTTTTCGACGACTTCATGGATACCCGTGATGGGATCTTCGTACAGCGTGCCGATGGCGTTAACGGCGGTAACGACGTTGGCCGGGTCAGCCCCGTTCACCAGGTTACGCATCTGCACGGATTTTTCGCACAAATTATCGTTTTCGTCGTTGTAGCTGATGACCAGTTTCAGTTTGCTGGAAACTGCTTTACGTTCTGCTGCCATGTTCATTCCTCCTTTCTTTTCGTATATGTGAAGAGCCTTTGTGGCTCGTAATTATTTTTCATCGCCTGTATGCGATATGTAGGGGCGTGCACGTGGCGCGCCCGCCGTGACCTCTGTGCATAGCCAGAATTTATGACGAATAGCTCATAAAAACCTGCCATTATACCTGGATAGGCTGTGGTTGAATCTCTCTAGCGGGCTGTCCTTTGGGACAGCCCCTACGCACAAGGCCATGGGCCGTGTATTTTTTTGCAATCTGCGGCCTGCGTTCATCATGCCGCCTGAGCGCCCTGCATCTGGTGCGGGTACTGCATGATGCCCGTTGCGATGGCCTGGGCCGCTTCGTCGCGATAGGCGTCGTAACGGCGCCAGTCGAAGTCGTTGTCGATGAAACAGACTTCGACGAGGACGGCAGGCATGATGGTATTGCGCAGGACGAAGAGTCCCGGCCGTTCCTTGAGTCCCCGGTTGGGCAGATTCAGGACGGCTTTCAAATTGGTCTGGATGCAGTGCCCCAGCATGAGGCTGCCTGTGGACCCGGAAATGAGCGTTTCCGTACCACTGGCCCTGCCGTTGTAGGCATTGAAGTGAATGGATACAAAGAGGTCACATTCGGCCTGATTCGCCTGGTCGCAGATATGGTATAGGTCATCGGACTGACCAAAGACGACCGCGATTCCATTTCGTTCTAAATATTGCTGGACGCCCAAAGCCAATTCATAAGCCGCATCACATTCACGCAAATGCAAGCGGCGATTGACGGCGCCCGGATCAAGTTCCCGGTCATGACCGGCATTTAAATAGACTTTCATAACGCTCCTTTCGATAAATATGGCCTTACGGCCGCAGTTCGCAGGCCGCTTCGGAAAAAGCCGTGGTTCGTGGTTCGTTACTCGTAAAAAACCATCATTATACCAAAACGGGCTGTGATGGAATCTCGCTGCGGGCCGCCCGCTGGGACGGCCCCTACGCAACCCCGATTGGGGCTATCTTTACGAGCTGAGGGCTTCCCGAAGCGATGTTGTCAATTTGAGTCTGTTGCGACGAAACGTCGCATCTGAGTCCGAGGCGACCGGCCGCCTGCGAACTGCGGCCTGCGAATCCCAATTATTGCCTCATATGGACACTGGCGGTTGTTCCTCCGATGGCGATGCCCTGCATGTTCCTGTGTTTCACGGCCGGGCATGGGCAATGCCCATTGCGGCCGCAGTCCGGATATGGCCTAATCGGTAACAAAACGGCACTGGCTCTCTGCAAGATAAAGATCAATTTCCTCTTGTCGAGGTTCCTCAAAAATCTTAATATCCGGTTCATAGCGCACTCCTTTCAAATGATTTTTCGGATAAATAAGGTTATATCGCCCTTGGCCGTCATGGCCATGGTGGTCCTGAATTTACTGTTTTCTGCCAGTTCTTTTTCCCGGTCACTTTTACAGTTCATGATCTCCAGCCTGTTCCGCTGAACCGTCGTTTCACTGATTTCCGGGAAAAACTGCCGGGCGAACTGCACGAGTTCCAGGCTGACCGGACCGATACCGGCAGACTGATTTTCATGGATACGCTGCTTGGCTTCCCGTATTTTCAGAGCTGCTTCCGGGCTCATTTTCCCGGTAAATACAGGTGCTGTATAGACATGGCGGTTCATATCGCGCCGCATCTGCCGCCATTCTTCAAGGATTTCAGCAATGGACGGGGCGAATTTGTGCGTCGCGACAATCCGTTGTGCTAAAGTCTTAGCCTGGGTCGCTGATATGCCGGAGGGCAGATTGTCTTTCAGTGCTTCGATGAAGATCGGGTTTGTATTCTGGTTCTCCCCGTAGCACGCCCGCAACGTAGTCAGCAAAGTTTGCATAGCCATGGAATTCATCCTCCTTCTTCTTTCCCTTCATAGGACGGCCATTGCTGTTCTTTAAAATGGCCTGAATGTATTTGATATTATTGACTTTATTTTCATGGGCCAGTTCGATAGCGATACAGGTCGCTTCGCTGCCCCACATTTTCTCTAAATCAATGAGTTTCTTGGCGAATTCGCCCTGCATGGGGCCGAAAAGCTCCTGATATTTCTGGACCGAGGCGTAGTCACGCATTGCTTTCGGCGTCGTCACAGGTTCACCGTCATAGACCGACGTTTCTTCTGCCGCAGGGGGATTTCCGTCGGATGCTTCTGATTCTTCCGGCGGATTCATCGTTTCCGTCACGACAGGCGCCGCATCCACTGAGCTATCTTCCAGCTGAGCTTGGCGCTGCCTCTCACGGTAGCGCTGTACCCGTTCGCGCGTCTGTTCCCGCCGCTTCTCGTCGCGCTGGAAATCCTGTAATTCATCCCAGATGGCAATACGGATAAGACTGCTTTCGTCGCGTTCGATGAGTTCCAGCTTTTCCAACAGGGCCAATCCCTTCTCGATGAAAGGCCGGCGGCGGTGCAGGCATTTGGCAATGAGCTGCGTCGTCATGGCTTCCCGACCCGATACGTAGACATACCCGTTGTCGTTAATCGTTCCGGCCATATCCTTCAAGAAAAACCAAAGTACGATGTATGAATCGCCGTTAGGTTGGTTCATCAAGAATAAGATACGGGGATCTGAGAATAAGCCGGTTCTGGTTTTCAGCCATTGCAGTCGTTTCATTGCTAGCACCTCTTTCTGCATCTTGGGGTTTGTCTTTCTGAATTACCCCTCTACTTATATAAGACAAAAAAAACGCCAATCGTCCGAACTTTTTTTATCTTTTTTTGCCAAAAGGCTGCTTTTTCAATTTATCTTTTACGGCATAAAAGTCATATTGCATTTTTTTGTTTATTATTTTCTATTCAGCATCGATTAATATTAGATAAGCCATTTGAAATCATTAAGTTTTTATGTATTTTACTATAACTTTTTTTCCTCTCTTCTTTTTCTTTTCTAGTCTTATAAAGGTAACGCGTTACACCTTCGCCATTGGATGTCTGAAAATGCGATTGCTAAGCCATTCATGTTATTTTGTATTGAGTCATAAACAGCCCAAAAAAGGGCTTGTCGCATGACGACAGGCCCTTTTAAGTTGTTAGTGGCTAGCAGTTAGTTGTTAGCGGATGGATTTAAATTTAAAGGTTTTTGCTGAAAACTACAAATTCTGTACTACAAACTATAAAGAGAAAAAGCCCACACATGATAATGCATGGGCTCTAAAAATTTATAAACCTCTCCGGCTCTTCGGGCCACCTCTCCTATGAGGAGAGGCATTTATAAAACGTCGACCAGGAGTTTTAGGATCAAATTGGCTTCGTGGCCGGCACAGATGGCGACTCTGGGGGCCATGAGGCCGCGGCCGGGTTTGGCGTTCCTTGTCTGGTCGCCGCAGATGTAGAAGTGGCTGGTGATTTTTTTTGTTTCGATGGCGTTGCTGTCGCCGTAGCCGGCCATACCCGAGGCGGAGACGATGTATTTATCGGGACATTGTTCCAGGATGGTGTGGACGAGCATGGTCTTGGCATCGGGATTGTCGAAGGCTTCGCAGATGACCTGGTCGTCTTTCAGGATGGTCGGCACGTTGTCTTCAGTGAGGCGGACGAAGTCCGTGCGGACGTCGATGAAGGGATTGATGTCGGCGATCTGCCGGGCCAGGGCATCGGTCTTGCGCTGGCCCAAGTCGCGGACCATGTAGGACTGGCGGTTGAGGTTGCTGGCATCGACGGTATCGAAGTCGATGAGGTGCAGGTGGCCGACACCGGTCCGGGCCAGGTAGACGGCGGCGTTGGACCCCAGGCCGCCGAGGCCGCAGATGGCGACGCGGCCGGCGCTGACTTTCTGGTGGACTTTCGGCGTATGGCGGGAACACATCATGCCTTCCAGGGCTTCTTTCGGCGGCAGGCGGTCTTTGGGGATGAAATAGATTTCATCGCCCTCTTTCAGGGCCAGGTTCTCTGTCGTGGCAAAGCCGTTGACGATGGTGATTTCCTGACCGCTGCCGTAGGCGGCTTTCAGGTCTTCCAGGTGGTCACAGGGACAATTCATTTTCTTTCCGTTCAATACTAACTGCATGGTATACACCCCTCGTAACAAAATAAAAACGCACGACGTCTGACACCTTAGGTGGTGTCCCCGTCGTGCGTCTTATTCTTATATCCTTAGTGTAGCCGTTTTCACAGCCCCTGTCAATCTTTCTTTTCGGCCTGGGCCCCTTCCTTCAAGCGTTTGAGCTGGCGCTGTTCTTCCGGTGGAAGGGATACGCCGCAGCAGCCGCCGCTGGAATTGCTGGCATAGCCTTTAAAGACTTCAGAGACGATATTCTTAACTTTTTTCACCGATTCAACAACCATGAGAAGCCCTCCTTTTTGAAATTCAAGGCCGTCGAACAAAATCGCCAGCCTAGCAGACCGCAGTTCGCAGGCCGCAGTCCGCAAAAGCATTCCATTTATACGGTAACGGATAGCACCACACGTCGGTGGTGGGCGCCCCACGTGGTCGCCCCTACAGGTCACGAGTCACTAGCCACGAGCCACGACCTGCGGCAAACCTATTCACCATTTATTCAGGCGGGCCGCCCTTTGGGACGGCCCCTACGAGCCACTAGCCACTAGCCACTAGCCACTAGCCACTAGCCACTAGCCACTACCTGCCTTAATCACCATGATTCATAGCGGGCGCCCCACGTGGTCGCCCCTACAGTTATTATATCAGGTAATGCTTATCCTGTAAATAATATCAACGGATAATTTTTATTAATTATTTGTCATCAGCGGCCGTCGGGCCATACCAGGGTGATCTGGCCGCTGGTTCTCGTCGCTTTGAGGTCGATGACGCGCTGGTTCGAGGAACCGCGGAAGTAGAGGCCCGGGTCTTTCAGGTCGTCGACGAAGGGGCCGTCGACGAGGACGTCACAGACGTCTAAGAGGGCTTTTTTCTGCGGGTCCTGGATGATTTCATCATAGGTGAAGCCCGAGTAGACCCAGACCGATTTATCGGGCATGGCCTGTTTGACGTTTTGGACGATCTGCGTCAGGCCGTCGGTGTTTTCCATGGGTTCCCCGCCCAGGAGGGTCAGGCCGCTGTTGGTCGGGGCACTGAGCCAGGACAGGAGCTGTTCCATTTCCTTGTCCGTCCATTCCTGTCCGGCCCTGGGGTCCTGGTATTCCGGGTTGAAACAGTTGAAGCAGTGGCGCGAGCAGCCGGTGACGAAAATCGTCGAGCGGATGCCCGGTCCATTGGCAATGTCATATTGCCGCATCTGTGCATAATGCAAGTCAAGTCACCTCTTAGATATGGAGGACGCGGTTCTTGATTTCCTGCGTCCGCCCTTCGTTCCAGAAATTTTCGCCCAAATAGCCGCAGGTCCGGCGGATGACGGTCAATTTGTTGCGGTCTTTGTTGTGGCAGCGCGGGCATTCCCATTCGTTGTCGTCGTTGAGGATGATTTCGCCATCAAAGCCGCATTCATGGCAGTAGTCCAGTTTGGTATTGAATTCGCCGTACGTGATGTGGTCGTAGATGAACTGGACCATGGTCAGGACGGCCGGGATATTATGGGTCATGTTGGGGATTTCGGCATAGCTGATGCAGCCGCCTGTCGATTTGTCTTCAAAGTCGGCTTCAAAGGAGAACTTGTCGAAGACGTTGATCGGTTCGCGGACGTCGACGTGATAGCTGTTGGTATAGTAGCCTTTGTCGGTGACGTCGGGGATGGAGCCGAAGCGGGCCTTGTCGATCTTGCAGAAGAGGTTGGTCAGGTTTTCTGCCGGCGTACCGTAGAGGGCGAAGCCGATGTTCGTTTCCTTCCGCCACTTCTTAATGTGGGCATTGAGGTCGTCCATGATGCGCATGGCGAATTTCCGGCCTTCCGGCGCCGTGTGCGAGCAGTGCTTGGTCAGTACCGTCGCTTCGTAGATGCCGATGTAGCCCAGGGACAAGGTCGCATAGCCGCCGTAGATGAATTTTTCAATGGTTTCACCGGGCTTCAGGCGGGCAATGGCGCCGTACTGCCAGTGGATAGGCGATACGTCGGACGTGATGCGCTTGAGGAGGTCGACGCGCAGGAGCAGGGCTTTTTTGCAGAGTTCCAGGCGCTTGTCGAGGATCTGGAAGAATTTTTCTTCGTCGCCGTCGGCGAGGATGCCAATCTGCGGCAGGTTGAGGGAGACGACGCCCATGTTGAAGCGGCCGTCGAACTGGTAGTTGCCCTTTTCATCTTTCCAGGGGCTGAGGAAGGAGCGGCAGCCCATGGGGCTGAAGACGTTGCCTTCATAGGATTCGCGCATCTTCTTGGCCGAAATATAGTCGGGATACATGCGTTTCGCCGTACATTCAGCGGCCAGCTTGGTCAAATAGAAGTACGGGCTGCCTTCGCGGACGTTGTGTTCGTCCAGGACGTAAATGAGTTTCGGGAAGGCCGGCGTGACGTAGACGTTGGCTTCGTTCTTGATGCCCTGGATGCGCTGGCGCAGCAATTCTTCGTCGATGAGGGCCGCTTCCCTGGCGTATTCGTAGTCCGGCTGGAAATACATGAAGAGCGTGACGAACGGTGCCTGGCCGTTGGTCGTCATGAGGGTATTGATCTGGTACTGAATGGTCTGGATGCCGTCCTTGATTTCCTTCTTCGTCCGCTTCCAGGCGATTTCTTCGGCCTTTTCCATATCCGGTTCGATGCCGTAGACTTCGCGCTGTTCTTCGACGACGGCTTTCATGTACTTCTTGAAGGACTTGCGGACGTACGGTGCCAGGATGCGGTCGATGCCGTTGATGGACTGGCCGCCGTACTGGCCGCTGGCGACCTGGGCGATGATCTGCGTCGTCACCGTGCAGGCGACCTGGAAGGATTTCGGCGTATCGATTTTCTTGCCGTTGATGACCGTGCCGTTGGCCAGCATGTCTTCCAGGTTGATGAGACAGCAGTTGAACATGGGCTGAATAATGTAGTCCATGTCGTGGAAATGGATGGCGCCGCTGTCGTGGGCCTGGACGATGTCGGCCGGGATCAGTTTGCGGCGGGCAATGTCCTTGGACACTTCGCCGGCGATGAGGTCGCGCTGCGTCGATACGACGTGGCCGTTCTTATTGGAGTTTTCGTCGAGGACTTCCAGGTTGGTGTTGTTCAGCAGGCCAAAGACATCGTCGTCGGTCGTATTGGTCTGGCGCTTGAAGGCCTGGATGGTCTTGTAGTTTTCGTAAGCCCTGGCCGTGGCCGGATTGTTGTATTTCAACAAACGGTAGTAGACCTGGTCTTCGATGGCGTAAATGGTCAGGTCCTTCTGGATGGAAGCAGCATACGCTTCGATTTCACCGGCAATCTTGGCAGCCTGCCCTTCTTCATAAATACCGCTGCTGCTGTTCATGGCCTTTTCAATCGCTACGGTGATCTTATCTCGATTGAAGGGCACTCGTTCTCCATTGCGCTTGATTACTTCTAACATATGTCTACCTCCACAGTATATAGTATACAAATTGTACATTTTCCCATACCTGCTACAAGATATATGGTACGGGGTCCGTTTTTCACATGCCCTATGATACTATATATAGTAGCGAATGTCAACGTGTACATACTCCATCATGTTGTGGACAAGTTAAGGTTAGTTTTTATCAAAATGGCTGGCAGGCCTTGAAAAGACAACACAAGAGCTGCGCTTTTATAGACGCAGCCCTTGTGCATAACTAGCAAAAATTTTCTTTCTCCTTCGAGCTCAGTCCAACCCCAGGAGGTCGCGCACGACGGCACCGGCCAGGATCATGCCCGCCGTCGACGGGACAAAGGAAATGCTGCCCGGACTGGGGCGTACTTCGTCGCTGTCGGTGAAAGGCTTATGGGGGACTTCCGTCGAATAGGCCACCTTGATGCGGCGGATACGGCGCTTCTTCAGTTCCCGGCGCATGATCTTGGCCAGGGGATCGACGCTGGTCTTTTCGATGTAATCGAGCTGGAAATATTCCGGATGGAGCTTATTCCCGGCCCCCATGGAGGACACGACGGGGATGCCGCTGTGATAGGCTTCGTCGATGATGGCGATCTTGGCGCTCATCGTATCGACGGCATCGACGACGTAATCGGCCCCGGAATGGGCGATGAAGCCCTGATGGCTTTCAGGCAGATAGAACGTCGCATGGGTCTCGACGTCGATGTCGGGATTGATGGACAAGAGGCGTTCCTTCATGACTTCGACTTTCGGCCGGCCAATGGTCTGGACCGTCGCCCCCAGCTGACGGTTGACATTGGACGGGTCGAAGACGTCGGCATCGACCAGGATGAGATGGCCCACACCGGCCCGGCCCAGGGCTTCGACGACGGCCGAGCCGACGCCGCCGACGCCGAAGATGAGGACCTTTTTCGTATCTAATTCGTCCACCTTATCCTGGCCGATGAGGCGGGCTGTCCGCTGGGTATATTCTTTCTTCATGGCTTAGCGCTCCGGAATGATTTCCAGCCAGTAGCCGTCGGGGTCGACGATGAAATAAATGCCCATGGCCGGGTTCTCATAGACGACGCAGCCCATGTCTTTGTGCTTGGCCAGGGCCGCATCCATGTCCTTGACGGCAAAAGCCGTGTGGAATTCGTTTTCGCCGAGGTTATACGGTTCCTTGCGGTCTTTGAGCCAGGTCAGTTCCAGCTGGAAATCGGACACGCCGTCGCCGAGATAGACGATGGTGAAATCCGGGTTCTCGATGCGGCTGACTTCGGTCAGGCCCAGGGCTTCTTTGTAGAAGTCCATGCTGCGCTGGAGATTCAAAACGTTGAAATTGGTGTGCTTAAAGGTGAATTGCATAGTACTACCCCCTTTTTATTTATTGGTTCTCTTCCTGCCAGCCCTTGGATACGTCGACCCATTCCTTGGCATGGGAATAGGTTTCCAGTTCGGGCAGAGTCAGTTCGATGGCACTGTTGGCGGTGCCGCAGGCCGGAAAGACGGTCTGGAAGCGCTTGAGCGATTCGTCCAGGAAGACGTCGACGCCTTCGTTGATGGCGAAAGGACAGACGCCGCCGACGGGATGGCCGATGAACCGTTCCACGTCGCCGGCCTTGATCATGGTCGCCTTCTTGTGGAACCGTTCTTTGAACTTATGGTTGTCCACGCGGGCATCACCGGCAAAAAGGACCAGGATCGGATGGTCGCCGATGAGGAAAGACATGGACTTGGCAATGCGCCGGCCTTCCGTATGAAGGGCTGCGGCTGCTTCTTCGACGGTCGCACTGGACTGGTCGAGTTCCATGACCCGGTCTGCCATCCCCCACTGGGCAAAATAGTCGCGTACTTTTTGAATAGACACGTTGCTCCCCCTCTCAATTCGTTATAATTGTATTATATACTAATCGCGGCGCTCAGGCAAACTCAAAGGACGACGTACTGCCCCGGTCGGTCTTGTGGACGGCCAGGCGGGCGTCGATGCGTTCCTTCAGTTCGGGGACGTGGGAAATGATGCCGACCAGGCGGCCGCCGCTGCGTAAAGACGCCAGGGTCTTCAGGGCATAATCCAGGGTTTCCCCGTCGAGGGTGCCGAAGCCTTCGTCGATGAACATCGTATCCAGGTGGATGCCGCCGGAATACGCCTGGACGACGTCGGCCAGGCCCAGGGCCAGGGAGAGGGAGGCCAGGAAGGTCTCGCCGCCGGACAGGGTGTTGGCCGGCCGGGCATAGCCCGTATAGTTGTCATAGACTTCGATGTCCAGGCCGATCTGCTTGACCCGCTTGTCGTCCCACGACCGGGAGCGCTGCAGGCTGTAACGCTGACGGCTCATGCCCTGCAGGCGGCCGTTGGCGGCGGCCAGGACTTCGTCGAGGAGGGCACCGAGGACGTAGCGTTCAAAATTGATGCCCGTCTGTTTGCCGGCGATGAGTTCGTAGACGGCGCCGACAGTCTTATAAGCTTCGGTCAGGTCCCGGCCTTCCTGCTGCAGGGCGGCCAGGGCCGCTTTTCCCTGCTGCCAGCGCCGGTACTGTGCGGCCAGACTGCCCTTTTCTTCGCCCAGGGCCTGGCTGGCTTTTTCGGCTTTATCCAGCGCCGTGCGGGCTGCTGCCACGTCGGGCCGGGGCTGGCTGCCGATGGCCTTTTCTTCCTGGGCCAGCTGGCCCTGTACCTGCTGGACCTGGGTGTCGTACTGGCGGACGGCCGCTTCCAGTTCCGGGATCTGGCCGACTGCAGCCTGCATGGCCCGGCAGGCCTTGACGCTCTCGAAACCGGCTGCCACGACGCGGTCCCGCAGGGCCTGGACCCCCTGGCTGAAGCGGTCCCGCAGCACTTCGACCTGGTGCTGCCAGTTCTGCGCTTCCTGCTGCTGCTTGGCAGCCTGGCGTTCGCCGGCGACGACAGCGTCGCGGTACTGCTGCAAGTCCTTTTCGTAGGCTGCAATGGCCTTGCCCAAGGCATCCAGGCGCTGCTGCAGGGCCTTCAGGTCACGATAGGCTTCGGGCAGGTCCGCTTCCAGGCGGGCCTTCGTTTCGGCCGCCTTGGCCGCAAGAGTCCGAGCCTGTTCGGCTGCCGTCCGGGCCGCTTCTTCGTCCTTTTCCCAGCGGCTCAGCCGGGCCTGGCCGGCGGCGACGGCCTTTTTGAGGGCTTCACCGGCCTGTAACTGCTGCTGCAGGCCTTCCATGGCTTTCCGGGCCTGTTCGGCCTTGTCCTGCCAGTCGGCCAGGGTCCCATCCTGGGGGTACTGGCGGCGCAGGGCGTCGTACTGCTCTTTCAAAGCCTGATGGCGGGTCTCATCGGCTTTGGCCGTCACTTCCCACTGCTGTCGCTTAGCTTCGCTGGCGTCGGCCCGTTTCTGGTGCTGTTCGACGTCGCGCCGTTCCGGCAGGGAATCCGGGCGCACGGCCGGCATGGGATGGGCCGCCGAGCCGCAGACCGGGCAGGGTTTCCCTTCTTCCAGTTCCGACGCCAGGACGGCGGCCTGGGCCTGGAGGAACAGGGCCCGGACACTTTCATAGGCCACGCGTTCGTCCCGTGCCTTGGCAGCGGCTTTTTCCAGGAAGTTCTGACTGTGCTGCCATTGTTTCCCGGCTTCTTTCAGCTGTTCTTCCAGGGAAGCGGCCTGGCCTTCGCGCTGGAGCCGGTCGCTCAGGGCCTGCCAGCGGGCTTTGGCCTGTTCCGCCGCTACGGCCTGTTCGGCCAGGCCGGCGACGGCTTCCCGGGCCTTGTCGAGGGCCTGTTTTTCTGCTTCCTTTTTCTGCCGCACCTGGTCCCAGCGCCGTTCAGCTTCGCCTGCCGCCTTGCGGCACCGTTCTTCTTCCAGGCAGCAGTCCCGGTAGGAGCCGGCTTTTTCCTGCAGGCCCGTCAGCTGGACCCGTTCTTCGCAGGCTGCCTTATAGCCGCTCTCGCGGGCCGAAAGGGCCGCCAGCTGCCGCTGGGCTTCAGCCAGGTCCTTCTCAGCCTTCTCGGCCAGCTTACGGGCTTTTTCAGCCGCCTTAAGGGCCTCTTTACCCTCTTTTTCCAGGTCGTCGAGATGACGGCACGGTTCGGCCAGGATTTCCGCCTGGCGCAGGATGGCGATGGTGTCCCGCTTTTCCTGGAACTGGCCGGCCTGGTCCTGGAGCTGCGCCGCTTCCCGGCGCTTCTGGTCCCGCAGGAGCCAGTGATTTTCCAAGGTCTGGGCGGCCTGGAAGGCAGACTGGCAGGTCTGGCGCCGGCTTTCAGCCTCGTGCCACTGTGCATCGACGGCGGCGCTTTTATCCTGCCAGGCTTTCTCTTTATCCGGCATCTCTTCTTCGCTGGCGATGCCCAGGTCGGCCAGGCACTGTTCCCGCCGCTGGCATACCTGCTCATACTGGCCGGCCAGGGTGTCGTGGCGGGCTTTGGCCAGCTCCTGGAGCCGCGCGTAGTGCTGGGTGTGGAAGAGGGTCTGCATGATCTGCTGGCGCTCACTGGAACCGGCCAGGAGGAGCTTGCGGAAGTCGCCCTGCGGCAGGAGGACGACCTGGCGGAACTGGTCGGCCTTGAAGCCCAGCAGCCTTTCGACGGCAGCCGTCACGTTCTTGGCGGCTATGAGCTGTTCCTGGGCCCCGTCTTCGTCCGTTTCATATAAGGCCGCGTGGGCCGCGGCTTTCTTCAGGCCCGTGCCGCGCTTCTTGGCGATTTCCTGTTCCGGGCTGCGGTCGATGCGGTAGTATTTCCGGCCGATGGCAAAGCGGAAGGACACGGCCGTCGCTTCCTGAGGCGACGCGTACTCGCTGCGCATGTGGGCGCCAGTGCGGCTGTCGCCGCTGGTACTGCCGTAGAGGGCGTAGCACATGGCATCGAGGATGGTCGTCTTGCCGGAACCCGTCGGTCCATAGATGAGGAAGAGTTTGTGGTCGCCCAGTTCGCGGAAGTCGACGATTTCCTGGCCGGCATAGGGGCCAAAGGCCTTCATTTCTAAGTAAATAGGAATCATAACAGGCTGCCTCCCTTTTCTAATTCATCCCACAAGGTACGGACGCAGTCCTGCTCGGCTTCGGTCAGGGGCTGGTCCGGCCGCATGGCCTGGGCAAAGCTGGTGAACAGATCCTGTTCCGTCACCTGCTGTACGTCGAAATCGCGCTGTCCTGCGGCCCGGGTATTGCGGTTGGGCATTTCCATCGCCATGGCATTGGGGTATTTGCGCCGCAGGCGGGCCATGCCGTCGAGGATGGGCTGGCTGTCGTCGAGGCGGACCAGGATGAAGTCGTCCGGCCTGTCGTCATCGGCCGCCATGATGGCCTCGAAGGTTCCGCTGACGATGCGCACGTCGTGGCGCGGCACGAAATCCCGGAAGGCCAGGTCCACTTTCCCGTCGGGCCCGATGTCGGCGATGACGGCGCCTTTATGCTGGCGCGCTTCGCCGAACGAGTATTTGAGCAGGCTGCCGGCATAGCGGATAGTATCGCTCGTGACTTTCTGCGGCCCGTGGAGATGACCCAGGGCCGTATAGCTGAACGGCGCAAAGAGGCCGCTCGTCACCTGGTCCGTCCCGCCGATGGACAAGGGCCGTTCCGAATCACCGGCTACGCCGCCGGCGACGAAGGCATGGGCGACGCAGACCGTGCGCACGCCGTCCGGGACCTGGCTGCCCTGCCAGCCGAGGAGGGCCTCCATGGCCTGCTGGTGGCTGCGGACCTCATCCTGGCCGAGGCACTGGCGGACGACGGCCGGTTCGGCATAGGGGACGGTCAGGAAGGCGACCGGGCCGGCGTCATCTTCCAGGACGACCGGGCCCGTAAGGCGCTCCAGTTCACCGGCCATATAGAGGCCCTGCGGCGCCAGGAGGCGGCTGGCAAAGGACAGGCGGGCCGGGCTGTCGTGGTTGCCGCTGATGACCAGGAAGGGGACGTGCAAATCCGCCGTGATCCGCGTGGCCACATCGTCGAAGAGTTCCACCGCTTCGGCCGGCGGCAGGCTGCGGTCATAGACGTCGCCAGCCAGGACGACGGCATCGATGCCCTCGTCCCGTATCATGGGCAGGAGCTGCTGCTCCAGGACGTAGGCCTGGTCTTCGGTCAGATAGTTCCCATAGAATAATTTACCTAAATGCCAGTCGGCTGTATGTAAGATGCGCATAGAATACCTCCTTACCAAGCTACTGCTGCAGCGACCGCAGCAGGGCGATTTCCCTGGCATAGCCTGCCATATCGTTGGGCGTTTCCAGATAAAAGGGCAGGTCCCGCAGGGCCGGATGATTGACGATGGCCCGGAAGGCTTCGAGGCCGATGTGGCCCTGGCCGATTTTTTCATGCCTGTCCTTGTGGCTGGCCAGCTCGTTCTTGCTGTCGTTCACGTGGACGGCTTTCAACCGGTCCAGGCCGATGACCTTATCAAAAGTCGTCAATACGTCGTCCAGATGGTGGACGATATCGTAGCCGCCGTCAAAGACGTGGCATGTATCGAGGCAGACGCCGATTTTATCGTTCATGGCCACTTTGTCGATGATGGCCGCCAGTTCTTCAAAGGTCCGGCCCACTTCCGTCCCCTTACCGGCCATGGTTTCCAGGAGGACCGTCGTCTTCTGGCCGGGGAACATACAGGTGTTGAGCATGTCGGCAATGAGGGCGATACCCGTTTCAGCGCCCTGGCCGACGTGGCTGCCGGGATGGAAATTATAGCGGCAGTTGTCGACGTATTCCAGGCGGCGCAGGTCGTCGGCCATGGCCTGGCGGGCGAAATCCCGCGTCTTGGCCGTCTTCGAGCAGCCGTTCAGGGTATACGGCGCATGGGCCAGGATGGGCGCGAAGTGATGGGCTGCCATGAGCTGGTTCAGGGCCTGTATATCGTCGACGTCCAGTTTGCGGACGCCACTGCCGCGGGGATTGCGGGAGAAGAACTGGAACGTATCTGCCCCTATAGATAAAGCTTCGTCACCCATGTGCAAAAATCCTTGTGAAACCGATAAATGACATCCAATATGTAACATATTTTTTCTTCCTCCTGGCGACGGATAATAAAAAAGGCTGCCGCACAAAGCCCGTCCGGCCTCATGCAGCAGCCCCCTGTCCCTAGACTCTATTCAAAATCAAATCAAAGACTTACGATTTTTCCCGGCAATCCGGGCAAATACCAACGAACGAAATACTGACGCCATTGACGACGAAGCCGCTCTGTTCGGCAGCGGCCTTACGCAGCCCCTCCTGGTCCATGTCGATATCGATGACGCGGTTGCACTTTTCACAACGGATATGGGCATGAGGCGTCGTATTATAATCATAACGATGAGCATCTTCGGCACATTGCAATACCTGGACTACGCCGATCTTGGCAAAGATTTCCATGGTCTTATAGACCGTGGCCAGACTCATGGACGGATAATTGGGCTGCAAGATCTTATAAATCGCCTCGGCATTGGGATGCGTCGGATTGTGGTTAATGGCTTCGTACACAGCCAGGCGCTGCGGTGTGACTTTATAGCCGTTTTTTCGCAAAACTTCAGCAATTTCCATTTTTATCCCCCTTTCTTGGAAAACTGTGGTATAATAAGATATTCTAGCTTTATTCTAGTCTTGAATCATATAGAATACTGAAGAGTATCCTGTATTATATTGTAACGGTTATTAAGAAAAATTTCAATGTTTTACGCGAAATTCTTCTTATACAATAAGTAATATTAACTATTTTGTTAGGAAGGAATGTAATCATGACAGAGGAAACGATGATCGCTGAAATCGCCAGGACCCTGGGTATCCGCCCGGCTCAAGTCCAATCTGCCCTTTCCCTCTTTGCCCAGGGCAATACCATCCCTTTCATCGCCCGCTACCGGAAAGAAGCGACAGGGACCCTCGACGAAGTACAGCTGCGCTGCATCCAGGAGCAATATGAATACGAACAGGCCCTGGCCAGCCGCAAAGAAACGGTCCGCCAGTCCATCATGGACCAGGGCTGCTGGAACGACGACCTGGCACGGAGCCTGGAAGCGGCCCGGCAGCTCCAGGACGTCGAAGACCTCTACCTGCCCTATAAACCCAAGAAACGGACGAAGGCCTCCATGGCCCGCGACGCCGGCCTGGAACCGCTGGCCGACTGCTTTGCCAGCCAGGACCCCAAGGGCCCGGCTCCGGAAGACGCCGCCCTGGCCTTTCTCAGCGATGACGTACCGACCGTCGAAGACGCCATCCAGGGCGCAGCCAACATCCTGGCCGAACGCTTTTCGGAACGGGCCGATTTCCGCCGCCACCTGCGCCGCGAACTGTGGCAGCAGGCCCGCCTGACCTGCAGCCTGCAAGTCGAAGAAGACCAAGCCGGTCCCATGCTGACCTATGCCGACTTCAGCGAACGCGTCGCCCGTATCCCGAGCTACCGCATCCTGGCCATCAACCGCGGCGAAAACGAAAAGAAACTGAAAGTCACCTTGAAGGAGCCGGCAGACCGCCACATCGCCATGCTCTGCCAGCTGGTCATCACCAGGCCGTCGCCGTATGACCAGATTCTGCGCGACGCCGCCGCCGACAGTTACAAGCGCCTCATTTCGCCGCAGATGGAACGGGAAATCCGCAACGAACTGACGGCACAGGCCGAAAAGCAGGCCATCGACGTCTTTGCCGAAAACCTGCGCCACCTCTTGTTGCAGCCGCCCTTTGCCGGCCAGATCATCCTGGGCCTGGACCCGGGCTTCCGGACGGGCTGCAAGGCCGCCGTCATCAGCGCGACGGGACAGGTCCTCGACTACGGCACGTACTACCTGACCCACTCGGAACAGCAGAAACACCAGAGCGCCGTCAGCCTGGCCAACATGATACGCCGCCACGGCGTCACCCTCATTTCCATCGGCAACGGGACGGCCTCGTATGAAACGGAACAATTCGTATCCCATCTCATCGAAGCCTATCACCTGAAATGCCGCTACGTCATCGCCAACGAAGCCGGCGCGTCCGTCTATTCCGCATCGGACCAGGCCCGGGAGGAACTGCCGGACCTGGACGTCACCATCCGCGGCGCCGTTTCCATCGCCCGCCGCATCCAGGACCCTCTGGCCGAATCGGTCAAGATCGACCCGCGGGCCATCGGCGTCGGCCAGTATCAGCACGATGTCAACCAGAAAGCCCTGTCGGCCGCCCTGGACCAGGTCGTCACGTCTGTCGTCAACTACGTCGGCGTCGACCTCAACACGGCATCGCCGGCCCTCTTGCAGCACATCGCCGGCCTGACGGCGGCGACGGCAGGCAATATCGTCGCCTACCGCAACGAGAACGGCCCCTTCCAGAACCGGCAGGACCTGCTCAACGTCCCCCGCCTGGGCCCGGCGACGTTCACCCAGTGCGCCGGTTTCCTGCGCATCAAGGACGGGACGGAGCCGCTGGACAACACGTCGGTCCATCCCGAATCATACGGCCTGGCCGAAAAGATAGCCGGCCACTACGGCCTGAGCCATGACGAGCTCAAGGACCCGGAAAAATTAGCCATCCTGCGCGATAAGATCCAGATGAACGCCGCCCCCAAACTGGCCGCCTCCCTCGGCGCCGGTGAGCCGACGATCAAAGACATCCTGGAAGAACTGCGCAAGCCCGGCCGCGACGTCCGCAGCGACTTCCCGAAACCGCTGACGCGCCGCCACGTCCTGTCCCTGTCGGACCTGCAGATTGGCTCCGTCGTCCGCGGCACGGTCCAGAACGTCGTCGACTTCGGCGCCTTCGTCGACTTCGGCCTCAAGACGCCGGGACTGGTCCACCGCTCCCAGCTGAGTCGGCATCCCTTCCGCCATCCGACGGACGTCGTCCACGCCGGCGACATCGTCGAAGCCGAAATCATCAGCGTCGACGCCGCCCGCGGCCGCATCGGCCTGTCCATGAAAAAAGTGAAGAAATGAGCGTGAAAAAAGCGTTATCGCAATGCGATAACGCTTTTTTTAGTGGTTCGTGGTTCGTGGTTCGTGGTTAGTTGTTAGTGGATGGTTTTAAATTAAAATTTTTTCTGTAAGGGCGACCACGTGGGGCGCCCGCCCCGGGATATGGGTGATTCACCATTCAACCGTAGGGGCCGCGAACATTACAAACTATTCCACTCGTCGTTGAGTTTATCGTAGCGGTTCGATGCGGCCTGGCCCCGCTGGAAGCCTGGGCGGTAGTCCTGTCCGCGCTGGCTGGCGCTGACGCCGTCGTAGAGGCCGCGGACGCGGTCCTGTTCGGCCTGGAAGAGGGCATCGAGCTTATATTTCATGGCCGTATTGTCGATGGACGTATCGTTGTCCAGCTGGCTGCGGGTCTTAGAAATCTGGACGTAGAGCGTATTGGCCCGGCTGGTGAACTCGCGATTGCCCTTGAAGTCCGTGTGGTCATTCAAGTAGGCGTTGATGTCGCCGGCCAATTTGCCGATATCGTCGTTGAACAAGTCCTTGCTGCTGGCATAGGACGCCAGGATCTGCTTATCCGGATTGGCCTTGGCTTCAGGCTGCGGCTTTTCATCAGGCTTGGTCTGGACGCTGACGTATTTTTCCAGGTAGCTGACCAGGTCGTCGCCATCGACGGCAGCCGTGAAATCGGCACCAGGGACCTTGATGGTCCGCGCCGTCTTCTTGGCCTTCTGGACTTCGTCGCGCAGGTCATCCAATTTTTCGCTGATAGCGTCGTCTGACGGATTTTCAGCAATCGTCATGGCCGTGTCATACATGGCCATCTGGTCGCGCATGACTTCGCGGATAGCCTTGTCATCGGCGGCATACTGGCCGGGGATGGTCTTAGGCTGATAATTCTTGGCCATCTTTTCGACGTTCTTACGGCTCTTGCCCAAATCCTTGACCAGGGAATCGACATCGTCGCCTTTGCTCTTCTGGCTCAGGCGCTTGGCCGTACTGGTGGCAGATTCATTTTCCGACGCCAGCTGCTGCGACAGGGAAACGGCATCCTTCACATAGTCCCCGCTGCTGCGGCTGCCATAGAAGTGAAAGGCCACGGCAGCGGCCAGAGCCAGAACGAGGACGATGATACCGGCGATGATGGCCTTCTGATAGCGCACGTAAAAAGGCTTTTCCTGAAAAGGCGGCGGCGTCGGCCGGCCCGTCATGACCGGTCGTTCCATCGGCTGCGGCGGCCGCTGCGGCTCTTCGTCCCGGACCGATTCCCGGTGCTTATGGACAAAGGTTTCCGTTCCCGTCGCTTCGTCGATGACCGGTTCGTCATCATCCATTTCCGGCAGTTCGGCACCGCAGAAGGGGCAGAATTTCCCATCGACGCTCACCCATTTGCCACATTCCGGACAAATGCGTTTCTTCGGCTCCCCTTCCGGCAACTGTTCAGCGCCACAGGCCTGGCAAAAGCGGTCGTCATCCTGCAAGGGTGCCCCGCATTGTTGGCATTTCTTCATAAAAAACACATCCTTTACTTAGCGTAAGTACATGCTTCTAGTATAAGCCATTTCCCTCAGTCTTGCAAAAAATCGGCCATGCGCCGGTAGGTGTCGCAGATTTCGTCGTAGCATATTTTTTCAAAGTTGAGATATGAATGGACCATGTTGCCGTAATTATACGTTTCGGCCCGCACGCCTTTTTCAGCCAGGCGGCGCACGTAATCGCGGCCTTCGTCGCGGAAGGGGCAGAACTGCGTCGTCAAGACCAGCGTTGCCGGCATATCTGCCGACAATTCGCCAAAGAGGGGCGAGGCATCCCGGCGGTCGTCACCGGGACGGAAACACTGGTTGAAATACCAGGTCATCTTGGCCGGCGTAAAGCCCGTCCGGGTATTGCAGTTCTCCTGGACCGACGGGAAGGAGTGGGTCATATCCAGGCAGGGATAGACCAGGATCTGATGAGTCAGCGGAAGGGATGCATCATGCTGCAGGGCCTGGCTCGTATAAGCCGCCATGCAGCCGCCGGCGCTGTCACCGCACAAGGTCAGGTCCGCCTGGTAGGGGATCTGCAAGGCATCGAGCGCAGGCAGGGCCTTCCGGGCTACGGCCAGGGCATCTTCATAGGCCGCAGGATAAGGATTTTCCGGAGCCAGGCGATATTCCGGAGAAATGACGATATGCTGCGTTGCCTGGGCAATGCGGCGGCAGACCGGGTCATAGACGGCGACCGTGTCGATGGCAAAACCGCCGCCATGATAGTAGATCAGGACCGGCAGGGGCCGGCTCGTATCGGGAATATAGATGCGGACCGGCACGTCGTAGACCTCACAGCCGTCCAATACCGTATCGACGACCGATGCCATCGGCACTTTCGGCAGCTCTTGTTCCCATGCCGTATGCAGCGACGCTTCGCGCATGGTAATCGGCGTCATGATAAAATCCTCACTCGTATGGGCAGCGATAAAAGCTGCCAGTTCCGTTTTAATTGCACTCATCGTAAACCCCTCTTTCCCTCTTCTTATATAGTTTTAAATTGTAACAAAAAATATCCCTTTTGGCACCGTAGGGGGCGCCACGCGGGCGACCTGCTGGATACTGGGCGGCACTCTCCCTAAACGGGAAAATCACTCATATCCTGGAGCGGGCTTGCCACGTGCAAGCCCCTACTACAGAGGTGCTGCTTATATAGTTTTTAATTGTAGCACAAAACAGCACGCATGAATAGGATGGATACAAAAAAGAGGCTGTCGCATTAAGACAGCCTCTTTTTTTGAGTTTTAAGTTTGTATTTTTTAGTTTGCAGCAAATGGTAAAAAATTTAAAGCCACTTCTACAAACTACAAACTCCGTACTACAAACTATAAATAAAAAGGGGTTGCGCACGTGACCTAAGCCTCATGCGACAGTCCCTCTAAAAGTCCTGTGTGGCGGAGAGCGTGGGATTTGAACCCACGATAGAGCGTTCGCCCTATACATGATTTCCAATCATGCTCCTTCAGCCGCTCGGACAGCTCTCCGCGTCTTACATATCTTTCCTGACATCTTCGGGATAAATGCCGATATGTAAAGTATGGTCGGGGCGACAGGATTTGAACCTGCGACCTCTTAGTCCCGAACCAAGCGCGCTACCAAACTGCGCTACGCCCCGTTGACCCGACTCATACATAATACCATATCCACGAAAAAAGTCAAGGAAAAAATTCAATCATCCCATCAGGCCAGCTTCTTTTCCCGGATGAAATCAATGAGCATGGCCGACGTATCGGCCATGAGGTCGCCGCACGATACGGGACCGCCGTTGGCCGGACTCTTCAGTACGCGGCAGCACGTCGCATGGAAGCGGTCGAGCCAGATTTTCTGGAATTCCCGTACAGGCTGATTGACTTCGGCCTTCGTCTTTTCCTCCGGCGTCGTGCGGCCGACGAGACAGCCCAGGACCAGACAGGCCCCGTTCAAAGCCCCGCAAAGACAGCCCGAACCGGCTACCCCGCCGCCGAGGACGGACACCATGCGCAGCGTTTCCGGCGGCAGCTTCAAATCCAGACAATCATTGCAGACCTTGACCACCGTTTCAGCACAATTATTCCCGGCCTGCTGGTACTGTGCCGCCAATTCTCTTACCTTTTCCATCATAAGACCTCCTTGAAAACATATTATATAATCTATTATACATTATTTTATTCACTTTGTGGTTGCAAAACCATTTTCCTGCTATCCTTTTTAATGGATACTGATGGGGCATAAAGGGCCCGGATAGCATTGAGAATAGCCAGGATCATGACGCCAACGTCAGCAAAAATGGCAAACCACATATTAGCAATGCCGACAGCCCCTAATCCCAGGCAAAGGAATTTTATCCCCAGTGCAAAAACGATATTTTCATAAACAATACGCAGACATTTCCGCGATAAAAGGATAGCATTGGCAATCTGCAAGGGATCATCATCCATGAGTACGACGTCGGCTGCTTCAATAGCTGCATCAGAGCCCATGGCTCCCATAGCAATACCGATGTCAGCCCGGGTCAAAACAGGCGCATCATTAATTCCGTCGCCAACGAACGCTAATTTTTCTTTTTCTCCTTTACGGGCCAACAAATGTTCCACTTTATTCACTTTATCGGCAGGTAATAATTCACTGTATACCTGGTCGACACCGACATCCTTGGCAATATTTTCGGCTGTCCGACGAGTATCCCCAGTCAGCATGACGGTCTGCTTGATGCCGTTTCGTTTAAGCGCTGCAATGGCCTGGCGCGCGTGAGGCTTGATGACATCAGATATGACGATATGACCCGCATATCTTCCATCAACCGCCACGTGAAGAATGGTTCCCATGCTATGACAAGGCACATAAGAAATTTTCATCTGCTTCATCAATTTATCATTGCCAACGGCCACGATATGACCATCTACGGCAGCCTTGACACCGTGTCCGCTGATTTCATGAATATTCCTGACACGGTTACGGTCAATGGGTTTACCATACGCTTGCTGCAAGCTCTTGCTGATGGGATGTGAAGAAGCACATTCGGCCATGGCGGCATAAGCAAGCAATTCTTCTTTTTCCATCTGGTTGTGGTGGACTCCATTAACTTCAAAATTACCTTTCGTCAAAGTCCCGGTCTTATCAAAAGCGATATATCTCGTCTGCGCCAGTGTTTCCATATAATTGGATCCTTTGATGAGGATGCCTTCTCTGCTAGCACCACCAATACCGGCAAAAAAGCTGAGAGGAATACTGATAACTAAAGCACAAGGACAACTGATGACTAAAAAGATTAAAGCACGATAAATCCAATTTTCCCATTGAGGATCAGCATGGCCGTACATCAGCTGAATGACAGGAGGGATGATGGCCAAAGCCAAGGCACCCAGACAAACAGCTGGTGTATAGACCTTGGCAAATTTAGTGATGAAATTTTCTGATTGCGACTTATGCGAACTAGAATCTTCAACTAGTTCCAAGATTTTTGAAACTGTCGATTCTTCGGATTCCTTCGTGGTCTTCACGTAAAGGACGCCAGTCATATTGATACAGCCACTAATGACTTCATCCCCTTGCTGCACATCTCTGGGCAGGCTTTCTCCTGTCAGGGCACTCGTATTGAGGCTCGATGTCCCACGAAGGACCACGCCATCCAAGGGCACCCGTTCACCGGGCTGGACGACTATCGTCGTACCTAAAGCTACATCATCCGGGTCGACCTTTTCCAGTTTACCATCCCGTTCTATATTCGCATAATCAGGACGGATATCCATGAGGGCACCGATATTCTTCCGGCTGCGGCCAACAGCATAGCTTTGGAACCATTCGCCGATTTGGTAGAACAACATGACAGCAATACCTTCCAGGTAATCACCGCTCTGCTCATAAATGGCTAAAGCAAAGGCGCCCAGCGTAGCAATGGTCATCAAGAAGTTTTCATCAAAAATGCGGCCATTCACGATTCCCTTTCCAGCCTTCCGCAGGATATCATAGCCGATGATACCGTAAGCAACCAGATAAAGGGCCAAATGCAGCCACCCCTGTACCGGGATAAATTGAAGTGCCATAAGCCAAACAGCCGTAATCCCAATGCGCCAGAGCATCCGTTTCTGTTTATCATTCATCAGTTGTCCCTTCTTCCTGCTTTATTTTACGTGAATTTCACAATCCGGTTCGACTTTTTTGCAGTCCTTGACGACTTGTTGCATCACCTGTTCCGGATCGTAGTTTTCTTCAAATTTAATAATCATCTTTTGTAACATGAAATTTACCGTCGCCTCAGCTACCCCTTCTGTTTTTCTGGCAGCATCTTCCATCAGGTTGGCACAATTAGCACAATCTACATCGATCTTATACGTTTTCTTTTTCATGATAATCTCTCCTCTAAAAATAATATGAACGATTGCTCATTTGTTCAATCGTTGTGCTTGTAGTATAATATGCCTAATCAAAATCGTCAATGTCCCTTTCCTGGTTCCTGCTAAAAGGGATAAAGGAATGTCTAAACAGGCGAAAAAGGAGACGTACCATATGAACGATCCGACCAATACCCTCATTTATGAAATCAAAAATTCCCTTCCTCCAGACAGTACACTGAAACATCAAGTTCTATTCCCAGGCATCCTCCTGGCCCGATATCGGCTGCAAGGAGCGACCTGTACGGTTCAACATTCAAGCTGGCCCGGTCTTTATATTTTCAGCAACGGTCGTGAAGGAAGTATGGGCTGGCAGTTAAATTCAGGCAAACAAATTTATCTGCATCGCCAGGCTTTTGCCTGCCATGCCGCATCAGCCTGTACCCAAGCAATCATTTCCCTGCCAAACGGTTTTTATGAGGGCCTGTCTCTTTTTTTCAATCTTCCCGTAATAAAAGAACAGCCGCCATCGCTGTTCGAGGAAGCCGGTTTGCATCCATTTCAGCTTCTCGCTGCATGCTTTCCTGACGAATCGGGAGAGGCTTTCTGGCAAAATGATACGGAATTACAGCGGATTATTTCCTTTTTTTGGGACCAGCCAGCCCTTCTCTCGAACGCTTATGAAAAGTTAAAAGTTTTAGAACTGTTGCTCCATTTAAGCCGCTTTCCCCTTCATAAGCGTCAACATTTATCTGCTTATCCATCGGAACAAGTGGCCTTAGTACAAAAAATCCACTACGATTTATTACAAAAATTGGACCAGCGCATCACAATTGACACACTGGCCCAACAATATCTCATAAATCAGACGACTTTAAAAAACGTATTTAAAGCAGTCTATGGTACTTCTCTGGCAGCCCATATCAAAGAGCACCGGCTGCTGCAAGCTGCGGAACTTCTCTGCCATAGTCAAGATTCAATGGCAGAAATCGCAGCCAAAGTCGGTTATGAAAGCCAGAGCCGATTTTCTGCAGCTTTCAAAAAACGTTTCGGTGAATTACCTACGCAATATCGGAAAACACATTAGAAAGAAACCCATTCTCCATCATCGGGCATAATATAATGGTCCACCCCACGGGCCATGAGCCGGCTGCGCAGAGTATATCTCGTCAAAGAGGCATGGGCTACATTATCCAGATGAGTAAGAAGAAGCTGAGACTGCGGAACAGTCTTTGCTACACAAGCTACATCTTCATCGCCCATGATGAGCCGGCCATTTTCTACAGTTTCAGCCGCACAAGCATTTAATGCGACGACATCAGGGCGATACGTTTTCAGCGTATTTTCCACTTCAGGATACCATACGGTATCACCAGCGACATAAAGGGTAGGTTCGTCTGCGCTCTGGAAGAGAATCCCCATAGCGTCACCGCAAGGAACGATGGTACCATGGCGTGCCGGCATATGTTGAAGGGTAAGGCCCTCGAGAGTCAACGGAGACTTAGACAAAACCTGTACATCTTGAAATCCGGACTTTTCAAAAATGGCTGCGTCCTGTTCATTCTGCACAAAGACAGGGATGGACTTATCCAAAGGCTGGCCTACGGTCCCATCGGCAGCTATATCAATATGGTCTGGATGGATGTGCGTTACGATGTAATAATCGACACCATCCAGAATTTCCTGCGGCGTCCTAGGCAGTCCATAAATCGGCATGGCAATTTCCATTTTAACCGGGTCCGGAATCATGTATGGCTTCCCCGGAATATCTTCGAAACTACCAAGGCTTCCTTTTCCACAAAGCCAGGGGTCAATTAAAAAGGTCTTCCCTTGATATACAATTTTAAGTGTAGCATTGCGAATCTGCTGAATGTCCATTATTTTCTCTCCTTTATTCTTTACAATAAATATTTTTATTGACACTATGTTCAATATCTATTATATTAAACGCAAGAAAACATTCAACAGTCACCTTCGAGGAAGTGTCTGATAATGGACACATCTCCCAAATTGTCTAGAAAGTAAGGAGGTATCCTTCATGACGCAAAAGTTAGATCGTCGCACCCGCTATACGCGTTCTGTTATCAAGCAATCTTTTTTGGAACTGCTCCAAAAGTATCCCTTTCCGAAAGTCACAGTCACGGCTATCTGCAAAAAGGCGGAAATTACACGGGCTACGTTCTACTTGCATTATATGGATATCTATGCCTTGTTAGACGCCATCCTTGAGGAAGCGCTGCATTTATCCGAAAATACAAATCCTGATAAATCCTTGGCCGATTTTCTTTACCAAGCCAGTCAATCAAATGAAAGGGCCTCTTTCATCAAGAATAACTATACTATGCTGCCCGTCTGTCAACGCATCGCAGATTCCCCTTGTTACCAAGCACTCTTTTCAGATAAGACCTTAGGGCCTTACATCTTAGAATATATTTTCACACATGAAAAAACTCAAATGATTTCATTTTTACAAAATCAACTTCAGATTGATGCAACATTAGCGGAAAATCTCTACTTATTCCTGGTCAGCGGGGCTTTTACCATCAACCAGCATCATAAATGGAAAAAAGACGAATCATGGTTCCAGATTCAGGCTATGCTGCTGCGTCTCATTTACCATGGCATCCAGGGGTTGAAAAAATAAAAAAGGACTATCTCATGATGGCAGATGCCTTCATGAGATAGTCCTTTTTACAGTATGGCGGAGAGCGTGGGATTTGAACCCACGATAGAGCGTTCGCCCTATACATGATTTCCAATCATGCTCCTTCAGCC
>ERZ791612.131-NODE-131-length-47554-cov-5.815617_pt1 | contig 47554 bp, 52 predicted proteins | sample MGYA00509963_ERZ791612 | MGnify/ENA primary metagenome ERZ791612 (study PRJEB30046, sample SAMN00791906) | human gut metagenome | study: EMG produced TPA metagenomics assembly of the A metagenome-wide association study of gut microbiota in type 2... | reverse complement strand
CCATTTTTCGGAACAACGAAAAACTCCAATGGGCTCAACAGACTAAAGTCCATAAAAAGAGGATCTGCGCAAAGCAGATCCCCTAAAAGATGCAGAATCAATTTCAAGATTACTGCAGCATGCTTAATACACCCTGAGGCATAGCGTTGGACTGGGAAAGCATAGACTGAGCAGCCTGTAAAAGAATGTTGTTCTTTGTATAAGCTGTGATCTCATCTGCCATATCTGTATCACGGATACGGCTTTCCGCAGAGGTAATGTTCTCAGAAGTAACCTTCAGGTTGTTTACCGTATGCTCCAGACGGTTCTGGGCAGCACCAAGCTGTGCACGGTAAGTAGATACTTTCTCAATTGCAGCATCTACAGATGCCATTGAATTGAATGCCTCAGTTGTGTTAGATACCTTAAGATCATTAACCTTTAATTCTTCAGCTGTCATATTCTGCTGTTCAACGGTCATTGCGTTGGTCGAATCTGCACTAGCACCGATAAAGAATGTAAGTGGGGTATCCTTCTTTGCAGGCTTTAAAGGTGTCTCACCGTTGAACGCTGTAGTAGTAGCGATACGAGTAATCTCTTTGTTCAGTGCATCAAGCTCAGCCTTGATGTTGCCTCTTGCAGTTGAGGTATAAGTACCGTTTGCTGCCTGGGTAGTCAGAGTCTTCATACGCTGAAGCATGGAGTGGGTCTCTGTCATAGCACCTTCTGCTGTCTGGATCAGACCAACTGCATCGTTTGCGTTGTTTACAGCCTGGTTTAAACCATTAATCTGGGAACGCATGGTCTCGGAAATAGCCAGACCTGCTGCGTCATCGCCTGCACGGTTGATCTTGTAACCGGAAGACAGCTTCTCTAAGTTTTTGCTCAGTGCGTTCTGGTTGATACTTAAGTTTCTGTAAGAATTGATCGCTGCAATATTATGCTGAATTACCATAATGAATTCCTCCTTTTATAAAAGAAAATATGGCAGTGGACTCCTTTCCTCTGTCTTCTATTGTCCCAAGGGCCCATTCTGGAACAGCAGAATTTTCTTTCTATATATATATCGTCTTATGTAAAAAAAACATAAGCCTGTTTTTCATTATTTCTTTCATTTTTATTTTAAAAGTTCAAGTATGGTCTGAGGGAGATTATTTGCATTTGTAAGCATCATATTAGAGGACTGTAGGACGATGTTACTGCTGGTATATTTTGTGATCTCCTCTGCCATATTGGTATCACGGATCTGGCTTTCTGCCGCCTGCATATTTTCACTTGTAACACTTAAGTTATTGTGAGTATGCTCCAGATGCATATAAGCAGCTCCAAAGGATGCCCTGACTTTAGAAACAGCCTCTATCGCGTTTTCAATGTATCCCACAGATTCTTGTCCCTTTTCTACTTTAGAAAAATCTGTCTTATCCAGCTTAAGCTCCTTTTTTCCTATATAATAGCGTTCTACATCCAGAACTTCTCCAGTCTGAGCAGAACCGCCGATCTGGAGCGGGATCGTATCATCCAGCTTTGGCGGCTGCCAGAGCGTTGTATCTGTCTTGGCATCTGCCCTGGAAAACAGGGAGATTTCTCCAAATTTAGTGGTAGAACCAATCCTGTCAATCTCCTCAAGGATCTGGTCTTTTTCCATGTTCAAGGTTTCCCTGTTGGATTGATCGTAAGTTCCATTTGCAGATTTTAAAGCCAGAGTCTTCAGTCTCTGGAGCATGGAATGGACCTCTGTCAAAGCGCCATCTCCTACATTGGTAAGTCCGATGCCGTCATCAATGTTTTTCATCGCCTGGTTCAGGCTGTTGATCCTGCTGCGCATACCTTCCGAGATCGTCAGGCCAGCTGCATCATCTCCTGCACGGACGATCCTAAAGCCGGAAGACAGCTTTTCAAGGGACTTTTTCAGCTTTCCTGTTTCGATCCCCTGATTTCTGGCAGCATTTATGGATGCTATGTTATTCTGCACCTGCATGATGTTTCACCTTCCTTTGTATCTTCTATGAATATCATTAAATAACCATTTGTTTTTATTATCGGCAAAATGCCTTATTTTATTGATACCAGGGTCAAAAGGCCGGAATTGCGGGAGTGCAAAGCACGCAGCAATCCGGTATCTGTCTGTCAGATCAGCGTACCCGTATCCTTACCCATATTCATCATCATCTGAAGACGGAGGATCTGCACCATATTAGACCAGTCTTCCCCGGAAAGGTTCTCTCCCTTTCCTGCTGCCAGAAGTGTACCAAGGCTGCCGGCGCCGGACAGACCGGCATTTCCCGCAAAGCTGCCTAAAAGACTGCCTGCTGTCAGGCTGCTTGCCGTGAAATTGCTTCCTGTAAGGCTGTTCACTGCTGCATTTACGGATGTTTTACCATATGTTCCGGTGCTCACCGTACGTCCTGCCAGGATCGTATTGTTTCCCGTATAATCTGCCATGATCTTTTTTACATAATTCTGGGTTTCTTTATATGGTGGGATGCCTCCGTATTTGGTCACACTGCCCGGTCCAGCGTTATAGGCTGCCAATGCAAGGCTTACGTCTCCTCCGAACCGGTCCAGATTTTGTTTTAAGTATTTTGCCCCTCCAAGGATATTTTGTCTGGCATTGTAAGGATCGCTTACTCCAAGAGAACGGGCTGTTCCCGGCATCAGCTGCATCACGCCCATAGCCCCTGCTTTGGATACAGCCTTTGGATTAAACCCTGACTCCGCCTTTGCCACCGCCCTGAGAAGTTTAGAAGGGATCTGATATAAAGCAGAAGCTTCTTCGAAAATAGAATCCATATCTTCTTTTATGGTATTCAGCCCATTTTTCAGTATCCCCTGAAATTCCTGGACCGGTGTTGTCTTTTGTGTCTGATCTGCTGCCTGTGCAGCTAACTTTACTCCATCTCCTGTTATCGGTGCTAAACTCATATTTTTTACTCCTTTCGGCCTGCGCCGTCTGCTCCAAGGTACCAGCCATCCTGAGAACAGTTTACTGCCATAGATCCATCGTTATTTAGATAATACCAGATATTTTTATCATACAGCCAACCGGTCTTCATATCCCCATCCGGGTTTAAGTAATACCATTTTCCGTTTCCTGTGTCCACCCATCCGGTCTTCATACATCCATTTCCGTCAAAATAATACCATTTTCCACCATACGGGAACCAGCCCCTGGTACGGTTTCCTTCAGCATTAAAGTAATACCATATACCTCCCACCAGCTTCCAGGTATTGACTGCCAGAGTCCCATCCGGCATAACAAAGTTGTCTCCCTTTAGAGAACCTGCTATGCCGGGACCAGTACTGCTGCTCTGGGAAGTTGCTGCATGTTTTTTTTCTTTCTCCTCTTCCTCACTGTCATCTACATCCTGTTCCTTTGATGTAATAAATTCCCCTTCTTTTAAGTATTTTTTCTGTTCTGCCGTAACCGGGACCGCTTTTACCTGATAATAGTAGATCTTGTCCGGATCTGTCATGTACTCCTTTAAGCTGACAGAGTTATCTGTAACTGTCATCCGTTTTACCACTTTATCATTTCCATATAAAGTCAGGGTATAGCCCGGAGCATAGTCTACCTTCTTCCACACTGCCTTTTCTGAGTCAAGTGAGCTCCAGCCTGCTAAAGCTGTGTCACCCAGAACAGTGACCGGCGTATAGTCCACTTTTACCTGCATGGTGGTATTATCCAGGGCTTTCGCCGATACAAAATCCGCCCCGGTCACACGGCATTTGGATCGTCCAAGGGACACAGGAAAATACTTTCCCTGTGCAGCATCCACAGTGATCTCCATCCGTACCTTTTTACCAGGTTTCCAGTTTTCATATTCTGTTTTGTAATAAATATCCCCAATGGATACCCCTGATCCGTTGATGGTGATCTGGGGCTGTGGTATTTCCTCCGGATCTCCATAAGTGGTGTTAAATTTAATACTCATGGTCTCGATGATGCTGCTGTCTGCCCCATAAGCTGTATACACTGTATACATATGAAAGATTCCCCCTGGCACAGACGGTAAGCTTCCTGTTCCAAGCAGCAGTCCTGTTCCGGCACAAAGGAGTATTTTTCTGATCATTTTCATATCCATTCCTCACATATCTTTACCTGTACCAGATTCCGTCCTCATTAACATAGAATCCATTGATATACTGGTTTTTTGCCATTTCACCTGAATCCGGCCAGAAATAATACCAATTCCCGTCAACCTGATACCAGCCGGTAGCCATAACTCCGTCAGCATCCAGGAAATAAGTTTTCCCTTCACGGATCAGCCAGCCGGTAAACATGGCTCCCTGAAGGCTGTTGTCCAGTGTGTTTAAATAATACCAGGAACCATTCTGTTCCAGCCAGCCGGTATATAAGGAGCCGTCTTCTCTGAAAAAGTAATAATCCGCCCCTATGATTTTCCAGCCTCCATAAGCCATGGTTCCCTGTATATGCCCATTTTCCGTAAATGGCCAGAAATAATACCACTGACCATTGATCTTTGCCCATCCGGCCGCCATTTCCCCAGTATCATACAGGTAATACCAGTCATTTGCTGGCTTCTGCCAGCCGGTGAGCATCGTGCCATTGACATCAAAATAATACCAGTATCCGTTGACCGACTGCCATGCACCACGGCATATAGAGCCATCCGGAAATCTGTAATTCCATATATTGTCTTTTTTTACCCAGCCTACTGTATCTGTGGTTCCGGACTTTGCCGAAGGATTTTTTGTCTGCTGGCCTTTACCATCTGATACATACCGGTCTGTAATGGAAAGCTCCCCGGATTCTATCCATTCACTTTTTCCACCATATTTTTTTTGTGAATCCGTTCCCGGTACCGTGCGCACCTTAAAGGTATACTCTCCTGTTTTTGTCATATATGGATAAAAATTATACTGGACTGCACTGGTCTGGGAGACGCTGTAAACTTTCGATTTTCCTCTGTAAAGCTGTACCTCGTAATAACCGGAGGTGTTATCCGGCTTTTCCCATTTAGCCTGTCCCAGGCTTTTTTCATTCCACCAGGCATCTTCCGGAGCAGCATAGTCTCCTTTGATCCCGTTTATCCGCAGGGTAACTACAAGATCATCCCCGTCTCTCCTGGCAGACACAAAGGTTCCCCCGCTGATCTTTACATTGGCTTTTTTATAGCTGGAAACAAAATAATCTTCGCTGACATCTTCCGGTTCCAGGGTGACTTTCATCTGAGGTTCTTCAGAAGCCTTCAGTTCATTGGAGCTTTTGTCTGTCCATTCTGCCTCGGAAACGCTGTATTTACTTCCGCCTGCATCTACTGCTACTTCCCCATCTGAAACCGTGGTCGTTTCCAATTTTATATCCGGAAGCTTGCTGCCTGCTTCCAGCTTGGATGTAACACGGATATTTACTGTTTTTATCTCTTTTGCTGCTGCAAACGCATCTATCTTTCCCCATTGGAACAGCAAAACTCCTGAAAGGAGGAGCAGAAGCATTTTATGTCTGTGTCTGAACTTTCTGTCAGGTATTTTCGGATTTTGTTTCATTCTCTTTTTCCTCCGATGACGGCACATATCCTAAAAAATAAATGTAGATTTCTATGATCGCCTGATATAATTCTTCCGGCACAGCCGCTCCCAGCTGTAATCTGCTTAAAAGAGTTGCAAGGGAATCATCCTCATAAACAGGAACTCCTGACTTTCTGGCTGCTTCTGTGATCTTTTCTGCCATATATCCCATTCCAGAAGCAACGATCACCGGGGCGCTGTCCTTTTCCGGTGAATATTGAAGTGCAACTGCTTTTTGTTCTAATAACCGCTCAAACGCTGACATTGATTCCATTCTCCTTTTTTCTAATCTTTGGGAAAACATCCAGAAGACGGTAATGAGCTTTTCTTTCCTGTACCTGCATCATTTTCACGCGCATCCCGTTTCTGGCACATATTTCCTGAAGCTTTGCCTGTATCTCTCCGGCACCGGCAGAAAGATTTTTAGGAATTCCCAATTCCATGGATATTTTATGATCCTGGAGATCTGCCAGAAGCTGGAAATCTCCCACCCCCCTGATCTCAAAGTCCACCAGAAGGCGTATTTTCCTGCCTCCATCTTTCTCTTCTTCTTTTTTCTCTGCATCCGGATCGATCCAAAATTCAGATACAGCTTCTTTTCCCTGATATTGAAAAGGAAGGATAAAATGATTGACAGGCATATATACGCTTTCGTTTACCAGCATCCCACGCATCAGCTGGTAAAAATCCTGTACCTGTTCCAGCCCGGCTTCTCCTTTTGCTCCTCTTTCCACAAGTGCGCCAAAGATATCTCCATAAATATTTCCTTTTTTTCCTTCTGAACCGGTAAGTACAGCATACAGTTCTTCAGGCTCTGTTTCAAAAAAACGTTTAAAATCCCTATTAGCTGCCATTTGTTCAAAAAGGCTCCTGAGAAGGACACTGCTTCCGTTTTCATAACGTGCCCCATAAAGGATCAGCTGGATCACGCTGCTTCTTACACTGCCATAATCATGGGTACGGGAAATATATTTTGAAAGAAAGGGAACCAGCTTCTGAAACAGAACCTGGGCATTTTCTTTCGTTTCCCCATTTTCTGCCTTCCAGTCCAGCTGATCCAGAATTGATGCATATTCCTGTCTTGCAGAGGTGTAAAGCATTCCTTTTATTTCATCTGTCAATTCCTGCATCTGCCCTAAAAGATGCTCACCGCTGGAATAATTATTGAATACCTGAAGGAATTTAAGGGCTGTTTCCTGCAGGCCTCTGTTTCCTTCCTGCTGCAAAAGAGTTCTCAGGTTTTCAAAGAAAGTACCGGAAAATTTAGTCTGTCCCTGCATTTTTAAAAAATCCAACAGCTGGCCAGGATCTTCAAACCTGGCAGAATCCAGCAGCTGCTGCACCATTTTTCCCAGGTCTTCATCACCTTTAGCGATAAAGGCTCCATCCCGGAACAGGATCCGGCCCAGGGAATCCTTTATTTCATTTTCCTGCCCCAGCTTCTGAAGAAAGTCAGTATAATTTCCATTATAATTGCGGATGCTGAAGCCACTTTCATTTTCCTGGTCACCAGCGGTACCGCTTTTCTGTCCATCTGCCCGCACTACACGAGATGGGTCAGAAGGATTCTGGATCTGGGAACTGTTCAGGGCGCTTTGCTGCTCCTGGCCTGTATGGACATTTCTATTATCTATATATGTAGAAGGATCTGTTACCTGTAATATATTAGACATGTTTTATTCCTTTTCTTTTTGATTCTATATATTATAATAATATGAGTTTATCCTGCATACTTCCATATGCATATTTAGTCGTCGTTTTCCCGTTTTTTATAATTATTATTTTTCTTATATTTTCAAGAAAAAAGGCGATAATTTACATAGATTCAGTAAGCATGTGAAAATCACAGGATACTTTTGTGGTCCTGCCGTTTTATTTTAAGGTGAGGAGTAATTGTATGAAAATTCAAGATTCTATCCAGGAGCAAATACACATGGAACATGTATCAATGAGACAAAGCAATATTGCTTTGTCTGATAATATTTCTACAAAACCGGCTGATCTTGACCGAGCCAGTTTTGAATATACTGAAGGTATTTCGGCTGATGAAACACTTTTTGCACGATCTCTGGCTCACAGCATTACAGAAGATGTCTGCCGCGAGAAAGGCGTTTCCGTTGAAAAGGTTGCCCAATTAAAAAAACAGGTTGAGGAAGGAACCTACGAACCGGATCCCATGGCCATTGCAAGGGCCATGTATAATCTATGAGGGCGCCTGAAAGCCTGATCCCGGTATTAGAACAGCTGTGTACTGTATTAGAACAGCTATGCCAGGTTGAGGCTGATAAACTAACCGTTATTTCAGCTGATCATCCCGATCAGCTGGAATCTCTTTTAAATGATGAAAACATGCTTTTACTGCAGCTGCGCGGACTAGATAAAAAACGAAGTGATCTTCTTCGCAGGTCGGGTCTTGAGGGTCTTACTTTCCGCCAGATCTTGATGCAGGAGGACAGCGAGGAGGCTGTGGCACTTCTCTCTCCGATCTTGGAACGGTTATCCAGCCAGGCTGAAAAGCTGAAAAAAGTAAAAGGTGGCACAGACCGTCTGATCCGGATCCGCATGAAGCAGTTAGAACAGCGCCTTTCCGGTGCGAAGCAGAGCGATCCTCATGTTTATGACAAATATGTCTGATAAAACTGTGGGGACTGCAGGATATTTATATTTTGGAGGTAATAATACTTTATGGTAAGAGCAACTTTTTCCGGTTTTAATACCGCTCTGTCCGCTCTCCAGGCCAACCAGAAACGTCTGGATATTACAGGACAGAATTTGTCAAATATGAATACTGCCGGATATACCAGGCAGCAGTTAGAGGCATCCAGCCTTAATTATACGAATCCTGTTTCCCATTATTCTAATGGGAATGAAACTGCAGTAGGCTTTGGGGTAAGCATGGACCGGGTCTCACAGATCAGAGATCCTTATCTGGATATCCAATACCGCAGCCAGTCTGCTGACTGCAGCTATACCAATCGTTTACAGACTGCCCTTAATTCCCTGTCAAAGGTACTGGATGAAACAACCATTTCCGGCATCCGTAAGGCATTTGATGATGTCCAGTCTACCCTTACAAGCATGCAGGATCCTGCAAAAGTGGCTGATCCCATCTATGAAAGTGAGCTGCGCTCTAAAATGCAGTCTGTATGTAATCTTTTTAACCAGGCATCCAGACAGATCTCACAGGCTGAACAGAATGAATTTCAAAGGCTCACAGGGGAAGGCAGCAGTGAACAGGGCGATGTGCAGAAGATCAATGACATTCTCCGCCAGATCGGTGACCTGAACGTGCAGATCAAACGTAACCAGGTTGCCGGTCATCCTTCCCTGGAACTGCAGGATGAACGAAATCTTCTTCTGGATGAGCTTTCCGGTTATATTCCTGTTGAAACCAGATATTACAAGGATGATGCCCATTCCGGGAATAACGCCTATGACTATGATGCAAATGGTGCTGTGATCGGCAAAAAGGACTGGCCTGATGACCTGGAAGTGAGCATGAATTATATTGATGCCCAGGGAAAGAGCCAGAAGCTGATCCTGGTAAACGGATCCGACCTTGGTACTAACGGTCTCACAAAAAACTACGGTCAGTTAAGTGTGTTAAAAGGCGATCACCAGACAGCTGCTTCTGTTTCTGATCCTGCAAACATTTCCATCAAGTTTGAAAAAGCCCCCAGCTATAAAGGGAATGGACAGGCTGCAAATGATATATACGCAGAGTTAAAAGGCATCCATTTTGAAGGCGGCTCTCTTCAGGCAAGCCTGGATATGCTCCAGAAAACAGGTACCGGCAATGTGATAAATGGATCTACTGCTGTGGATGATGTCCGTGGATACCAGTATTACTCAGAAAAACTGGATCAGTTAGCTTTAACTTTCGCAAATTCCATGAATGACATAAACAATGGCAAAAACCACACGGATAAGAATCTTTTATCTAATTCCACCAATGACTCAACAACTGGTATAACAGCCGGAAATATCGGTATCAGCAAAGGCTGGACCAGTGGAACGATCCATATTTCTACAGACGGCACCAACCGCACAGATACAATCCTTGATATGATCGCAGCTATGAAGGATACCAAGAAATTGAACGGAAAAACATTTGCTGATTATATGAATAACCTTTCCACCCAGCTGGCATCTGATTCCAGCTCCAACCAGACTGCATTAAAGACGGGCACAACTGTTTTAAACAGTATCCAGGACTCCAGAGACTCTCTTTCCGGTGTCAGCCTGGATGAAGAAGCAACCAATATGATGGCCTACGTTTCAGCCTATAATGCTGCTTCCCGTCTGATGACTGCCCTTGATGAAGTGTTGAATACCCTGATCAGTAATACTGGTGCATAAATATAAGGAGGATTAATAAATTATGAGAGTTGTACGTTCATCTGTTTACCGCAGGTATACTTCTTCTTTAAATGATCTTCAAAGCAATCTGAATAAAAGCATGAACAAGGTTTCTACCGGCGCTGCTTATGAAACAGCTGCTGATAATCCTCTTGCTTATTATCAGGGAAAGAAAATGGATCATTTATATCAGGATGCAAAGAGTAAAAGTTCTATTTTAGGTGATATTAAAAACCGTCTGTACCAACAGGAGCAGGGCGCAAGGGATATCCAGAAAACTTTAAGCAACAGTAAGACTTCCATGCAGTATGTGCTGGATTCCTCCCATAACAGCTCAAAAACTTCTGTCCAGACAAAAAGAGATGCTCTTCTTCAGGATGTGCAGAGCATGGTCAGCAATCTGAACAGCCAGTATCAGGATTTTTATATTTACGGCGGAAATGATATTACAACAGCTCCGTTTTCTTTAAGCGGAGATGGAAAAACCCTTACTTATACCCATGAGTATTCAGACGGTACCACAAAGACGGTCAATATGACCATGGCTTATGATAAAGATAAAAATACTTACAGTTATAATTTAAGCGATGATGACCTGAACAACCTTGTGACAGCTATGAGAGAACAAGGCCGGGTAGATATCGGTTATGGCGATATTTCCAACCGCCAGTCTCTTTTAGATACCTATACCGGAGGACTTAATATGCTAACGGGGCTTACTTCAGATTCCTTAAATGCCATGTCTGATGCGGATGCAAAGGATGCGGTCAAAGCTGCCCTGGAAACAACTCCTGTGGCACTTCTCAGCCGTTCGGTTATGGCCTGTGATAATTATATCAATGATACTACGACCATTGATCAATTTACAGATACTATGGGCAGTGTACTTAAAGATGCAGCTAATACAGAGCATACTATCAGCACCGTTTACAGCGACCTTGGCAATAAATATTCCCTGGTAGAAACTACAAAAACCCGTCTTGATACTTTAAGCGACAACCTGACAGAGGAATACAAAGACATTCTTGGAGCTGATCCTTATGAGGCCATTACAGAAATGTTCTCTTACCAGTACTCCTATTCTGCTGCTTTAAAAATGGGGTCAAACCTGATGCAGTCATCTCTTTTTGATTTTATAAAATGATACAGGTATATTGTTTACAAAAAACAAGCAAAAAAATAACTTTCTATTTTTAGATCTGAAGAAGGTGAAGATGTATGAAACCTGTGATTGAAGCAAATTTTAAACCTTTTGAATCTGTCCGTTTCCGTCAAAATGCCAGGCTGGTTTCAAAGGACCAGCTGGCAGCAAGCCAACATCAGGCTATTTCCCAATACCGCCTGAAAGCACGTCAGGCTCAAAATTACGGGATCAGTTCTCCGGAAAGCATGATCTGTATCCAGGATATCAGACAAGCTTTTGATCTCCAGGATACTGTCCAAAGAGTACATGGCACAGCAAACATTTCTGGATCAGGAAACAGCTTTTGTGATCCATTTTCTGGCAGCCCTGACAATAACGGACTGTATACACTTCAGAGAGGAGAATTTGAATTTCGTGTGGCATCTGGCAATCTGGAATACATACCAGCCCTGGAAATGACCATCATAACCTCTTACCCTGAAGTAGAATTTATATATACCGGCACCCCCAATTATGTTCCACCAAAAAAAGAGCCAGATCCCCCTGCTCTTAATCTTACCATATAAAAACTGACCCCCGGAGGCTTATACAATCATGAAGATTGATACAAAATATTACGGCGAGATGGATTATACCAAAGATGAACTGGTTGTATTTCCAGATGGTTTATTTGGTTTTTCCCAGTACCATGACTATCTTCCCCTCTCTATGGAGGAGGATGACAGCTCCATGCTGATACTCCAGTCTGTAGACGAACCGTATGTGGCATTTTTCCTCATTGATGCAGCCACACTCTTTCCTTCTTATTCACCGGTTCTTCTACCGGAAGAATTATCCTTTCTGGAAGTAGATTCCAGTGATGAATTATCCTATTATGTCATATGCACTGTAAAGAAGGATTATCTGGATGGAACCGTCAACTTGAAATGTCCTCTTGCCATTAATCCGGATACCCGCAAAGGGATCCAGGTGATCTTATCCAACGCTGACTATGATTACCGCCATACCTTACGTTCTCTTCTTGGTAAAGAGATAAAGGAACAGGACACTAAAAAGGAGATAAATAGCCATGCTGATACTGAAACGTAAAAAAAATGACAGTATCCTGATCGGGAATGACATACGCATCACTGTACTTGACTGCGACAATGGATCTGTCAGCCTGGCTATAAATGCCCCGAAGCATATTTCTATTTTGCGGGAAGAATTGACAGAAGCAGAACGCAGCAACCTGGATGCCTTATTATCTGATACAGATTCACTGCGCTCTATTGAAAAAGGACTGAATTCTTATATGAAGAAATAGACCATGTACATCATGTACGTTTAGAAAGTGGATTTTAAAGATGGTATATAACCTGTTTCCTGAAACAGAAGTGATACTTAATAAAATGGGAGAACAGATCAAAATGGCCCGTATGCGCAGGAATATTCCTGCTGAGCTTATGGCAGAGCAGGCCGGGATCAGCAGGTCTACCTTACATAAGATAGAAGCCGGAAGCCCTTCGGTTTCTCTTGGCAATTACGCATCTGTACTTCATATGCTGGATCATATGGAAAGCGATTTTCTTTTTATTGCAAAGAATGATGAATGCGGGCGGAAATTACAGGATTTAAGCTTAATGACCCGCAAACGGGTGAATGCTGATAAAATGACTCTTATCGGCTAAACCAAATATCATATAGCTCTTTCAGCTGCCGGCGTACGAGAGAAAAAAACTCTCTCAGACGCCGGTAAAATAATGCTCTTTTTTCCATGCGGTTTTCCCACTCTTCTTCTTTCAATATGTCTGATCTAAGATCCAGCGCCTGTTCATCTGTTTCCGGCCCAAATTTCCCCGTCATGCCATAGAATACATTTTTCTCCAGTATATCAAATACCTGTAATTCTTCTTCCTTTGTCTCCATGCTGGCACATTCTTCCCGTGTTCCAAACCACATATAGCTTAAATGCAGAAGCTTCTGCGCCAGTATATTTACTTTAAATTCCTTTAACCGGTCCTCAAGATCCTGAAGCTGGTTTTCTGCTGCTGTTTTTCTGTAAAATACATATAAGTCTGCCAGGTGGCGTATCTGCAGATGTCCTGTTACATATAGGTAAGAAGACTGCACCATAAGGTATACCAGCTGGTCTATGATTTTCCATTCATAAATGTAGTTTTCATTTTCTTTCAGGAAAGTACGCTGGAGCAGTTTTCCCATCCCCTTCTGGTATACCTGGGTTTTAAAAGGAAAAGTATCATAGATTTCAACAGAAAAGCGGCCTGGTATACGCATCTTTTCACCCACTCCCGGATAGAGAGTATCCGTTTCGTAGCCTATATTGACCAGATAGCCTTTTGCAAAAAGATAATCTTCCGGGTCAAGAAAAAAAAGCTTCAGAGAGCTTTCCCCCGCCATTTCCTCTCTTGGATACAGCTGTCTGCGGCTGCTGGAGGAAAGGACGAGTACCGGGATTTTTTTTAATTCCAGAAGGACCAGTATCTCCCGTTCTCCTTCTGTGCAGCTTTCGTTGAATTTCAGAGTATCACTGTAGCGCTCATAAAAGCGTGTTTTCCACCGTTCCGGTATTTTTTCATTATTTCCCAGGATTGCAAGATAGATCAGGTTTGAAATTTTATTATAATCTGCAACCCGGAACAGCTTTTCCCAGTCCAGATTTCCATGAAGCGGCTTTAAATCATCCTGGCGCATAACAAATGCAGCCATATTTACCAGTATGCGGCCTTCATAAAAGTTTTGATTTTCCATTTAACTTCACCTGTTTTTTGATATTCTTCTGTTAAGTCCCCCATCGATCCTGCGTATCTTATCTAAAAGCTTTTCTGTGCGGCAACGCAGATCTTCAATACGCTTCTCCAGCATTTTTTCCCGCTCTGTCTTTCCTTTAAAACAGCTTTTTACATTCTTTAATGGACCTTTAGCCAGATCTCGTAGATACCGGGCCTGAAGGCTGTTTCCCACAGTCTGCAGGATGATCTGTTCTTCACAGTCTGCATGGCGCTGCAGCTGTTCTCCCCTCATATCTAAAAGAAGAGAAGCGGAGACTGTGTCGCCGCGCTCCACTGCCTCCGCCAGTTCTTCCGTCAGACTACAAACTTCTCTTAATATATTATATCTCCTTTGAAGATATACCAAAATTGTTTCCAAGTCTGCGCTCATATATTCTCCTTTAACCGAAAACACTTCGTTCTCTCACAATATGCTGATCGCCGGAAATCTTTCCTGCCTGGTTAAATGCATCTCTTAATTCAGAAAGTATGTGGCTGATCCTTGGAATCTCTTCTGCCCTGCGTTCCCTTCCTGCTTTAACACGGCTGATATCATAGATCAGGTACTCATAGATACGTTTCAGATCCTTACTGATGGGATACTGCATATCCAGTATCTGTATTAAATACCGGACGATCCGTCCTGCTTTTTCGAGACACTCTTCAAAAGTCTCATATTTTTTATCCTCAAGTGCGATTTGTGCCATTTTCAGACGCTTCACTGCTTCATCATACAATAAAAGCAACAACTCCAGATTGCTCATAGAATAGATCGTACTTTCCTTGTACTGCTTAAACTTTTCATACATGTTTCCTTACCCCCATCAGCCACCTAACTGTGACAGGTAGCTGGACTGTGAATTCATCTGATTGATCAGCCTTTCCATCTGCGTAAACTGGCTGATATAACGGTCCTGCTCAGTTGACAGCTGGGACTGCAGGTTTGTGATGGTTTCCTGCATATCCTTTAATTCTTTATAAATACTGTTGTTAGTCAGGGTCAGGCTTAGTTTTTCAGATCCTGCCTCTTCAATAAGCACACCATAGGAATTTCCATTCCTGCTTGCATATCTGGTGGCATAAGTAGAAAGAGTACTGTCTATGGTGTTTACAATACCATGCGTGCCTGTGAACAAGTCTGATACCTTTTCCGGATCACTGTCCATGGCCGTTTTAAACTTTTCTTCATCAAATACGATCTTTCCACCTGCTGTGTAATCATCTGAGAAGGAAATTCCGATCTTTTCAAGATCGTCATAAGAAACACCATTTATCATCATTGAAGAGAAAATGCCCTGGGTAGCATTGTCCAGATCTTTTAAAGCGCTGCTGTTGTACAGAATACCCTCTTTTGCCTTATCCTCCCAGTTTTTAATGGAGGTTTCATTCATTTCATTTTTCTGGTCATCTGTCAGAGGCTTATAATTACTGTCCGGCTTGGTTGTTGCCTGGGTGCGGACCTCATCGATCATGGCATTATAAGCTTCAATGAATTTCTTTACAGTTTCTGTCACCTTTTCTGTATCTGCTGAAGCAGTAAAGCTGACGCCTCCTTCAGCAGTGGCAGAGCCTGTATTAAATGTATTAGTGGCTCTAATATCCAGACCGTCAATGGAGAAGGTATTGCTGCTGCTGGTAATGGTGGTCTGTACACCATTATAGAGAATACTCATCTCACCATCTGTGCCATCTTGGCTTACCCCGCCGAAAATGAGATTTGCTGCATCAGTAGTATCCTTTGGATCTGCACCAAGGCTGATTTCACGGCCCTTACCTTTTTCATTGGAAGAAAGAACAAATTTATTTTCACTGCCCAGATAGGTGGCAGTTACTCCTGCATCTTTATTATTATTGATTGCAGTAAGCAGTCCGTCTACTGTGGTATCTGCAGTAATATTATCTATTTTTGCACCATTGACTGTAAAGTTTTCTAATGCCTTGTTTAATTCCTCTTTTGTAGCGTATTTTCCCAGTCCCAGCTTGTCCCTGTTCTCCCACAGGCTGCTTCCTGTACTGATCTTGTTTGACTGGGTAGATGTGATACCCAGGGCATTCTGGAGTTCCTTTGAGGCTGCGGATATCTGTAATGTCTGTCTGTTGTCTGCTGCAGTAAACGTCAGGCTGACCTTTGAATCCTTACCCTTTCCTACAGTAACCTTTCCTGAACCGAAGGCTTTATCCAGCTTTTTCTGTAAGCTATCCTTAAAAGCTTCAAAATCCTTTATCTCTTCCTTATCGCCGATCAGTTCAATATTCTTTGTCTGTCCGCCATAAGAAACAGAAATTGATTTTCCCTTAAGATAGCCGGAAAGGGGCTGCTTTGTTATAGCTGCAGCCTCCAATGAAGATGTATGGCCGTTAAATTCATCAAGTGAAATGCCGTTATCTATATCATCCTGTTTCATTCCGTCGGGATTAAAGCCAAGACTCTTTAAAGCAGATGATGTTTCCCTGATCACACAGCTTTTTCCTTTATCGGTAATACTGTCTGTCTGACTGATCTGGATCTTATCACCATTCAGTGTAAATTTAATGCCGCTCTTTCCATCTTTTCCGAGAAATCCCTGGGAATCAAGGGCTTCATTCAGCTGGTTTACTATATCTTTAGAACTAGCTGTATAATCAATGGTAACTGTCTCTGTTTTTCCACCGTCCACCTTTTTTTCATAACTGGTGGGGAACGTAAAGGTTGCTTCCTCTGTGAATTTCTTATCTGTAATACTGTAGGTTCCAAATGTCAGCTTCGTTCCGGAAAGATTGGAGGTCTTTATTTCTTTATTGCTAAAATCAGACTCGCTGATGCCGCCTAAGGTAATAGCTGAATCTGTTTTCTTTTCACCGGAGATCAATGTGGCAGATGTTGCTAATTTGTTTACGCCCAGAACTGATACTCTGGATGCAGTGTCTGCATTTCCTGTCGCTGATATATATTTTGTATAGTCAGGATCTCCCTGTACACTGACCTGGTTTTTTGCAAAGAAATCACTGTTTTTTAAGCTCTTTGTTGCTGAATAGCTAAGGTAATTGTCCTGAAGATCTATGATCTTATTGCTGATAGAACGATATGCATCCCGCTTCCATTCCAGTTTAGTCATAGCCTGCTTCTTGGCTGTGATCTTGGATGTTGTTCTTGCTGTCATCTGTTCGATCAGTGTATCCCTGTCAATACCGGAAGCTAAACCACCAAATCCTCTTAAAGCTGTATTTCCAAGACTGCTGCTTGTACTTGATACACTTGACATATCTGCTGCTCCTTTCAGTCATGTGATGTTGCGGTGTACATAAAATGCGCCGCTTCTGTATACTTTGTCCCTGTAATCCTATAGATTCTATATACATATTTCGGCGCAGCATGAAAATTTATAAGATATGGCGTGGACGTTCTTTTACATCCATACAGGCTCTTATGGACTGGCTTATAATAGCAACACGGAATTTATTGTTGTAATAAGTTAACAGCATCGGAACTGACGTATTATCTGCTACAATATATTTTGGAGGCAGCCTGGTAAGCATCAGCGCTTTTACATCTGCCTGACAGCGGCTGCAGGTACAGGTGCCATTGCTTTTTAAGGCGTCAAGGATCAGTTCCGGAGTAAGGATCTCATACATAATGTTTACGACCCGGTAACCTGGACGAGCTTCCTGCTTCTGCTCTTCCTGTGATCCCGGCTCTTCCTGAGATTCCGGCTCTTTAGTTTTTTCCTGTACAGGTGTCCCGACCTTTATTTGGGGCTGCTCTTCGGACTGTTCTGGCTGTTCCTGCATTTGTTTTGTCTGCTCCTGGGGCTGTTCTGGCTGTTCTTCCTGCTCCCGGGACTGTTCTGCCTGCTCTTCTGCATGTTTTTCTTCCTGTTCTTTTTCCATCTCACGGATCAGATTCTTCTGGATCTCTTCTGCCAGCTTTCCTTCTTCTCTTGGATCAACTACAGTCACATTAGCGGAAGGCACTCTTACCGGTTCTTCAGCAGCTGATCTTTCCTGCTGTGTTTCACCGGAAGCTGAAGAAGACGGCTGTGTTTCACCAGAAGACGCAACTGGCGGCTGTGAACTTGTGATAAGGTTCAGCACATGTGAGGTTTTATTTGTTTTTTTTGCCATATTATTTCTCCCTGAAACCTATGATCTTTTCTACCTCATCTAAAAACTTTACATAATCCTTTACAGCTGATGCTCTCGGACTGTACTCAAAAATACTTTCTCCATGGGCCGGTGCTTCTGCAATAGCCACTCCGGACCTTATTTTTGTGTCAAATACCCGGGTTTCCAGCTGCGCGGCCAGCTGCCCGGCCATTTCCAATACATCCCTGCAAAGACATGTTCTTGGATTAAAGCGGTTTAGCAGGATACCCATGATCTTAAGGCCGGGATTGATCTGTATGCGGACAGATTCTACTGTTTCCTTTAACTGTGACAGACCAACCAGACTGAGGATATCCGATGCCATTGGTATAATAAGATAATCAGAAACTGCATATGCGTTAACTGTGAGAAGATTTAAGGCAGGGGGTGTATCGATCACAATATAGTCATAAAAATCCATTACCGGCTTTAAAACATTTTTTAAAATAGATTCTTTTTCTTCTCCCGGATTATACTCCAGACCACTGCTGCTTAATGTAATATCAGAAGGAAGGATATCGATCCCTTCTGTGCGGCTGATAGCCTTTTGTATGGATACATCTCCTTTTAATACATCCAGTATAGTAGATCCTCCTTCGGTATCCAGACCAAGGCAGAATCCAAGATTTCCCTGTGGATCCAGGTCTATACACAGAACTTTTTTACCTGCCATTGAAAACCCTGCCGCCAGCGCTGCTGATGTTGTGGTCTTTCCCACACCGCCTTTTTGATTTGAAACCGTAATGACCATTTTATGTATCTCCTTTTATCCTCTTTTCTGCATACAATGACACAGGTGCCAGCCGTTTTTCTGGCACCATGATACCAGAAAAATACACTGTATTATTCGCCAAGGCGTTCCATGGATTCCTCAACCTGTTTTACCAGCTCCTGGATTTCCTGATATACAGCTGCTGACTCATTTGCCATACGGCCGATCTCATCTGCCACGACCCCGAAGCCTACACCTGCTTTTCCTGCGCGTCCTGCTTCAATGGCTGCATTCAGGGAAAGCATTTTTTCCATTGTGGCTGTCTGCTCCAGTCCTTTTGCCTTATATTTGATCTGTCCTACCGCATCCCGTACTTTCTTTTCCTCTTTTGCAAATGCTTCTACGCTGTCTGCATTGCTCTTCCGGTAATAAAGGGCATTAGCCCACAGATTCAGCATCTCAGCTAAAAGCTGTCCACCGGCACTTACTACTTCCTGGCTCGGGGCTGAATCACCCGGATAATCTCCAAGGACAATACCTCCGATCACTGTACCTGCGCGGAATCCTCCTACTGTAAGATCCTGGGTAAACTCACGCAGTTCATTGTGTTTTCCACTGGTATAACGGCTGTAAAAACTGGTAAAGGAGCTTCCTTTTGTAATATATTTTCCTTTCATATCCACTACTGCTGCTGTCATGCCTGTGGCCGTTAAAAACAAATCCTGAATCCTCTGAAGCTCTTTCATATCCAGAATCTGACGGATATCCAGATTTTCTGTACTTTCATCTTTTGTAACGGTATCCATATAAGAAGTTTTCCCTGATACAGCTGATCCTGTTACCGCTTTAGAAGCTGTATCTTCATTTTTGGCTCCATTCTGGATCCACTGGGCCAGCTTGCGGTCTGTTTCCCTGATATGCTTAACCAGCACGCTTACCATATAGTTGATCTCGCCCAGGGAATTGATCGTCGGGCCTTCCTGCTCCAGCTTTATAATGGCATCACCCAGTTTCTGTTTATACCATTCATGAAATTTATGATGTTCTGTATATTCCGGATATTTTGACTGCTTCTGGAGATCCTCCTCATCTGAAAAGTGTTTCGTTACATATTCAACAAGAAATTCTCCCAGACTTGAAAGATTTTCTCTTCCCTTTCCCTTTGAGCATGCATCCAGAAGATTATTAACTTCGTCAAAAATCTTCCTGTGCTCACTGTCGATCAGTTCATTTCCTGTTACAAGATCTTGTGTTAATACATATTTTTCCATCCTTAGAGTCCTCCTTACTGCTGACTGTACTGTTTTTTAAAACGGGCAAGCAATTCATCCATTACTGTGATCAGATGCCCGATCTCCGGCTTGGAAAGCTGTTCGTCTGCACCTAATTCTTTCCCCTTCTGCCTCATCTGTTCATTAATCAGGGACGAGAAGATGATAACCGGGATTTTCTTTAAATGTTCGTCATCCTTGATCAGCTTTGTAAGCCTGTGGCCATCCATTTCCGGCATTTCGATATCTGTAATGACCAGATTGACCTTATCATACAGATCAGAATCATTATGTATTTGTGAAAGATAATCCCATGCCTCCTGACCATTGGAAAAATTCTTTATATTGGTAAATCCGGCTCTTTCCAGGGAATCATCGATCATTTTACTTAAAAGAATGGAATCTTCCGCGATCACAATAGGACTGTTGCAGATAGGACGGTCTCCCATCTTATCTACATCTGTCACCTGTATGGTTGTTTCCGGTGCGATCTCTGCCACGATCTTTTCAAAATCCAGGATGATCACCAGCTCTTTTCCGCACTGGGCAATACCGGTAGCAACACTGTCATCTCCATTTGCAATGGTCTTATCTGGCTTCTGTATGTCTTTCCATGAGATCCTGCTGATACCTTCGATGCTGTCTACCCGGAAAGCAACGGTCATTTTATTAAAATTTGTTACAATAAACAAATCTCTTGGCCCATTTTCCCGATCATTTCCTGTAAGATATTTTGCCAGGTTGATCACTGTGATCAGCTCATCCCTTGGTTTAAAGATACCTTCTACTGCCGGGTTTGCATGGGGCATCGGTTTTACCTTTTCACTCATGATGATCTCCTGGACTTTTGCTACATTAATGCCATAAAATTCACCCATAACTGTGAATTTCATTACTTCGATCTCGTTTGTTCCTGATTCTAAAAGAATCCCTTCTTTTTCATTTTTGACCATGATCTTCTCTCCTTTTTTCTGTAAACAGGCATGTCACCGATGGTGACACCACCATAAATGAAAGCCCTGGCTATAGATGGCGTTCCGGTCGTCCCACTGTACGCACGATCACATCGCCTGTTGCAAGATCTAAAAGCATGGTACGGGCATAATTTCCTCCTGTATCCTCTGCTGCGATACAGATTCCTTCCTGGGCCATGACTTTTTTTACACTTTCTGCATTTCTCTGCCCGATATTTCCAAAGCTGCTGTTTCCGCTGATCTCAAACATCTTGGCTCCCCCTGCGATCTTAACTACCATCCGGCTTTTTACCATACCGAATATTTTCAGCTTTCTGAGGGTTTCCCTGATGCCGCTGTCTGCAAATTTAAACGGATTGGAATCCTTTCCTTCAAACTGTGCCGGAAGCATGATGTGCAGAAGTGCTCCCAGACGGGTAACCGGATCATAAAAGGTTATCCCGATACAGGAACCCAAAGCATAGGTTATGATCCTTCCTTCCCCTCGTGAAAACTTCATATCACCGATTCCTACTTTTAATTCTGTGCCTCCGATCATTATGAAACTCCCAACCTCTCTAAAATATCGTTTAGAGAACGAATATCCGGCAGCATGAGCAGCCAGTCAGAAAGTGCTTTTCCGCCGATCACAAAATCTGCATTGCAATACATCAGTTTATCTGTTTCATATCCATACTCAGCAATAGGTACCATTAAGATCCCCCCCAGCATGTTGATGGTAGCACTTGGAACAGACAGTTCCACCTCTACATTTACAAGTTGTGAAAAAGCATTTATATAAGAACAGATAATGATGTTTCCTACTTCTACCAGTGCTGATCTGGCCATTTCATCCATATCCAGAAAAGACTCATAACGGTTTCCAAGGAATTTTTCCAGCACCTCGTTAGCAAAATCCAGATCAAAAAGGAACAGCATCAACCCTTCAATGTCCCCTGACATTTTTACAAGAGCTGCAGCAACAAGCTCCTCCGCATCGCCGATCCGGTTCATGGCGTCATTGTATCCTAAGATATTCACAGATGGGATCGAGATCCGGACTTCTTTCTGAAGAAGCTTGGAAAGAGCAGTTGCCGCATGGCTGGTACCGATACTGCCGATCTCCCGCATTACATCCAGTGCCTGCAGGTCCATATCTTCATATCGCTTTATTTCCATTCTTTTTACCTTATCCTCTCAGTGAATTGATTGTTCCCTCTATATCATCTGATGTAGTGATCATTTTTACAGCATAGGAAAAGGCTCTCTGGCATTCGATCACATGGACCATTTCTTTTGCCATATCTGTGCCTGAATTCTCCAATGCACCTTTTTGCAGGGCTGCATCTGATTTTAAAGATGCTTCCATTCCATCCTGTGTTTTGTATTCATTATCCCCCACGCTTAACAGACGGCTTGGATTTGAAAACATATATACGCTTACCTTAGGAAGACTGGTATCATCCTCTGTGCTATCTGTGTCATCTGTACCGGAATCATTGTCTTCTGACTCTGATTCCTCCTGCAGCTTCTCTACATCTGTTACTTCCAGCTTAAGAGGCTGCCGGTTCTGGTCCAGCACCAGCTTGCCGTCTTCTGTTGTAAGATAAAAGCCATCTTCCCTTTCTCCCCTGTGAAAATGGCCGTTTCTTGTATAGGTGATCTCACCTGTTGCAGGATCCTGGAGCATAAAAAATGCATTAGGTTCCATGATTGCATAATCATATTCTTTTCCGGTCTGAGTAGCACCGGCTACACCAAAATCCGTCCAGGTGCGCTCCCCTCTGGTTCCTGCACCTGTCTGCAGCTCTGTCTGGGCATTTTCAGAATCATTAAGATTATAGTGGATCAGTTCAGAAAAAGCTATTGTTTTAGGTTTAAAGCCTGTATTATTGATATTGGCCAGGTTATTGGATACAACTGACAGTTTTTTTGTAAACTGTCCGGCTCCTGCTGCTCCTGTATAAAATGACATATTCATTTCTTTATCCTCCTTACAGCTTACCGACATCTGACACAGACTTACTCATGATCTGATCATACATTTTCAGTGACTGGGCTGCGCTTTGAAGCGCTCTCTGGGATGACATCATAGCTGTCATCTGCTCCACCATGTCTACATTGGATTTTTCCAGCATTTTCCATTGAACAGTTGTATCTGCAGGTGTTGTTTCTGCCTGTGCAGTAGAGAAAAGTCCATTATCCTCTGCATGAAGCTGTCCCTGATCTGGAAAATCCACTACTTTCAAAGTTCCATAATCCTCTATGGTAACTTCCTGGCTGCCGCTTTCTTCACCATCAGACTGATTTGTAATAGCAGCAGTAATGTGTCCTTTGGAATCTACTGTAAAGTTCTCATTTTTGATCTGGACAGGCTGCCCTTCTTTGTTTAAGACTCTTCCTGCCTGGTTTAAAACCAGATATCCATCTTTATCTACTGAAAATGAACCATTCCTTGTATACCGGATGCCCTGTGATGTCTGGATGCAGAAAAAGCCATTTCCATTTAAGGCAAAGTCATAGATACCATCTGTCTGTTCCAGACCGCCCTGGTCATAATTGGTATAAACCTGCTTTGCTGTCTTTATTTTTGAAACAGTTGCCAGCTGGGTTGGATTTTCTTTGCTATACTGTCCTGTACGATAAAGCATTTCTTCTTTGAAAGTACTGCTTACCATTGTTTCGTTTTTATATCCAGGAGTCTGGATATTCACCATATTATTACTGATAGTATTTAAATTCCTGCTCTGGGTCAGCATGCCTGACGCCAGATTATAAAATCCCTGATACATCTGACTTTATCCCCTTTTCATTTTTCTTTTCTATAAACTGACGCAGTTTACGCAGAGCCATCGTGTGGATCTGGGATGCCCTGGGCTGGCTGACACCCATGACCCGGCCTACCTGTTCTATTTTCAGTCCTTCCATATAATGTAATGCCAGCGTCTTCTGCTCTTTTTCATTTAGCTGGGCTATGCCTTCTGCCAACACCCGCATATCCTCTTCCCACAAGCATGCCTCCTCAGGTTGTACCTGGGTATCATTGTTTGTGATGCGGACTCCATTGGATGTATTCTGATTTTCCAGCAGAAAATCAAGAGACTGGATATTTCCCCTGTTTTTCATGGAAATGATCCTCTGGCAGCGTTTTTTTTCTATTCCAAGATGCTTTGCCAGTTCATCAACTGTTGGTGTTCTTCCTAATTCCCGCTTCATGTCCTCGCATGCAGATTCTATAATACCTAACTGCTTGTAAAATCCCCGGGGCATCCACTCCTGTTTTCTTACATAATCCAGCATTGCTCCTCTTACCCGCGTTGTAATGTAAGTGGAAAACTTAATGTTTTTATCCGGATCATACATATCGATCCCTTTTATGATCGCTACCACACCCTCATTTACTGCATCTTCCATCTGCATGGTGGTAGAATAAAGATCGTATAACTTTGTTGCCATGGTTCTTGCTATGTACAGATACCTCATGGTGATCTCTTTCTTTATTTCTGGATCTTTCGTTTCTTTATAAAGCGCAAATAACTCCTTTTCTGCTTTTTCTTGATTTTCTACCATAACTTTTCTCACTCCTGTTATCTGCTGTTTATATCATTTGACCGCACACTTATGATCCTTTTTTCATTGTACTTATATTTCCAATTGACTGGATCTGCACATTATTTGCGATCTCATTAAATGAAAGCACCCTGATATTAGGATAAAAGGGTTCTACCAGATGGTAAAAATGAATCCGCATAACCTGTGAAGTCAGGATCACCGGGTTCTGTGATAAACCACTGAACTTTTTTATCTGCTCTGCCAGTTGCCGGATGACATGCTGGAGCATTTCCGGGTTTAATGCCAGATATAAGCCATTTTCCCCTTTTGACAAGGACGCGACCATTTCCCGTTCCAGCTGGGCATCCAGTGTGATCACTTTCATGCATCCATCTGTACAGTACATGCGGGTAATGGTACGTTTAAGAGCTGTCCTGATCTTTTCTACTGTCTGGTCCAGCTCTCTTGGAGGAAGACCTGTTTCTGAAGCTGTCTGCATCAGATTCTCTACAATGGTCTCCAGGTCGCGGATCGGGATTCCTTCTTTTAGAAGGTTTGTAAGAACTCTCTGGAAATAACTGTAGCTGATCATCTGTGGTATTGCCTCTTCCACCAGTTCAGGAGCTGTTTTTTTCAGATTTTCCGTAAGCCTTACCACTTCCTGTCTTGTAAGCAGTTCGTATGAATGCTGCCGGATCACTTCTGAAAGATGCATGAGCAATACAGACAGAGGATCAATGACCGTATAACCATATAATTCAGCTCGATCTCTGTTTTCAGGCTTGATCCACCTGCTGGGTATACCGTATGCCGGTTCAATGGCCTCAATACCTTCAATTTCTTCTTCCACCTCCTCTGGTTCCAGAGCAAGGAAATAATCAATCAGGATCTCTCCTCCTGCAATTTCTTCTCCTTTTATGCGGATACTATACTGACTTGGTCCCAGGGAAGAACTGTCCCGGAGCCGGATGGATGGGATCACAAATCCCATATCCTGGGCATATTGGCGGCGGAATATAACGATCCTGCTGATCAGCCTTCCGCCTACTGACTCATCTGCCAGAGGGATTAGACTATAACCAAACTCGATCTCCACTGGCTCCAGTGTAAGAAGGCTGTATACATTATTTACATCTTTAAAATATTCTTCCTCACTTACTTCCTCTTTTGCAGCAGCTGCCTGAGCCTGTGGGGAATCCTGAAGCTGGGTAGAAGGAGCCATTGCCATTTGTGACAATGCCTGTGGCTCTTTTTTTATCTTTCCTGAAAGATAAAATCCGCTTCCCATAAGACATGCAGCCACAACCAGAGTCCTTACTGCCGGCATTCCAGGTATCACAGCCATAACCGCCACTGCTGCACCACTAACGATCATAGCATGAGGCTGGGCCAGAAACTGCTTTGATACATCTTCATTTAAGCTGCCTTCTGAAACAGCTCTTGTAACGATCATTCCTGTTGCAGTAGAAATAAGAAGAGCCGGTATCTGGGATACCAGACCATCACCTACTGTCGCAATGGAATAGGTACTCAGCACAGCTGAGATGCTGCTGCCGGACTGTACAATACCGATGATACTGCCGCCGATCAGATTAATGGCAGTTGTGATAAGTGACATAACTGCATCGCCCTTTACGATCTTAGTCGCACCATCCATTGCACCATAAAAATCTGCTTCTCTCTGAACCTTGGCACGCCGTTCCTTTGCCTGTGCCTCATTGATCAGACCTGAGCTAAGGTCTGCGTCAATGGCCATCTGTTTTCCCGGCATAGCATCCAGATTAAACCTCGCTGCCACCTCGGCAACTCGTTCTGCACCTTTGGTGATAACGATAAACTGCATCAGCACGATGATCAGGAAGATGATCAGACCTACTACTACATTCCCTCTTAAAACGAAATCACCAAAGGCAGCAATGACACGGCCTGATGAACCTCCCTGAGAAAGGATATTTCTCGTGGTTGAAACATTGATACCTAAACGGAACAGCGTGGTAATAAGCAAAAGCGAGGGAAATATGGAGAATTCCAGTGGCTCCCGAATGGTCATGGTTATTACCAGGATCATCATGGAAAGTGACATATTCAATATGATCGCCACATCCACCAGTCCCGCCGGAAGGGGAATGATCAAAAGCAATATGATCGTGATCACAAACATAACCACTGAGTAACTCAATAACCGTTTCATTCGTCCATTAATCTCCAACTATTATTTTCTATCTTTATTTTTTCCGTTATCCTGTTTATACAGATATACCAGGATTTCCGCCACTGCTGTATAAAATTCTGATGGGATCGGCCTGTCCAGTTCACAGGAATTGTACATAGCCCGTGCAAGTGGCTTATTTTCAATGGTATAAACATTGTTTTCTTCCCCCACCTTTACGATCCTTAACGCCAGTTCATCTAATCCCTTGGCAAGTACTACCGGGGCATTGTCATGATCAGGATCATATTTCAAAGCAATGGCCACATGGGTAGGATTTCGTATGATTACATCTGCCTGGGGAACCTTCTGCATCATCCTGCTGGATGCCATCTGACGCTGCAGGCTTTTGATCCTGTTTTTAATCTCAGGATTACCTTCTGTCTGTTTATACTCATCTTTTACTTCCTGCTTTGTCATACGAAGCTCTTTTTCGTATTCCCATCGCTGATACAGATAATCACCAAAGGCAATGACTGTAAAGGCAATACATACACGTATCAGCAGATCAAATAGCATTTTCATCATATAGGCTGCAGATGCTGCAGGATTCATATCGATCATTGATGCCATGGGCTGCAGATCCCGTTTCATTATGTTGTAAAGCAGTACCAGAAGCAGTGTTATCTTGATGGAGTTTTTCACCAGTTCTACTGCATTTTTCATGGAAAACAGACGTTTTATACCTGAAAGAGGATTAAGCCTGTTCCATTTTGGCCGTATGGATTTAAAGGATACATTAAAACGGGTCTGTACTCCATGTGACACAACGCCAAGGAAAAGGGCTAAAACCAACAGTGGAAGCGCACATTTTAAAAACACAGATAATGTCACAAAAACAAGGCTGGCTGACAGCATATCTTCTGAGGATCTGGCTGCGCCATCTATGACCCAGGTCATATAAGTTTTCAGCTGTCCGTATATAAAGGGAATCCATATGCGGATCCCAGAAAATACGCCTGCCAGGATCAATACGGTAGCTATATCCCTGCTTTGGAAGATATTTCCTTCTTTTCTGGCATCCTGCCGTTTTTTGGCGGTAGGCTGTTCTGTTTTCTCCTGACCACTCTGTCCCATCTTCTGTTACACTCCCTTCAGACTGGTTTCATATTGCTTAAAAGCTTCCACATCATCTGATACATATATGTAAAGATGGTATTTATATAATCTGCCATTGGCGAAAACAACAGAAGCATCATCAAAAGCCCCATTATGATCTTTACCTGGAAATTTACTGTAAAAACATTGATCTGGGGAATGATACGCATCAGGATTCCCATTGCCAGTTCTGTCACAAGCTCAATTGCTATCATTGGAAATGCAAACTGCATACCAGTAAGGATCCCCTGGCAAAATCCATCTGTGATCACATGGACCAGCATGGGATTAAATGTCACTTTTCCATAAGGGATCAGCTGTACTGACTGGTAAAACAATGCTAACAGCCGTAAATGACTGTTGCTGGCAAAAAAGATCAGTACCATAAATGCATAATAAATACCGGAACTGACCGTTGACTGGGTTCCATACTGGGGATCATAAACCTGGGCCATGCTAAGTCCCATTGAAAAATCCATAATGGAAGAAGCAAACCGGATCGTAAGGAACGCCAGTTCCATTGCAAAGGCTAACACTGCCCCAAGAAAAAGCTCTCCTGCAAGCATCAGGATGTATTCTGCCATTGACTCCGGATATGCCATCTGGGTCTGGTCTGCAGACAGATACAGGAGCAGTGACAGGGCAAAAACAAAATATGCCCTTATTTTTACAGGAAAATTACTTTTTCCAAAAAGTGGATTGAATCCGATGGCTCCGCTCATACGCATCACTGCCATTGAAAATGTGATAAACATAAATCTTTTTTACCCCTTTGCGATCAATTCCACTATGTATTGAAAAAATTCCTGAAGCATAACCAGCATAGAACTTCCTAAAAAACCTAAAAGCACCATGATAGCCAGCAGTTTGGGCACAAATGTCATTGTCTGTTCATTAATCTGTGTGGCTGCCTGAAATACAGCAATGACCACACCTACGATCATACTGATCAGAAGAAATGGCAGCGACAGCTTCATTGCCAGCTGAAACGCTTCATACATGATATCCAGGATCTGTACTTCTGTCATATTCCCACCTCTTTCCTACCGGAAGCTCTGCACCAGACTGGAAAATAAAAGCTCCCAGCCGTTTACTGTAATAAATAAAAGTAACTTAAAGGGAAGAGAGACCATAGTTGGCGGAAGCATTACCATACCCATGGACATAAGGGTGGTAGACACCACTATATCTATAAGCAGGAATGGAAGATAGATCAGAAATCCTGCAAGGAACCCTTTTTTTAATTCGCTGGTCATAAAAGCCGGTACAACAACTGTAAGAGGATATTCTTTCACATCTTTCTTAACTTCCTGTTTTGACATCTGTACAAAATGATCCAGCGTATCCTTCTCTGTATTGCGAAGCATGAATTGCTTCAGTGGATCTGCCATCCGGCTTACTGCCTCTTGCTGTGTGATCTCCCCATTTTTATAGGGTTCATAGGCAACCGTATTAATCTGACTTATAACCGGGCTCATAATATACAGTGACAAAAAAAGTGCCATGCCTGTCAATACCATATTAGGCGGCGTCTGCTGGACTCCCATTGCATTTCTCGTAAAAGAAAGTATGATTATGATGCGCATAAAGGAACTCATCATAACTACAATTGAAGGAAGCAATGCTGCAAAGGTAAGCAGCATGATAATATCCAGCGCAGGAACATTTCCTCCATTTAAGCCTGTAATCAGCTCATTCATTCGTTTTCTCCTCCTTAAACCGTTCCAGAACCTGGATCCCCGTCTGACTGGTCCCAAGCAGATATTGTTTTTCATCCAGTTTAAGAAGGATAATGTACTGATCGTTTCCTACTTTTAGTTGTTCCAGTATCCGCATCTTCCCCCCTTTTTTTCCATAAGGGGTATTTTTCCCCAGGTACCGGCTTGCCTGCCATGCCAAAAACAAAATGACTACAAAAGCAAGCAGCATACCTGTTGTAGAAACAATATCTGTTATCATATTAAAGGCTCTCCGGATTGATATCCCTGGTTACAATATCAGTAATACGGATACCAAAATTATCCTCTACTACTACAATATCTCCTCTGGCAACACACTGTCCATTTACATACAGGTCTGCCTGTTCTCCTGCCATTTTGTCCAGGACCACAAGAGATCCCTGGGTAAACTCCAGAATGTCTTTTACCAGCTTCTTGGTGCGTCCTATCTCCACAGATATCTCCAATGGCACCTTCATAAGCATTTCCTGGTTGGCACTTTCTTCTCCCTTTTCAATTCCGGAAGCTTCAAGACCGGGTGCTTTTGCCGGCCGGATCAGAGCCGGTTCCCTGGATCCCGTTTTCTCATCCTGTTCCCGTTTTTCCATGCCCTGCATCATCTGCATCATCTGCATCTGTGACTGCTGCATCTGATTTAAAAGCTGCAATAAAGCCGGATTCATATCTGTGGAAATGCCAGCCGCCATACCTGCCGGCATCTGGGTATATACAGGCTGGGGGGCCGGGGCTGGCTGCGGGGCCGGGGCTGGCTGCGGTTCTGGTACTGGCTGCGGGGCCGGGGCTGGCTGCGGTTCTGGTACTGGCTGCGGTTCTGGCTCAGGCTGCGGTTCTGGCTCAGGCTGCGGAACCGGGGCGGCTTCTTCTGCTGCCTTTGATCCTGACTCTTTATTTTCTGCCGGGATCTGTGCTGCTTCTCCCAGGGATATCTCAAATGGTTCCAGAAGCCTTTTTGCAAGCTTCTCCGGCATGATATTTAAAAACTCACTTTTCAATTTTCCTTCGATCTCAAGGATAAAGGAAATGACTACCATAGGAGTTGCTTCCGGGAAATACTTGTTTTTAAAGCTTTCTGCGTCTGTGATCTCAAAAGAAACCGGCGTGGATATATTAACTGTAAATTTCAGAAATTCCGAAAGTGCTGTTGCAGAAGCACCCATCATCTGGTTCATTACCTCACAGATCGCACTTCTATTGATCTCATCCAGTTCAAATTCATCATCTGAAAGTTCTTCTCCCAGAAGGGTCCCTACTATGATGCGCACGTCATTTCTGCTGAACATCATAATATTGCTTCCTTCCAGGCCCTCTACATAAGCGATTTCTACTCCTACTGCCGGTTCCAGCTTTTTAAACTCAAACTGATCCCTTGTAAGGATCTTTACCTTTGGAGTCGTAATGTGAACGGTAGATCCTAAAAGGGTAGACATTGCTGTCGCTGATGCTCCGAGGCTGATATTCATCATCTCCCCAAGAGCATCTATCTCCATCTCATTAAAGCTGAGTGCACCCATTTTTTATTTTCCTCCTGTTTTTTACTTACCAATTTCCAGTGCTTTCTGAGCCATCAGCTTAATTGCGTTTAACGCTGTTACATTTGCTTCATAAGACCGGGTAGCTGACATACTGTCTACCGTTTCCTTCAGCACATCCACATTTGGCATGTTCACATATCCGTCTGCATCTGCATCCGGATGATCCGGATCGTAAACTCTCTTAGCTTCTCTGTCATCTTCTACAATACCGGATACCCTTACTCCTGCATGACGGCTGCTTATTCCTTTTCCCCGTGCTGCATTCTCCATTGCCTGGGCAAATGATGTATCTGAATAGCTTTCAAGAAGTACATTTTTCCTTCGGTAAGGACCGCCTGACTCTGTCCGCGTTGTATCCATATTTGCTATATTTTCTGCTGCAATATCCATCCTGACACGCTGTGCGCTCATTCCAGAGGCGCTTATATCAAATGAACCTAAAAAAGCCATAACAGTTCCCTCCTTACGGATCACTTTCCTAAAATATCATTTACAGTTTTTACGATTCTCTGTGCATCAAAAGGCTTCACCACAAAATCACGGGCTCCTGATTTGATCGCATCTACAACCATACTTTCCTGTCCCATTGCTGTACACATAACAACTTTGGCATTTGGGTCACCTTCGCGTATTTTCTTCAAAGCCTGAAGCCCGTCCATATTAGGCATGGTGATATCCATGATCACCATGTCCGGATTTTCCTCACTGTATTTTTTTACTGCTTCTGCTCCGTCCTGTGCCTCGATAAAATCGTTATATCCACTTGCACTGAGAGCTTTCTTGATCATCATTCTCATAAACGCAGCATCGTCTACCAGCATTATCTTAGCCATTTCTTAATTCCTCTTCTTCCTTCATTCTTATTTATACTTCCGTATTCTTTTCTTCTGTTATTTGTGACGCAATGCATTTTTCAATCTTCACCGCCACATTTTTCTTATAACATCCCATTTGTCCTGTAAACCAGGGCTGACGTCCTACAAAAAGCCTGACCGGACTGTCTTTTGGCTTTCCAAGATCGATCACATCTCCCACCTGGATCTGGTAAAGTCCCTTCAGATCCAGCTGTACCGTACCAAGTTGTCCTGTAACAGGCAGTTTGGAGTAACGGATATTGTCCATGATCTTCTCTTTATTATCCTGATAAGAAAATCCTCTTGCCAGGTGCTTACGGTTGTCAATACTGTGAAAGATCACCGTAAGAAGATTGCCCGGAAGGCAGATCTTTAATTTTTCCTGTGCCTGTCCAGATATGTCCACATTTAAAATGATAATGGCTACTGTTTCATCCAGACCTACATCCTGGACCATGGTTGGATTTTCTTCTACATGTTCTACGGAAAAATCAATGCTTACATAATTTGAAAATCCATCCTTTAAGGTACCTGTCATATATTCTACGATCCGCTTGTACAAAGCACGTTCCACGTCGGAATACCGGTAATCATCCTCTACTGCTACAACATCTTCGCCTCCCAGCATATGGTTGATCAGTGTGATCACCATACCAGGAGTTACAAACAGCATCAGGGGAACACTCATTTTTTCTTCTCCTGCTATTGATGCATCTATCATTGTCATGCAGTCGTTTTCGTGAAGGGCATTTACATATTCGTAATACCTTCTTTCCTGTACATCCAGCACCGTTATGTCCGTCATCACGCGGAAAATACCATTGATCTGGGATGTAAGAATACGTGCATAATTCTCAAATACGCTCCTGAGGATCTTCATTTTTTCTTTTGTGAATTTCCTCGGGCTGAAAAAGTCGTATTTAATATAGTTCTTTTCTTCCGGCGACAGAGGCTGTACAGATTCGGTTTTCGTTTCCTGTGCTGGTGCATCTGCACTCATGGATTTTAAAAGTGCATCAATCTGGCTTTGTGATAAAACATCTGCCATTCTTCCTGACCTCTCTTATTCACTGGTATTTTGCATTTCCTCCACAGGCTCTGTATCTGCTGCTGTTCCTGCATCTTCTGCGCCTGCTTCTACAGTTCCTGCATCTATATCTTCTGCGCCTGCTTCTACAGTTCCTGCATCTATATCTTCTGCACCTGTATCTACAGTTCCTGCATCTGCCGGTACCTTTGTATCTGCCGGTACAGTCTCACCATCCTGGGAAGAGCCTTGTGACTGCCCTACTGTTACCACTGTAGTGTTACTATATTCACCGCTCTTAAACTCTTTATAATATTCATCCAGATCTCTTTCTTTTGCCCCATTATCTAAAAGCAAAAACTCGATCCTGCGGTTTTTTATCCTTCCCTCTTCTGTGGAATTATCTGCTATAGGGCGATACTCACCATAGCTTATATCTACCAGCTTTTTAGGTTTTATTACATTCTGCTGCTGTAAATAAATACATACTTCAGCAGATCTCATTGCGGAAAGGATACGGTCTTTTCGTATAGTCTGTGGATTGATCTGTGAATTATCTGTTACTTTCGCAGTGTGGGACATAATGTTGACCTGTTCGATTCCGCCTGCTGCAGGAGCTATGGCTTTTGCAAAGGAATAAAGGACTTCCTGCCCTTCCCATGTAAGCACAGAGCTGTTTGCACCGAAAAACACATTATTTGCAAAAGAAATATAAGTATAATCATCTCCCCTGATGACCGTAGCATCCTTTACACCCGCCTGATTCAGGCTTTCAGCGATCGTAAGATACAGCTTATTTATATCTTCTGTCTGCAGATCTTCCTGGGCGTTCTCCTGACCGATCTTCTGACCTATGCTATCCGCATCTGGTGTATCTGACATCTGGGAATTGATAGTAATATTCTCTGATTCCTGGTTTTGCATTGTTGGAATACTTTTCACAAAAATAGTCCATTTCTGTGCATCCAGGTTAGACATGGAATACAGCATGATAAAAAAGGTAAGCAGCAATGTTACCATGTCTCCATAAGTATCCATCCAGCTGCCACCACTGTCTGTGGGACGATTTTTCTTACTCATTTATCTTCCTGTTCCTTCCCCTGGGAACCTCCATCTCCTGCTTTTGCAAGAATCTTCTGCTGCTGTGACTGTTTGATCGATGCAAGAAGATGTTCTCTCAGGTATTTTGGATTTTCTCCTGCCTGTATGGCAATGATCCCTTCAATGATAGTAGAACAATACAGTTCTTCCTCATCCTGACGGATCCTCAGTTTCTTTGCGATCGGATTAAAAATAACATTTGCAAGAATACAGCCGTAAAAGGTTGTGATCAATGCTACTGACATGTCGCTTCCGATACTAGATGAACCGCCTGCATCTATATTCATTCCTTTCAGCATGTTGATCAGACCGATCAGGGTACCTATCATGCCAAAGGACGGTGCATAAGATGCTGCTTTTTCATAAAGACCTGCTGCCTGGTCGTGGCGGACCATCATATTATCCAGCTCTCTTTCCAAAACCAGCCTCACCTTATCCGGATCATTTGCATCTACGATCATAAGGACACTTTGTTTAAAGAAAGGATCCTTAATCTCCGCTGCTTTATCCTCCAGTGCCAGAAGACCGCTCTGCCTTGCTATGGTTCCCAGATCTACAAGCTGTTCGATCAATTTGGGGACATTATAGCGGTTTCCTCTTATGAGTACTGCAAAGTGCTTTGGAATATCTTTTAATATCCCTAATGGATAGCTGGACAATGTTGCTGACAGAGCCCCACCAATTACAATGACCATACTGGGGATATCAATAAAGTTACCAATCTTGGCAAAACTGATTCCGTTTACAATTAAAGCAAAACCCAGGATTATACCTAGTAATGTTGTGGGATCCACCTGTTTTTCCTCCTAAATCTGCTCCTCTTTTTTTATGCTGATGCACCTTTGAAAGAACCCGGCCACCTGATCTTTGATACTTTCCACACTGTCCTTTACCAGATAGTAGTCTCCATTCATCATACGGATCTTTGTTTCCGGGATCTGTTCGATCAATTCAACTTGAAGCCAGTTCAGATATAAAATTTCTCCGTTAAGTCGTTCTACACAGATCATATTACTTACCGCTTCATGTTGATCAGGTCAGACAGGATCTCATCACTGACTGTTATGATCTTTGAATTGGCCTGAAAACCTCTCTGTGTTGTGATCATATCGGAAAATTCCTTTGCAAGATCCACATTGGAAGCCTCCAGATATCCGGTCATTAAAGAAGAGGTGCTTCCTCCGGGGATCGTAGCGGAAGCATTACCACTGTTATCGCTTTCTGCTGCCCCATAGTAAAAAGAACCCTTTTTGCTTAAGCCCTCCGGATTCTGGAAGGTGGCAATAGCAACCTTACCGATGCTGACGGTTTTTCCATCCTTATCCTTGTCCGTTGACTTTACTGTACCTGAAATCTCTCCCAGACTGTTGATCTTTACATTTGTCAGCTGCAGCGAATCGTTATCAAAGTCTGCGCCTGTTACCGCAGAAGGAACCTTGATAGCTACAAGTTCTCCGTCAAATTTTGTTGGAGCTTCTACCGCATCCGGACGGAAACCATAAACAAAATTTCCGTTGGCATCTGTAAGATATCCATTTCCGTCAATATTGAACTGACCAACTCTGGTATAATCAAAGTCCGTTTTCTTCATATCCGCTACTGCAACATTTCCTGTGCTCTTTGGAAATGTAATAAAGAAGCCTTCTCCGTCTACGCTTGCATTAAGGCCACCTACATAAGTTGGTGTAGAGGCACTCATATCTGTACTGATGGAACCCATCATGGAACCATATCCATACTGGGCTGCATTTACACCACCGGCATTCTCGCTTCCCTTTGTGGAAGTGGTGGAAGTCTGGTACATTGCCTCTTTAAAGCTGTAACTCTGGGACTTAAAACCAAATGTATTTACGTTTGCAATATTGTTGCCGATGACATCCAGTTTGTTCTGATGCGCCCTAAGACCTGATACTGCTGAATCCATTGCTCTTAACATATTCTTTTGCTCCTTTTTACATTTCTTCTGTTTCTATATCTTCAGATCCTGTGTCTTTCAGATCTGCATTTGCTAACTGTTCTGTGATCTTATCTGTTTTTTCAGATCCTCTGTCAGGATCTTTTTCACCTGCTGACTCTGACTTATCTGTTGTATCCTGTGGGTCCTGAAGCTTTCCTACTCCCAGGACACTGGACATCTTATAACCAGTATCATCACCTTCCAGACGTACTATCGGATCTCCCTTGGTAAAATCAACAGAAACTACCTTTCCGTATTTCACGCCATTTGCTGTCCCGGTATCAGGATCTGTAACTGCCACAGTTACCTCCTGACCGATCAGGCTGCCTGCATACGTCTGTGTTGTAACAGCAGCTGATGTATTTAATGACTCTGTCATGGCAGTAAGTGACTGGACCATTGCCATATTGGTCATCTGGGACATCATTTCACTGTTATCCATAGGGCTTGTCATATCCTGATTGGAAAGCTGTGCTGCTAACAGCTTGATAAAGCTGTTTACATCCATCGTGTTCTTGCTGTTGGATCCGGCACTGTAAACACCTGCCTGATACGGGTTTGCAGTGCTGCTGACTGTTATTTGATCTGCCATATCACTTTAATCCTCCTTCTAGGCCAGTCCCAGCCTTAGCTGTTGGGCAAAGCTGTCATCCTGCTTCTGGCGCTGCTCTTTTTGATCCTGCCTGCCGTTTCTGCCATGACCGGGATCCTGATCCATGTTTTGCCTGTTTTCAGTCTGTTCCGGTGTGTAAATAACAGTAGGAGTTCCTGTTTTTTCTTCCAGGATCTGCGCCAGATGCCCTGCTTCTTTGCTTAATATCTCCAGTGTTTTTGCACTGGTTGAAAAAATAGTGACCTCTGTTTTTCCTTTTTCATACTCCAGCCGGATAGTCAGCTTTCCAAGCCTTTCCGGCTCCAGGGAAAGCTCCAGCTTTCCTTTTTTTTCACTGATCTTTGTATCCAAGTAGTTTCCCAGATCCTCTGTCAATGTATCCTGGGCTGTTGCCAGCCGGTCTGCCGGTCCTGTATCAACAGCAGCTGGTTTTGCCGCTGTTCCAGCTGAACTTTCAACAGTTCCTGTATAACCGGACGATGCCAGGGCTGTCATTTCCTTTCCGGAAAGATGTTCCTTCTGGTCTGGTATTTCTTCTTCCCGGTTCATTTTGGCAGTTTGCTTTGACTGCCCGGTTTCTTCTGTCCGACCTGTATCTTCTGTCTCTCCGGTCTGTTCCAGCCTGTTCTGGAGTTTTAAGCTATCTGCATGGACAGCTATTTCTGAGTGGGGGGATTCTGTCTGCTGTATGGTACTGACAGCTGCCGTCTGGTCCTCCATTCCTGTTTCCGACGTTGTCTGTACAGCCAGATCTTGTATTCCATTTATTTCATTGTTGTAAACAGCAGGCGTTTTACTATTTTCTGCTGTTATCTGTACAAAGGTCCTGTAGCAAGTTTCAGAAGCATAGGCAACTGCCAGTTCCTGCTCCTGCTCTTTTTCTCCATCCTGGCTGTTCTTTTCGTCCTGTATGTCCGTTACTTTTATTTCTGCTTTTATTTCATCTGTTTTTTCGTTTTCTCCGGACTGCCTGCCATTAACCTGTTTTTCATTTCCCCTGTTTTTGGTTTCTTCTGGCTGTGTTTCTTTATTTTTTGTTTCCCCTGTTTCTGCTTTTTTTGTTTCGTCATCCTGGGCTGCTTTTTTCTTGTATTTTGTCAGCATAGATGCAAAATCTGACCCATTCCCTACTTTTTCTTCTGAGTTCGTACCTGACTTCACAGAATATCCTGTTTTTACCTGACCGGCATTTTCAATCCTGTTCAACCTAGACCACCTCCCTGTTTTGAGAATACCTGGCTGTTCTTGAAGCATATTCTTCTATAAACAGCTCCTGTGCCTTTTTTGCTGCTTTTTCATACTCACTCTGCCGCCTGTCCTTTAACTTTTCATAACGGGACGTATCTATCTTTGCAGCGATCACTTGTTCTTTTTTCTTTTCTTCCTGCTGCTGTAAAAGCTTTAACTGTTCCTGTTTTTTCCGGATCTGATCTTCCATTTCACTGATATACATACCATAAAGACAAATATCTTTTATCTGTACATCCTGTTTTTTCAAATCATCCATCTTATTCTGGGCAGATACCAGCTTGTTCTCCAGTTCCTGTATCTCTGCTTCTTTTTTTCGGATCTGTGCCAGAAGTGTACCATGTTCTGCCTTAATGCTGTCCAGAATCTGTTCCTTATAATGAAGTACATTTTCAAGACTGTATTTAAATCTCTTCATCTTAAGTATCATCTCCTATAACTGCTAACCCACGATTTTTTCCATTCTTCTTATGCTTTCCTCATAAGGGATATTTTCATTTGTTTCCTGTTCCAGAAATTTATTCATATCACCTATGCGGTCAACTGCTTCATCCAGAGCACTGTTTGCACCTTTTTTGTAAGCGCCAATGGAGATCAGGTCTGCATTTTTCTGATAAAGACTTAACATGTTCCTGAACCTTGAAGCTGCTTTCCGGTGTTCTTCCCCGGCTATATCATTCATAAGACGTGAAATAATTGCACTGATATCAATAGCCGGAAAATGGTTTGCATTAGCCAGCTGCCTGCTTAAAACAATATGACCATCCAAAATACCTCTGACTGTATCAGCCACCGGCTCATTGGTATCGTCTCCCTCCACCAGTACCGTATAAATCCCGGTAATGGAACCTTTTGCAAAATTCCCGCTTCTTTCCAGAAGCCTTGGAAATTCTGCATAAATAGAAGGTGTATAACCTCTGGCTATAGGCGGTTCTCCAATAGCAAGACCGATCTCCCTCTGTGCCATGGCATATCTGGTAAGAGAATCCATCATCAGCAGCACATCTGCTCCCTGATCCCTGAAATATTCAGCGATCGTTGTTGCAACCAGGGGACATTTCATACGCAGCATTGCCGGCTGGTCTGATGTGGCTACAATAAGGACAGAACGTTTCATGCCCTCTTCTCCCAGATCCTTTTTAACAAATTCCAGAACCTCCCTGCCTCGCTCTCCTACCAGGGCGATCACATTGATATCTGTTTTTACATTCCGGGCGATCATTCCCATCAATGTACTTTTTCCAACACCGGAGCCTGCAAAAATCCCCATTCTCTGACCTTTTCCAATGGTATTTAAACCATCAATGGCCTTAATCCCAAATTCCAGATGTTCCCTGATAGGAGGACGGTTAAGAGGGTTGATATAGGCACTGTCTACTGTATAAAGCTTCCCTGGGGGAAACTCTCCTTTTTCATCAATGGGATGCCCCAGCGCGTTGATGATACGCCCTTTCAGGAAGTCTCCCACCGGTATCTGCAAACGGCATCCGGTATTGCGGACAAAACTTCCCGCTGTGATCCCGCTGATATTTTCATAGGTCATCAGCTGTATTTTGCCATTTTTGAATCCTACCACTTCCGCAGGAACCTGACAGTTCTCAGCTTCATTGTAGATCATAACAATATCACCAACACCGGATCTGCCTCCGGAAGCTTCCATTGACATTCCCACTACATTTTCAATTTTTCCAATGCGGTCTGCTGTTTCTGCCTGCTGTATTAACTTCAGGAGATTTTCATACATGGTTTTCACCTCTGTGTACTTTATGTATCCATAAAATCTTTATGTATTGGCGTTGTCTACAAGTCTGTGTATATTTTCAAGCTGGGTATCTACACTCATATCTATGATCCCGTCCGGCATTTCGATGATACAGCTTCCGCATTTTCCGTCCTCCATTACTATAAATTTGACGTTGTCAGAGAGCCGTGACAGTTTCTCTGCCAGATGTCCATCTGCCTGAACCATGGTCTCATAGTCTTCTTTTTCCATATAGATCTTGACCCAGTCCATTTTCTGCAGTTTTTCTGTTTCAGCTTCTATCATCCTGCTTATAACAGAACCGCTGGATCTCAGGCTGATATGGATCACTTTTTCAGCCACTGCCACAGCAATATCTTTTAATTCTTCCAGATATTCTCTGAGGCATTTTTCTTTTTCTTTGTTGATCTCTATTAAGGCTTTTTCCAGGCTTTCTTTAAAAAACCGCTGATTTTCATGATGTTTCGCCTCATTTTCCTCTTCTGCCCGGATCAATCCCTCTTCATAGCCTTTTTGTCTGCCTTCTTCAAATCCTTTCATCCGGGCTTCCTCAAAGATCTGTTCTGCCTTTTCGTTTGCTTCCTGTTCAATGGCTGCCGCTTCTTTCCGGGCTTCTTCTAATATTTTTTCTTTTTCCCTGAGCACCAGCTCTATTTGTTCCTGACTGCATTCCAGACCATTGTATGTATCATTGCCCGCATTTAAAGAAGCTTCCGTTTCTTTTTTATTCTGCTTTTCTGTTTCTAGTTTCTGTGCATCCGGTGCTGTAAATACCTGTAAGGGAAGCTTCCGGACTCTGGCTTTATTTTCAAAGCCTGTATCCTGATCAGACAACAATGTTATCGTCATCTCCTCCCTTATTGATTATTACTTCTCCTGCATCTTCCAGTTTACGGATCAGATTAACAATACGCTGCTGTGCCTCTTCCACTTCCTTAAGCCTTACATTGGTAGTGATCTCCAGGTCTCCCTTGACTGTTTCTGCCATACGCTTGGACATATTTGCAAAGAATACATTCTTCATATCCTCTGATGCAGTCTTTAATGCATATACAATATCCTTGGAATCGCAATCCCTGATGAAACGCTGTACAGATCTTGGATCCATATCGATGATATTCTCGAACATGAACATCTTGTCCCTGATACTCTTTGACAGCTCCGGATTGTCTTTATCCATTTCATCAAAAATCTGTCTCTCATTTCCCCGGTCAACATGGTTCATTACATCTGCAACATAATCAATACCACCCAGGTTCATGTTATCCTCACTGGTAATGATAGTAGCGAATTTCCTCTTCATTTCCTCTTCCACAATAGCTATTGCCTCAGGAGATACACGACTCATATTTGCCATGCCTTCAAGTACCGGTATTCTTTTTTCATTTGGAAGCTGTTCCAGTATCTGTGCTGCCTGCTGAGGATCCATATAAGACATGATCAAAGCGATCACCTGGGGCCGCTCATGCTGGAGCAGGGCAAGAAGGGATTTTGGATCTCCTTTTGTAAAAAAATTAAATGGCTTAGACTGAAGAGTCTTGGATACTTTTTCCAGGAGATTTCTGGCTGTGGTTTCTCCAAATGCTTTTTCCAGTACGCTTCTGGCATAATCCAGGCCTCCGTCTGTCATCATCTTGTGGGTAAGGCACATTTTATAAAACTCATCTAATGCGTTCTCCACCTGGGTATTATTTGTTTTTCCAAGCTTTGCTACCTCATAAGTCAGGTCTTCGATTTCCTGTTCACTGAGATATTTATAAATCTGGGAAGCGCGGTCTGCTCCCAAAGACACAACTACCACTGCTGCTTTCGCCCGCGCATCCATTTTATCCAGTTCGGATCCCCCAGTAATATCTGTTATCTTACTTTCCTCTATTTCTGCCATCGTTTCCTCCACCAGTAAGCAGCCAATTCTGGATCAGTTTTGCTGCGATCTGTGGATTTTCATCCACAAAGGAACCGATCTCCTGTTTTAATTTCAGACTGTGCTGCATTTTCAGATTTAAAATTTCTTCATTTTTCTTAAGTTCATCGTCCTGTCCCTGAAGCGCCGACTGTTCCTCTTCAGTTAACAAGGATATATTCCCATCATTTTTAGTTTTATTGTCGGCGACAATGGCATTTTGAGGATTTTCAGTAATCGCACCTCCATCCGGTATCTGTTCCAACAGTGCCTGTCTTTCTTCTTCTGATGCTTTCAAATGCTGCCTGCTGAGTATCAGCAAAGCAATCAGCAATACCAGAAGCAGCCCACCTGCCCCTATGGCGATCAAAAGAGGCAATGGAAGCTTTGCTTTCTGTGCCGGTGCTGTTACCGGCGCTGTATCTGTGTTTTTACTAGCTGCTGAAAGAGCTCTTATAACCGTGATCTTTGAAGGAGCGTCCTCCTGGGTAATACCTGCTGAATTAGCTACAAGACTGACCAGATCTGCGTCTGCAATAGATGTATCATCTGTATCAATAGTAACGCCTACTGTTGTATTTTCCAGAACACCCGGATCGATCTGGCGCTGTTCTTTTGTGGAATTATACAGCCACTCTCTTACTGCGCTGTTGTTGGAATATGTATCTGAACCTGCCTGTGTGCCTGTCTGGCCCGTATAACGGGGTGTATCTGCATTAGCATCTGCGCCTGCTGCGCCTCCATTTCCCGAAGATGTACTTCCTGTATTCTCCCCTGCTGTTTCTTCTTTTTCCAACAGTCCTGTTTTATCATTCTGGTCAACCTTATCCGGAGTGGTATACTGGACTGTTTCCTGGATCAGCTTCTGCATATTCAGTGTGCCTTTTACAGAAACTGCAACTTTTCCCTGACCATACATTAATTCCAGGACACGGCGCACATTTCCTGCTATATTTTTTTCTACCTGACTGGTAAGCTCTGCTACATCTTTTCCTGTACCAGCAGTATTACCTGCCTCATCTTCACCGCCGACTTCCGTCATGGTAGCAGCATCAAATACAGAAACATTGGTAAAATTCATTCCCTTTACAGCTCTTGCGATCAGGTTTTTGATAGCAGCTGCCTTTGTATCTGTCAGATCCTGTCCGGGATTCATTGTCACCACAACAGAGGCTGATGCATCTGTCTGCTGTGCATCATCCAGTGCATATTTCTGAGTTCCGCCTTCTGCTATGGTCACTTTTGCATCACGTACCCCTTCAAATAATCCGATCTGGGCACCAAGACGGTCCTGAAGTTCATACAATGTATATTTTTCCTTATCCTTTTCAGTGCTCATGATTCCCGCATTATTACGGTACATATCATAAGTAAAGCCGCTTTTAGGATATCCTTTACTTAGCAATTCAGCCCTGGTCTTATCTACTGTATCTGACATTACCTGGACAGAGCCGTTTTTGTCATTGTATCTGTAATCAACACCTTCATCCTGAAGAAGACTTACAACTGCCTGGGCATCTTCTGAGCTCATTCCTGTAAACAAGGTACTGTATCCTTTTTTCGTGCCCATATTCAGGACCAGAAGTCCGGCTGCCGCCAGGATAATCGTCCCCGCTGCAATGACTGCGATCATTTTTTTTGTTTTCCCTGGCATCTTCTGCCATGCTTCTTTTAGATTCTGCACTGTTCCATTCATCCTTTGCATTTCCATATATAGCAAATATTAAAAATCTACTGTACCATTCCATGGCCAGCAGTATTAAACACTCATCTTTAAAATTTCGTTATACGCTTCCATTGCTTTATTTCTAAGAGAGATCATAACTTCCAGGCTCAGTTCTGCTTTTGCCTGGGCGATTGGAAGACTGTGGGCATCTTCTAACTGTCCCGTTGCCAGAAGATACTGTTTCTGTTCTACATCCTTCTGTGTGTCGTAAACATTTTGCACTGTATCTTCAAGCACTGACTGGAACACAGATTTTGTGCCAATTTTCGCACCTGTTGTTTCATCATTCTTTCCAACAGCATTCCACTCTTTCATGGGGGTAATAAAGCCATTCACCTGTTCAATCATTTTATATTTTCTCCTTAACCGTATAATTTGTATGATTTAAAAGTTTTTAGCTGCGCTGCGCAGACGCGAAAGATCGCTGCTCACAGAACTGATCATATACTGGTATTCATAAGCTGTTCTTGCCAATTCAACCTGTTCCTGATCCATATCCACATTATTCTCATCCAGTCTGGTTGATTCATTTAAGGTGGTATGGACAGAGGGTCTCATATTTTCAATCCCTCTTGCCACATTTTTCATAGAAGCCTTCTGCACAGTAAGAGCAGACCGGATCTTCTGTGCCAATTCATTCTCAAAGGTCATATATTGTGACTTAAAGCCTGGCGTATCAACATTCGCAATGTTGTTCATAGTCAGGTTCTGTCTCATCCATAAGCTGTCCAGGGTTTTTTCTCCAAGTAATAATCCATTTCCATACAAGTCCATCATAAATGTTCATCCTCCTGTGTAGCTGATATATTGGTATATTATATTTGACTTTTCTTTAAAAAATGCACACCGATAATACCCCTTGATGGAAGGGGAGTTATAATTTAATATTTCTTTATCTTTATCCTTATCGGCGTATTCTGTATAATACCTGACTTCCGTCGTTTCTCTCAAAACATAGTACTCAGGAGTCCAGGAGGATACAGTTCTGAAAAAGATTGTTGATTTCTTTTTCAGTGAGAAACAAAGCATCAAGATTCGTCAGGCCAGTAGCTTTTTTGACTTTTTCGTTTACTGTCTGGTTTCGAGAAATATTAATATAAGAGCCATCTCCTTTATTGACAACCCGGAAGTCCCGTATGAAATCAATCAGATCATAAGAATTAATCTGATTTTTAAAAACTTTAATCTCAAGCACTCTTAAAAGAAACAAGCTAAGGTAGCAGATTAAAAAATGCCCATAGATTGTTTCTTTTTTGTGCACGTAAATCGGGCGTGCATCCAGATAAGACTTTGTGATCCGGAAGGATTCTTCGATCTTCCATAAGCTGTGGTAGGTCTGATAGATTTGGAGCGGTTCCATATCCAACTCTGAGGTGACCATAAGGTTGTATCCTGCATACTTCAGATCCTCATTAACCTTCTCTTTATCAATTCCTATCACAGGAGTTATCTTTTTCCCGTTCTTATCTTTGTTGGTAATCATTTAATAGATTTCTAATTATCTCTTTAGATGTTCTTATATGCCGGTATAGCCCGTTACTTCGGGCTTTTCCGGCACTTTTCATATCGGAAGAACCTCACAAATCTTTTTATTACCCCTCATGTTTTCACTCTCAAAAGTAGTAAAAGCAGTAGTAAATTCTGCGTACTACTTATGCCGCCTTGGTTTCCTCGGCGCTTTCCGCCGCAGCTTCCGGCTTGGCCTCTGCGGTGGTTTTTGCCTTGGCTTGCAGCCGTTCCATTTCCTCCTGTGCGGAATGGAAAGTAGCGTGGGCGTAATAGTTCAGCGTCATTACAATGTTGGCGTGTCCCATGATGTACTGCAATGCCTTGGGGTTCATGCCCGCGTTTGCCATTCTGGTACAGAATGTATGCCGCATGGTGTGCGGCGTCATCACATCGGGCAGCGGCTCCTTGTGGCACTTGTTGTACTTCTTGGCAAGGCACTTGAACATGGCGTCATAGTTGACGGCGGTTTTGGGCAGACCGTCCCGGTTCAGGAACAGGAAGTCCTTATAACCATCAACCTCAATGCACCTGCCGTCCCTGCGCTTCTTCAACACGCGCTCAAACGCTTCATAGGCGGCTGCGCTCATAGGCACTTGACGGAATCCACTTTCTGTTTTTGGCGCTTCGATATAGTAGCCGTCCTCGGTGCTTCTCAAAAGCTGGTGGTCTACATTCACAAAGCGCTTTTCAAAATTCAGGTCAGCGGGCGTCAGGCCGCAGAGTTCGGAAATACGAAGCCCGGTTTCCAGCAGGATCACCACCTCGTCATAATACTTGGCATAGACGGGATCGTTCTGCATGAAGTCCAAAAGCTCGTTTTCCTGTGTAGGGGTAAGCGGCACCTTTGGTACGGTATCGTCGTTGATAACCTCATTGATCTGGAAGTCAAAGGGATTCTTGCGGAGGCAATCGTCCTGTACGGCCATATAAAAGATGGCTTTTAAGGAACGCTTGCTGTTGCAGATGGTATTGTAGGCAACGCCCTTTTCCTGCATACGCAAGGCCCATTCTTTCGCGTCGGACAGCTTCACGCTGTCAATGCTGGCCGCGCCCAGCTTATCTTCGGACAGAAGTTTCATCAACTGCTGGCGGCTCTTTTGGGTTCCTTTCCGCACATTCCCGCGCTGCCGGGTGTACTTTTCATAAAGCTGGCACACGGTCATTTTCTTGCCGATGGTGTCTATCCCGTCGTCAAGGTCTTTCTGTATCTGCCTGATCTTCTCGCGCAGGGAAAGACAGGGCCGTTTCCCGGCAGGTACTTTGTCGGTAGGTACTAACTTCCATGAGTAAACAAACTGGGGTTCTCCAAAGGTGTCAATGTATTTGTAAGCGTATCTTCCATCTGATCGCTGGCTCTCTCCAGACTTCAAAAGGCGGCCTTTGTTGTCCCGTCTTTTTTCATCTCGTTCTTTTCTTGGCATTTCGTCATGCTCCTTTCCATGACGGAAAGAGCCTTGACACGCTTATAACCTATTATAACACGCGCAAGGCCCTTTTTCACTATATTGTGTCAAGGGAATCAATGATTTTTTCAAACTGCTTCCGCTTGATCTGGATGCGGTTGCCGTTTAAGATCACCCAGCCAGCGGTGGGGGTTTCCTCGGCAAGCCGACGCAGTTTGTTTTCCCCGATCCGAAAATATTTGGACGCTTCCTCAATGGTGAGCGTGTATTTTTCCCAAATAGGCACATCGTTATTACTCATAACATGGCCCCCTTTCTTTTCAAAACAAAGGTTGTTTTTTGTGAAAGTGGGCAGAAAATAACGGACGGCTGCTGGCACAGCTCCACGGGAATCTCACCCCCGCGTGGTTCTCACGCGGCCATGCTCGTTGCCTGCGACGCTTCAAACGCTCGGACTACGACGACAAGGGCGTATCATTGTCCTGCCTGCGCGTCGTCGCCCGCAGGCTGCCACACCTGCTTTACGGCCCGGTAAAATCGCTCCGCTTATCCCAATGAGGGAAAGCCTCTTGGCGCACCTGCCGCCCGGCTCGGCACAGACAGAATGTATCCGTCTGCCCTATGACGCGCCGCCATTGTCCTGCGGGCGTATTTGTCAAGGAGCAAGGGGGCCGCCGGGAAACAGGCAGGCGGGGAAAGGGAAAGCCGCCTGTCTATGGCCGGGGCCTTAACCGTCAGTCGCCAATGGGACTAACGATGGAATGGATCAGCTTGATTTGCAATCGGCGCTTCATATACTCGTCAATGCAGATATGAGGCTGGCCGCTGCCGTCATAGAGCGTCCGGGTACACAGCTTATTGATATAGCCGTCATAATGCTGCAAGACACGCTCCACGGCTTCGGCGTTACCGGCGCAGGCCGCGTCGATCACAAAATCAGGCAGAGGGCTTTTGCCCTTGTAACTGGATTGCTTCATCCGCGTTTAACCTCCCTCCGGCATGAACGCCATCAATTTTATACGCAGGTCTTTCAGGGTGCTTGTCCTGTGGCGCTGTACTGCGCTGCGGGACATTCCCATCAGGCGGCCAATTTCTTCGTCAGTCAAATCCAGAACAAAGCGGAGAATCAAAATACTCTGCTCGTCTTTTGGCAGGCTGGCAAACGCCTCGGCCACAAGCTCGTTGTCGATATGTAGGTCATAGCCATGCGAACTGAATGTAAAGCTGTCGCAGGAATACCGATCTACGGTCGAGAGCTTGTCCCAATCATCCGGGGAAAGAGCGTCCAGCGACACTTCACGGTCGCGGCGGCACTTCATTTCCCGCAGATAATCTATCGCCTCATGGTACAGAACCAGCTTGCAGTAGCGGTCAAACTGGCCCCATTCACCGTATTTGCGGGGGATCGCTTCCATCTTCTCACCCCCTAGTATAATAATGGTGTAGTCAATCAAGACTACTTGGTTAATAAGTTTCTATAA
>ERZ791612.116-NODE-116-length-50073-cov-8.316446_pt1 | contig 50073 bp, 48 predicted proteins | sample MGYA00509963_ERZ791612 | MGnify/ENA primary metagenome ERZ791612 (study PRJEB30046, sample SAMN00791906) | human gut metagenome | study: EMG produced TPA metagenomics assembly of the A metagenome-wide association study of gut microbiota in type 2... | reverse complement strand
GTTCAAGAAGAACCAATAGCCAAATAATACTACCAGCACGGCACTCAATACCGCACCTCCAGCTCGACCAAGCCGTCGTAGCGGCCGCCGCCGCCAATGGAGCCGACGCCCGCGCCGGGCGCCTCCACCTCGAAGACGGTGCGGGTGTAGTAGTCGAGGCCGCGCACCAGCGTGGGGTCCTCGACGTAGGCGATACCGGCCTCGTCCAGATACTGCTTGACCTTGGCATAATGGTCTCGGCAATCGTCACACAGGTGCTCGGGCATGAGCGGGGCGTCCGCCATGACCTGGTGGCAGTGCTCGTTTTTGCAATCAAAGGCGCGCAGCGGGTTGAGCTCGGCGCGCTCGCGGCACTCGTCGCACATCTCGTCCGCATGGTCCAGGATGAACTGGCGCACCTTATCGCGATAGGCGGGGCGGCATGCAGGGTCGCCCATGGAGTTGATCAGCAGGCGCAGCTTAGAGAGGTCGAAGCCCAGGCGCTCGTAGAAGCGCATGAGCATGATGATGCACTCGGCGTCCGCCGCCGGGTCCGGAGCGCCCAGCCACTCGATGCCAACCTGGTGGAACTGGCGCAGGCGTCCCTTCTGCGGGCGCTCGCCGCGGAACATCGCCTCTGCGTAGTACAGCTTCACGGGAGCGGCGCCCTGCGGCACCAGGTTGTTCTCGACCACCGCGCGCACCACGCCGGCCGTACCCTCGGGACGAAGCGCCAGGCGCTGCTTGGCCTTGAGCTTGGCATCGGTGCCCTCCTGCAGCACGCGCTCGAAGTTGGCGCCGGAAAAGACGCGGAACATCTCCTTGCGGACCACGTCGGTGGACTGGCCGATTCCGTGGACAAAGACATCCAGCTGCTCGATCGCCGGAGTCTCGACGGGCTCGAAACCAAAGGGGCCAAATACCTCCGCCGCCACGTCCTGCATCTTCTGCCATGCGCGCATGTCGCGCCCGATAAGGTCCTTGGTGCCCTCAGCTCTCTGTGCCTGCATGCGACCATCCTTCCTTGCAGCTTGCTGCCAACTATCTCTTCGCCCAAGATATGGTTAACGGACGAGTATTTCCAACTGCACCATTATATGTGCTTGCCAAGGCCCGTTGCCCTGCCTGCGGTATCATACGCTCCAATACTACACGACCCCGCCGTAGCCATAGCAAGCCGCCAGATTTAACTCGCGCCTACGTCTCTGCGAGCGGGTCCGTTTTGCAAGGGAGAAGCAATGCGTCAGTTCAGGAACGATTACAGCGAAGGTGCCGCACCGGAGATTCTCGACGCGCTGGTCCGCACCAATGCCCAGCAGACGCCAGGGTACGGCGAGGATGAATTCTGCGCCGCCGCGGCCGACCTCATCCGCGCCATCTGCGACCAGCCGGACGCCTTTGTGAAGTTCATCCCGGGCGGCACCGCGGCAAACATCCTTGCCATCTCTGCGCTTACGGACGAGTTCGAGGGGCCCGTTCTTGCTGCAGATGCGCACCCCACCATCCACGAGACGGGCGCTATCGAAGGCACCGGACGCCGCCTGCTGGCTACCCGCGACCCCTTTGGCATCCTCACCCCGCAGGGGGCCAAGCGCGTCTGGCGCGACATGACCTCTGGCGGCTGCCACACCACCCGCCCGGGCATGATTTATTTCTCTAACACCACCGAGTTTGGCCACGCATATACTCAAGCGGAGTTTGACACCCTGTGCGACTGGGCACAGTCCCATGATCTCGCCGTCTACGTCGACGGCGCCCGCATGGCCAGCGCCCTCACCTCGCCGGGCTGCGATCTCACCCTTGAGCACCTTGCCGCACGCGCCGACGCCTTCACCCTGGGCGGTACCAAGGCGGGCATGCTGTTTGGCGAGGCCCTGGTGGTAAACCCGCGCAGCGACCGCGCGAAACGCGCTATCGACCGCATCCCCTACCTCACTAAGCGCGCCGGCCTTCTCAACGCCAAAGGCCGCCTGATGGGCGTGCAATACCAGGCCGCCTTCACCGCTCCCACCGACGGCGGCACCATGGACGCCCCTTACTGGCGCTACGCAGCCCAGTCCAACGCCTGCGCCGCCGCCCTCGCAAGCGGCTTGCAGGACGCTGGCTTCGAGCTCTACCTCGACGTCACCGGCAACCAGCAGTTCGTCTGGGCCACGCGCGAGCAAGCCAACCGCTTTGAAGAGGCATGCGGCGCCGAAACCATGGTTGCCGAAGATCCTACCGGCGCCGATCGCGTGGTAGTGCGCTTTGTCACCAGCTGGGCGACCACTATGGACGATTGCGAGGAGCTCATCGAGTTTGCACGCACGCTGTAGCGTCTCTTCGACCGAGCCCGGCTGTCTTTCTATCGCCCCGGATACCCTTTTGGCATTAGAGGGCCCTTAAAGCATGCGACATTCCTTGGACCAAGGGGGCAGATCGCTTCTTTGGTCCTTTTTCACCTTGCAGAGCGCGCCTTTCGCCCGCCCGAATCGACACATTTTCGAGGTTGTAGCGGATAATTGCATTGAAAGTGGCTGCCCGCTTTATATACATTGCAAGTAGCAATTATTTACCTGCGATTTTGTTGGCGTTTAGCGGCAGCTACTCGGCACTTTTTAAAATCGATGCAATAATCCTTCACTTTTGCACGGGCAGCACGCCTATGCCTCACGCAAGACCATAATAATGCCCCGTAATAGCGCGGGATGCACTGAGGCGCAACCGCGCCGCATGCACCCCACACTATAAACGGGGCCTTCATACCGGATATCAAACGCCAGGAAACAGGCACTAACGAATAAAGTTGGTCTTGGCGCTATGCACGCGGCCGGGATACGAGGCACCGGCCTTCTCGCCCGCCTTGATGCAGCGGATCAGCCACGCCATATTGAGGCCCAGCTGCTGCATGGTAGCCAGGCCCTCCTCGTCCCTCATCGCCTCTTCCGGCGTGTTACCGTGGATCTGGTTCCAGTAATAGGACGAGACAATGGGCATGCCCGTGATAGTGAAATACTTGTTAAGCTGGTCAAATGCCGCACTGGCACCGCCGCGGCGGCAGCTTACAACGCTGGCGCCCACCTTGCCGGACCAATCGACCGCACCCGTATAGAACAAGCGGTGCATGGCCGATGTCACCTGACCCGATGCGGCAGCGTAGTGGACCGGCGAGCCAATCACGATACCGTCAGCCTCGTTTGCGAGCGGGATCAGTTCGTTCACCACGTCATCGTGGACACAGCGCCCCGTCTTACGGCACGCGTTGCACGCCATGCAGCCCGCCAGAGGCTTTGAGCCCAACCACACTATCTGCGCGTCCACGCCGCCCTCGGCAAGACCCTTCCCCACATACTCCAGCGCCAGGTTGGTGCACCCCTGCCTATGCGGGCTTCCGTTAATAAGCAATGCCTTCATGGTTGCCTCCCAAATCTTCTTGCATACTCTTCGCTCTGCAGCAGCCAGCACTACAGCAAGTAGGACTTTTGCCGTTTTGCGCACTTAACCGCAAACGCCTTGCGCGCGGCGCCCAGCGCCAGGCCGCCGCCAATCTCACGCGCCCCGCGCGGACACACGTCGATGCAGCGCATGCAGGATATGCACGCATCCGCATCGGTCTTGGTGGGGTCCTCTGCATCGATTGCGCAAACCGGGCACTGGACCACGCAGGCTCCGCAACGCACGCAGAGCTCCTCGTCCGTCCTTGGCTTGAACGGAACGCCACCAAACTCCCTATAGGGACGGCCACCCGGCACGCTCCCCAACCGAGCGTCCCTCGCGCATGCGGCATGAGCGAGTTTGGACGAGGCATGGCGCGCAAGCTCGTCCACCACGGAGAGGTCATCTTGATCGGGCCTACCCTGCGCGACGTTGGTCATAAGCGAATGATGCGCGACCACGGCAGCACCGCCCACGGGCACCATCCCTTTGGACTCAAGCGTGTCTGCCAGCTCGATAAACGTATCGTCCACCGCGCGGTTGCCGTACGTCACCAACATGATGGCGGGGGCGCCTACATGCCCAAGCTTGCTCAATCGCGACGCCACGGGAGTGGGAACGCGCCCGCCGTACGAGGGCACCGCAACAACCACCAGTTCGTTCGCACCGATGGCCGGCACGGCGGACGCCGCAGGCGTGATATCGTCCACCTCGACCTCGACGGGCATCCCAAGTTGATTAGATGCCTTGGCGAACGATTCACAAAAGCGGCGAGCAACCGCCGTGGTTGTTCCCGCACCGCTAAAGACCAGCGCATGTACGCGTTTTATCTCCACGCTTATCTCCAATTCTCGCAGCGGCAAAGTTTGCCGCGTCACGCCCTTTTCCACACGTCTTGCGCGATCTGCGGATTAGAGACAAAGAGGAACTTGTCCGGATCGTTGCAAAACTGGCTATAGATCGGCACGCCCGCTTCAATACCCAGCTCGGGGTACTCGCGCGCCCCGCATTCGCAAAACACCGAAGACAGATAGCGCGCGTTGGTCTTCCAGTACAAGCCGCCATCGCGAAGCACGGGGAAATAGGCGATGCCCCCGTGCTCGCGCACGTTTTGGTACTCAAAGCCGTAATCGCGCACGCACCAGGCGCCAAAGATCATGTTGCTATCAGGCTTGGCGTTGATTGTTGCGTGGACCCAACCCGGGGGAACCACCACCACGTCTCCCGCCTTGGCATGGACTGCAATGCAACGACCTGCATCATCTCCGGAGAACTGCTGCATGTAGATGCACGCCTCTCCATCCCATATCTCATAGACCTCGCACGTGGAATCGTTGCACGAGGGAGAGACGGCGTGGATGTGCCCTTGGGAACGAACGGGCTCCTCGCCCATGCTCCCGCTCGAATACCAGACAACGCCAAACAGCAGATTGCGCTCGACGATCATATCGCGGTCCGTCTCGCGCCCAACATCCATCGCTATGCTGCACAGCACCTCCGGGCCGCTGCAAGCGGGGTCTTCAAGAGATGGACGAATATCGTCCAAAAGCCGCAGCTCTGACTTGGGACCATATACTCCTTTGCCGTATGCGAACTCATGGGTGGCGTTATCGAACGAGATATCGAACCCGGGATAGTAGTCCATATGCGATCCTTTCGAGTCTGGCTTGCGCCGCGCAACTTATCGCGCCGCCGCCTACCCAAGAAAAAAGAGCCTCGGCACCACCGAAGCTCTTCAATAATAGTTCTTTCATAGCGATAATGCGAAGCCGCAACCCCGCTCACTCGCCCACCGCTACGCGCGCACCTTCTTGCGATCAGGCAAAAACTTCGCCAAGAAGCTGAAATGCGTCTCTGACAGCACGATGGACAAGAAGATAAGGACAAAGCCCAAAACCAGCTTCGCCGTAAGGACCTCGCCCGCCATGATGACGGAGAACAGCACGCCAAACGGGCTCTCAAGGCTAAGGAGCAGCGAGCCGGTCGCGGGCGGCACGTGGCTCAAGGCCTGGTTCTGCAGCAGCAGACCCACCGTGGTGCACATGACCGCCAAAAACGCCAGCTGCCCCACGACCGTGGGCGTCCAGGCCTCGACGGGAACGCGGGGCTCCGCCACAAAGGAGGTGATCAGCGAAAAGAGGCCCACAAACAGGAACATCCAACTGGTAAGAACGCTCACGTCGCGCGTGCGGCCAATGTGCCCAACAACCGCCATATCCAAGGCAAAGAACACGGCGCCAACCAACGTAAGCAGGTCGCCCATTTGAATCGAGAAGTTGTCCAACGCTACAAAACCAACGCCCACCAGGCACAGGACCGCTGAGCTGACGTGCCATTTTGTGATGCGCTCGCGGAACAGGATAAACGCGATAAAGGGGACGAGGATACAGTACGTACCGGTCAAAAAGGCGTTCTTGCCCGGCGTGGTATCGACCAGGCCCAGCGTCTGGGTGCCATATGCCGACCATATGACGCAGCCCATCATAAAGCCCAGCCCCACGTACTCAAAGTTGAGGTGAGCGCGAATCCTCTTATGGAAGAGAACGAACATGATGGCCGCGCTGGGAAGAAATCGCGATGCCAAAAGAGTGAAAGTAGGAATGGTGTCCAGCACGGTCTTCATGGTGAGGAACGAGTATCCCCAGATAAGCGCCATGGACACCAACATGAGCTTCCAGAACAACGGGGAGCGCGCACCCGCACCGCGCAGGGCGCCCGGCCCGCGGTCCTCCGGTGCGACCTCGACGCCGTCACCGTCGCCAAACAAGTCGCGCTCGGGCTCTTTCGCCATGGCAGCAGCAGCGCTACCCGGCTGCGCGCCGTCCTTCTTCTCGTCAATCATCGTCTTCAACGATCTCCACGCCTCGCCTTCTCCCTCGTAGCGCACACCGGACCTGCACGCGCATGCGTACTTCCAGGTCCCTCCCTTATGCGCCTTCTTCATCGCGCGCACATCTTCGATAGTGCGCACCGAACAAATGTCGTCTTCTACACGCCCGCGAATGTCGTCGGCCATATCCGGCTCCCCCCGCGCACTCCGAGCGTGGTGTCCGCACTCGCGCGCATGCGCGGGTGCCACTCGGCAACATCATGAAACGCCGGCCCCCCGGCATTCAAAAAACTGTACCATACGCCTAATGCCCAGCTCAACGCACCACGCTAAAGCGTCAGCGGCGGGTTTGTTTATCTTTTAGCTAGCTTTTCTCATCCTGACGGCCCTTCTAGCTGATAGCGCGAATCAAAAGACGCTTAAACGTGAAAGCCGGCAAGATAGCCCTGCGACAAGCTCGCATATATCGCATATATTGCATATATTGCACGTGAACGTTTTGTATGAAGTGGCACAATATAACCATTAAGGAGTAGAATTAAATTAATATCAGCGGAACCCGTTCTAGATTAACTGTGCGCGGGCGACGCAAGGTGTTCTATCTTAAGGGCTCGGCTGCGATCCGAGCCCTTACTTTTGCCTTTCGTCTTCCGCGATGTGCTTACGTCGATTCCATCGCTCGAACAGCTCCAAGAGCAGCCTTGCGATGCTTGAAAGCGCCCCAAGGGCGCGAACGACTTGCAGGATTGTATCCATAGGCTTTGCTCCTCTCGTGAGAAGCGCCGCCCGCACGCGGACTCCGCCGGTGGCGATACTATAACACCTTGGCAATAGCAATTTTGGCTGCCATTCATTTTCTACCGTACAGCTCATTACCAACCAGCCGGCTCCCACAGCCAGCTAGCCCTATCTGAAGCGCCCTAATTGGCTAAAAATGGCTCATATTAGGATGCTAGTCCAACTCGCGCAGCGCGCAGGAAAGCTCGTCCAGGCCGCGGCGCAGCGTCTCCTCTTGTGCGCAATAGCCCAAGCGCGCGCCGCACGGCAGCTCAAAGCGGCCACCCGGAACCAAGAGCACCCCGCGCGTCGCAAGCAGCTTTCTGCAAAACGCCTCATCGTCCATGGGAAGATCCAGGCGGATAAACGACGTGGACACGCCGCGTGGCGGCACCCAGCTCGCGCGCGGCTCGCCAGCGATCCACTCCTGCACGATGGCGCGGTTGCGAAACATGATGTCGCGGTTGCGCGCCAAAATCCGCTCGCGATGACGCAAGACGTGGACGGCCATGGCGTCGTTGAAGACCCCGGCGCAAATAAGGCTGTAATCCCGGCACGTGCGCAGGCGATCGGCAAGCTCTGCGTCGCACACGGTCCAGCCAATGCGGATGCCCGGCACGGAATAGGTCTTGGAAAGGCTGTTGGTCGCTATACCGCGCTCGTACACGTCGACGATGCTGCAGTAGGAGTCTCTATCCTCGAGCGGCAGGTACACCTCGTCCGAAAGCACATAGGCGCCAGCACTGCGGGCTATCTGGGCGATTGCCTCCAGCTGCTCACGCGACAGGACCGTGCCCGTGGGATTGCTGGCGTTGTTGATGCAGATCAGCTTGGTGTCCGGGGTAACCAGGCGCTCCAACTCTTCGATGCGCGGCTGCCAGCCGTCCTCCTCATGGATGCGCCATAGGTCGACCTTTGCTCCCAATGCGCGCGGAATCTCGTAAAGCGGCTGGTAGGTTGGATATTCCGCCACCACATGGTCACCGGGCTCCACCAACGTATAGAGCACGGCCAAGTTGGCACCCGTAGCCCCGTTCATCTGCAGCACGTTCGCAGGGTCCACGCCGCGGCCGTCCGTGCCTCGATAGAGCTTGGCCACCTCTTGCTTGAAATCCGGCGAACCCTCTATCCAACCGTAGTTTTGCTTCTTTGAACCCAGTTCATCATAGAAGGCGCGAGCACCCATGCCGGGGCCACCCCGTTCATCGTCCGCAAGCGCAAGTATTTCATCCGTCGTCAGCGAGGCGATGGTGGATTGGGCGATATCCAGCGTAGCGGACGTCTCCAGCTCGTTGAGCCACTCCTCGACCCCAATGGGCTTGATGTTCATAGACGCTACCCCTTATAACCGCGGCCAGCCTGTACCCGCCTAGACCCTACCAAACTTGAAGGCGCTTGAGCGCATCGACTCGACCAGCGGCGAGCATCAAGCTTCGCGCTATGGCGGCAAGTTACTTAGAGCTACTTAGAAGTAAAAAGCGCCCGCCTGACAATTGCCAGACGGGCGCCTTCTATTCGCTTATGCGGTCTGCGCGATTAGGCGCGGCCCACGGAACCCAGGTTCTCCATGCGGATCTTGACGATCTTGGTGATCTCCTCGGCACCGGCCTTGCCCGGGTTCTTGGGATCGAAGTTGTTGGGGTTCTCGGCCATATACGCCATGTAGCCCTTGGTGTAGGCCTGACGCAGCTCGGTAGCGTAGTTAACCTTGCAGATACCGTTCTTGACAGCCTCGGCAACCTGCTCATCGGGCACACCGGAGGTGCCGTGCAGGACCAGCGGCACGTCGACGGCGGCACGAATGGCCTTCACGACGTCCTGGTTGATGTGGGGCTCCTCGGTGTACACGCCGTGAGAGGTGCCCACGCCGATGGCGAGGGAGGTGCAGCCGGTGCGCTCGACGAACTCCTTGGCCTCGATGGGATCGGTGTAGGGGGACTCGCCCTCGACCTCGACGTCGTCCTCCTTGCCGCCGACCTTGCCGAGCTCGGCCTCGACGGGGATACCCATAGCGGCGCCGGCGTCGGCGACCAGCTTGGTGAGGGCGATGTTGTCCTCGAAGGTCTCGTGGGAGCCGTCGATCATGACGGAGGTGTAGCCGGTGCGCAGGGCCTTCATGCAGCGGTCATAGCCGTCGCCGTGGTCCAGGTGCAGGGCCACGGGCACGGAGGCGCGCTCGGCAGCGGCCTTGACCATGCCGTAGAAGTAATCCAGACCGGTCTTCTTGATGGTGCCAGAGGTGGTCTGCATGATGACGGGGGACTTGGTCTCCTCGGCAGCGGCCAGGACAGCCATGACGAACTCGAGGTTCTCGACGTTGAAGGCGCCGACGGCGTAGTGGTTCTTCTGCGCGTCGAGCAGCATCTCCTTGGTGGTAACGAGCATGAGCGTGCGCTCCCTCCTGTGCTCCGCTGGGTTTTGCGGGCACCTACATCGCCGACCCCCTATAGACCGGCGCTCCTTGTTTGGTATTGTACGGAATCCGCGCAGATAGGTAGGCGAGCGACACGCAGGCAACGCTGCCGGCGCGCATATGGCAAGAAAAGGGAACGAAAGCCCGCGCTCCACCCTATCGCGACGCGGCGCTTGAGATTTCCTCGTCCACATCTTCTAATCACCATAAAAGAAAGTGATGCAAAGCCGATTTCTTTCTTAATTAGAAAGAAATGAAAACTAGAATCTCCATAAAGGCGCTACACTTTTAGAGGTACCCATCCAAAGAACCGGCGGCGCAATCATTAGAAGAGAAGCATCCGCTTGCAAAAGGAGACTCGCCATGGCAACCACCAGCTCGCACTCGTTTGCCGAAGAACGGCGCGCGGCCATCATGTCGATGCTCGACCACAACGCATCCGTACAGGTAACCGAGCTGGCTCGCACCTTTGGCGTCTCCGTGGTGACCGTCCGCGCGGACCTGGACGCGCTGGAGGCCGACGGCAAGCTTCGCCGCACGCACGGCGGAGCAGTCTCGCTGCATAAGGCGCTCACGGTCTCCGTGCAGGACCGTCGCATCAACGTCAACGCCGAGGCCAAGCAAGCCATCGCCCGCCGCGCGATCGAGTTGGTCCGCGATGGGGACACGGCGCTGGTGGACTCCGGAACCACCGCGCTGGAATTTGTCCGCATGCTCGACATGCGCTCCGGCGTCACCGTCATCACCGCGGACATCACCATCGCGGACTTCATCGACGAGAGCATGCCCACCGTCGACGTGATCCTACTTGGGGGCGCGCTGCGCAAGGGTCACCGCTACCTGCACGGCATGTTGGCGCTGCGCTCGCTCGAGGTGCTTCATGCCAACCTGGCGGTGCTCTGCCCCGGCGCCTTTGTGCCCAACCGCGGGTTCATGACAGACTACCCGCAGATGGCTCAACTCAAGCAGGCGTTTATTGGCGCCGCATCATCCGTCTGCGCGCTAATGGACGCCAGCAAGACGTCCGCGGACGGCCTTATGCGCTTTGCGGGCATCGAAGACGTCGAGGCCATTGTTATGGACGAGGACCCTGACGGGGTGGTCGCCGCCGCCATCGCCGAGCTACCCGAGGGCGCCCGAACGCCGCGATTGCTGCTGGCGTAGGCCTGGCGGCAGGTCTTCCGCGCCGCGTTCCTCGCCGCATCCCCTGCTGTAAGCCTGTCGCGATCCCGCCACGCCCTGCCCCGACTGGGTGGGTGTGTCAAAAAGTGCGTTAGTGTACGGTTTCGTCGAGCTGCCGTCCCGATTTCAATCCACGCTCCCCGTGTGGGGAGCGACCTCGTCCCCATCAAGAGCTAGGTTCCGCGCGACGTTATTTCAATCCACGCTCCCCGTGTGGGGAGCGACGCTCCCGCGCCCTCTCGCCGTAACGCTCCTCGTTATTTCAATCCACGCTCCCCGTGTGGGGAGCGACGGTTCGACCAGCTCACAGGCGATAACGCGAGCAAATTTCAATCCACGCTCCCCGTGTGGGGAGCGACTGTCGCGAACCGGCTGCTTATGCGTAATGTCATGCATTTCAATCCACGCTCCCCGTGTGGGGAGCGACTCCTTACACGCAGAAGAACGGGATCGCCGCTTTTATTTCAATCCACGCTCCCCGTGTGGGGAGCGACACGATTTGCGCTTGACCTTTTCAAGCATGGTCAAATTTCAATCCACGCTCCCCGTGTGGGGAGCGACCGTTGCCCTTGCCCGCGTCTGCGTGGCGCGTCATATTTCAATCCACGCTCCCCGTGTGGGGAGCGACCGGCGGGGTCGGCGTGACCTGCATATCCCAACGAATTTCAATCCACGCTCCCCGTGTGGGGAGCGACGCCGAACAAGAATGCGGCGGCGCTGTGAACCATATTTCAATCCACGCTCCCCGTGTGGGGAGCGACGCAACCGTTGGTTCAACGAGTAGCGTTACGGCGCATTTCAATCCACGCTCCCCGTGTGGGGAGCGACAAAACTACCGTGATGCGGCGTCAACGATGCGAGCATTTCAATCCACGCTCCCCGTGTGGGGAGCGACGCCCGAGACCAAGCCAACTGCCGAGCGGCGTTTCCATTTCAATCCACGCTCCCCGTGTGGGGAGCGACTCGTGCGGATACCCTTCTCGCCCAGCACCTTGCGATTTCAATCCACGCTCCCCGTGTGGGGAGCGACTCGCCCTTCAGCCCCTCTAGATCTGCGGCCGTGTATTTCAATCCACGCTCCCCGTGTGGGGAGCGACCTTATAAGGTTGCGGCTCATGTTATACACAATCTCATTTCAATCCACGCTCCCCGTGTGGGGAGCGACGTTCTAGTTTCGAATACCTAGATAAATCGGCGAAATTTCAATCCACGCTCCCCGTGTGGGGAGCGACCACCTCCTTATGCCGTTTGCACTTTCTTGCCGTTATTTCAATCCACGCTCCCCGTGTGGGGAGCGACCCACGGTACCTGTTACCCTGTACGCCACATCACCAATTTCAATCCACGCTCCCCGTGTGGGGAGCGACGACCTAGATACGACAACAGCTCGTCGTTCGTGGGATTTCAATCCACGCTCCCCGTGTGGGGAGCGACCGGCGATGACGAGCGCGAGCGCGGACGCGATGAATTTCAATCCACGCTCCCCGTGTGGGGAGCGACTTCGCGGCTACGAGTGCCTTGTATGACAGGTCGAGATTTCAATCCACGCTCCCCGTGTGAGGAGCGACGCGGCTCGGGGGCACGGTGCGCGTTCGGCTACACGTATTTCAATCCACGCTCCCCGTGTGGGGAGCGACTTGTCAAGCTAAAACGGTACCGTGGCTCGTCTTTCATTTCAATCCACGCTCCCCGTGTGGGGAGCGACTCCATTAAAAATGATTATGGGGTTAGGGTGTACCATTTCAATCCACGCTCCCCGTGTGGGGAGCGACGCGGGTCTTCGCCAGCCAGCGCGGGGCCGCTCGTATTTCAATCCACGCTCCCCGTGTGGGGAGCGACCCTTGGACGCCTGCGCTTACTTTTGAGGTGACCAAATTTCAATCCACGCTCCCCGTGTGGGGAGCGACATGGCTATTACTGAAGCGGTTCGCAGTACTGCCATATTTCAATCCACGCTCCCCGTGTGGGGAGCGACCGAAAGGACATGACATGGCACGCAAGACGGTACAATTTCAATCCACGCTCCCCGTGTGGGGAGCGACTCCGCGACCGCGCTGGGGTCGGTCGTATACACCTTATTTCAATCCACGCTCCCCGTGTGGGGAGCGACGCGCTGGATTGCGACCTCCACCGTGGCCTGTGACATTTCAATCCACGCTCCCCGTGTGGGGAGCGACATTGACTGTGTAGTCCACATCGATGGTCATGAGGTCATTTCAATCCACGCTCCCCGTGTGGGGAGCGACGTTCATTCTGTATTACCTCCTCACGCACGGTTTTATTTCAATCCACGCTCCCCGTGTGGGGAGCGACTATGTCCAGCAAGCTGTCGGCATATTCGAACGTATTTCAATCCACGCTCCCCGTGTGGGGAGCGACGGTCGAGCCGTCCAGCGTGGAGACGCGAGCCTTATTTCAATCCACGCTCCCCGTGTGGGGAGCGACCTGGTGCGTTCCCTTGATGCCCAACCCCGTGAGATTTCAATCCACGCTCCCCGTGTGGGGAGCGACTCCTTGTAGTAGGCGACGGCGCCCGCGTACTCGCGATTTCAATCCACGCTCCCCGTGTGGGGAGCGACATGTCATCATTCAGCCTGTAGAGGTTGAGGACGAATTTCAATCCACGCTCCCCGTGTGGGGAGCGACATGCGGGATTATAAGGGTGGTGCAATGTTTCACGTATTTCAATCCACGCTCCCCGTGTGGGGAGCGACCGTTGTCCGTATCAGTCTCTATATATCTGAAATATTTCAATCCACGCTCCCCGTGTGGGGAGCGACTACGTGTACACAAATTCATCACAAATATGAGCTATTTCAATCCACGCTCCCCGTGTGGGGAGCGACGCGCCATCCATAAGGAACTCGGAAAGATAGGCACCCATTTCAATCCACGCTCCCCGTGTGGGGAGCGACGTTTTTGAACTACTGCGATACGGCATTGAGCGATATTTCAATCCACGCTCCCCGTGTGGGGAGCGACCTGACGGGTGAGCAGTCGCGTGGAGTTCGGGTTATTTCAATCCACGCTCCCCGTGTGGGGAGCGACCTCGTACCAGCTGCATTGCTTGTCGGGGGTGGAATTTCAATCCACGCTCCCCGTGTGGGGAGCGACCTCTCCACCATGGGAACGGGAATCGGCGCGAGTATTTCAATCCACGCTCCCCGTGTGGGGAGCGACAGTTGACGAGCCAGTGCTTAGCGGGCCAGATATTATTTCAATCCACGCTCCCCGTGTGGGGAGCGACGGCCTGCGGCGGCGGAGACAGCGGTTGAGGAGATTTCAATCCACGCTCCCCGTGTGGGGAGCGACATCAACCGACCGAAACAACGATGCTTCGCATTATATTTCAATCCACGCTCCCCGTGTGGGGAGCGACCGCAATATATTCTACTATTCAGAACCAAAAACAATATCTTGTGAACTAAGAAGCCAGCACGATCAGTTGTCTGGTCATTTACGTATCGAAAACACCCGGCTATTCTCTCAAAATCGGTGCGAACCCGCCACGTTTCCCTGATTACCTGAAGTTCGCATTTCATTATCCAGTTCTCAAAGGACCAAAAATCCCTCGGGATCATATGAAGGCTTTACACCGTGATGCTCTATCTTCTCGCTATATCGATTTCCAAGGTTATAAAACCTAAGGCTATCCTCATTGTGGTCAATAATAGAAAGCAATCTTTGCTTCATTTCAAGCAGGGTTGCATATTCTCCGCTGCATTCAAATACCGAATTCTGAACGCGCTGACCGTATGCCATGCAACATTTTGCAACCCTGCGTAAGCGTCGAGCGCCTGCCGCATGAGTCGTATTCACATCGTACGTAACAAGAAGCATCATTGCCCGATCACTTCCATAGAAATGGCGGATAGCCATCGATTTCGCCTCGCATTGCCTTCGCAAGCAATTGCGCCTGAATATGTGGAACAAGACCCCTCGGTATCTTCTCCTTCAAAAATGGATGAGTAATCATCGACCGTTTTCGTTCTTGCCAGCTATCAAAAAGAGCGCGTCGGCCTTTTTCGCTCAAATACGTCTCCCCAGTCGGTAACTCTTCAAATGAATGCTCCGAAACAATCTGATTATTGATGGCAGTAATCACAAAGCGATCAACAAAAACCGGTCGAAGCTCCTCCATGAGGTCGAGAGCCAAAGACCTCCTACCCGGCCTATCCACGTGCAAGAAACCGAAATACGGATCGAGACCCACTCCTTCAAGCGCATAGGAGCAGTCTCTCGCCAGGACGGAATAAAACAGAGATAACATCGCGTTAACGCGGTCGCAAGGAGGACGACGAGACCTGCCCCGATAAAAGAAAGCTTCCTTATTCCGCAGGATTAGCTCATCAAAAACTGAAAAGTACTCAGCAGCAGCGTCGCCCTCAATACCCCTCAGGCTATCAAGATCTTCACAAACTCGTATTCGCTCTAGAGAGTTTGCCATTTTCGAACATGCCAGCTCAACGGAGTCGCAATCTATGCGCAGTCCATGGTCTCGACGAGCCCGCTCGAGCACCCACTTTGAGTTGTAGACCTTTCCCAAGATAAAATTCCGCGCAATAGGAACACTCTTCTCTCGATCACTCGTCATTTTATGCTGAAGGCGCCTCAGCGACACGTTGCCATATCGCTCCCCGTGAACATCTGCTAGAAACTTGCCACGCGGATTAAAAAAGGACAGGGCTATACCACGCTCGGCGCATTCACCCATCAATGCGGGACTAGCACCCAGATATGAAAAAGAGATGATTGCGGTCAAAGTGTGCAGGGGCACTCTTCCGACAATTTCCCCTTCTCTCTTCGCTGCAACATTCTCGTTATCCAGCGCCAGGTAAAGATCTTCAGAAAGCACATATAGCGTATTGAGCAGCTTCTTCATCATTCGCTCTCCAGCGTGGCTTCTATATACTTCTCAACTTCAAGCATGCGCTTAGGCATGCAGACATCCACAAGAGAGCACGCCCTGCACTCTGCCTTCTTATGAGCTTTTGGCACGTGCCTTCGTTCAAAACACCGATGCATCTCGCTAAACATGGAATTAACCTGGCCACGCATCGCATCCGTAAACGCAACGTGTTCCCTCGAGCGGGTTCTTCCATAATAAAGTTCTCCAAAGGGTATCTCGCACGCAAGCATCTCCTCAAGACATATCGCCTGAGCACATAGCTGCAGGCGGTCCGCATCGCTCTCCTTGGATTCGCCCCTCTTGTACTCAACAGGCGTTATCGACCAGAAGCCCTCTTCTCCATGAAGGCTGCAGCCAGAATTAGCACGCTTGCATTCGACAACATCACATTGCCCCACCGCTCCAAGAGTATTTGATCTAACGGAGAGCCCGCGGAGAATAAGAAGGTCCCCGCGGCGCTCCCTCTCCTCAGCATCATTCGCACGACGATGCATTTGATCGCCCAAAACTGTCAGGGCATTCTCCTGCCAAGCTTGTTCGATATGAATTAGTCCCCATTGCCGTTTACAAAACACAAAGTGCTGGATACCCGACAATGCCAGAAACTGATCTTCGTCATACGCCACGATGAAACCGCCCTTTAGAGCATTCGGATCAACTCAACGCCGTCTCCGCAAACGCTTTCGTCGACTTCAACATCCCCGTAATCCGCAAACGAGCGCGGGTACTCAATACCCTCCTTGCGCTTAACGGAAACAGCATCGAACAGTTTGTAGGACGGAGCGTTACCGAGCTCAGAATCATGCTTGAAAACCACAAGGGAGCGGACTGCCATTTTGCCGCGCGCAGCTGAATGGTCATGTTCAAACATGTTTATAATTGCCTCCCACAACAGGCTGAGATCATCATCCGAGAAACCCGTTGTCTTTCGCGCAAGGTTTGCGGAGACAAATCCCTCGCAACGATAAAGGGCGTAGGGCACCACATATTTGCGGCCCATTTCAGTACCCTTCTTCTCGGCGTCGGCTTCAGTAGTAATTGCCACGCGAGTAATGGTAACTTCCTGAGGAATAATAGGATCGACACTGCGAGCAAACGTAAGCTGCACGGGGCCACGCACCTGACCGCAGTTCAATCCGTTTTTCATAAAGGTAGTCATAACGGCACCGAAGGTACGCACATCGTAAAAGGCTCTGCACATAAAATCGCGAAGCTTCAAATCGAGCTGCGGATCATCCTTCTTAAGCTTCTTCACATCCTTGGGATCGACGTTGAGCTCCTCGAACGCCCTGAAGTCACTTGTATTCAGCGGCACGCCGTCTTTGATGTAAATCTCAAAGCCTGGCTCCCCTTCTTTAACCGTCTCAACGTAATTTCGTATCTTGCGCTTCAGGCACACATCGGTAACCAAACCATACCCAGTTTCCGGATCGACGCGAGGCATATTACCCGCATCGGGGTCTCCGTTGGGATTACCGTTCTCAACATCGAAGTAGACAACAAAGTCATAACGATTCTTGATGCAATCAGACATGATTAATCCTCCAGGTTCTGATTATCGGTCTCGGCTTGCTTTTTAGATTTGAAGCGAGCCTGCGTCTGCTGGTAATAACCCAAGAAAAACTCCCCCTGTTCCCTCAGATTAAGGTGCCTTGGAAGCTCTGGAATCATCTCCTCTTCGCCCACAATGTCTAGGAACTGGCGACGTAACCAAACTGCCATCCCAGGCTTCTCCCTCATCAGCTTTTCGAAATGCGCCGAGCTCAATTTAAAAAGAACCGGGAACACCGTCGCAGGCGTAGAACATGCAGAGTCCAGATATTTCGCCGCCAGACGGCTAGACCCATTGGCCTGCTCCTGTGCAGATTCCATAATGGAAAACGCTCTTCCCAAAGCATAGGCGGTCGAACGCCTCCGCTCATTTAGTTCCACCGTAATCTCCTCCTGATTCATCCGACCGTTCCTCAGCAGATACGCCTTGATGATGGCCGCCCTGCCGTAGCTGACTTTTCTTGTATGCGCGTCCTGATTCTCATTTGTCGCTCGAATCCTCAGTAGCGCATTCTCATACAACGATTCGGGATAAGGGGCACCCGTCAGAATAGATCTCATCAGAGAGCCACCCACAACCGAAGATACAACCGGTTTCTTGGAATTGGGATTTTCAACTTCTTTCAAAAGGACATAGGGAGATAAGTACTTCCTAGCTCCGGGCGCATGAATCACTTCGAGCTGCTCATAATGCTTGCAAATGTTAGAGAGGAAATGACCAAACGTGCCCTTTTGGAAGAAGCGAATTGATAGCCTTGCGGCGTTCGGTGCCAATCCCAAAACAAAGAAGTTCGCCCCTAGATCAACATGGTCTAAAGCGATCTGCTTCCCAACCGCCATGGACTTCATGACGCTATCTAAGTTTGCTTCGATTTCATTCTGGTCCTTGGTATCGAAGGAGCTTGCAAGCAGCTGACTGAATAGATCACAGTTACCCTTGTCCTCTCGTTCAGACCAATAAACGACCGTTGTGTCTCCCAAACGAACATGGTGAGAATCTGCTTGCAGCAAATAATTAAGAGCGGCACCATAAGCGGTTGCAATACGTTCGCTTACGGGGGCATTCAATCCCTGTTCCCCCTCATGTCCATACGATTCAAACGCCGGACAATTGAATCCGACAAGGGATGCGCCCATCGACTGAGCTCCGTACACACCCTTAATCGCAGGATGAAGGCGCGCGATCGGGGCTCGCTCCCCGCTCGCGAGGCAAACCATGGATTCTTTTTCACCGCTCTGCTTCGCCAAAAACTTATCCCAAGCCTTCATAACCCCCTGATCGCACGAGGGGTCAAAAAGACCATCTGGACCGCTGACGGAAAATGTTACGAATTTGCCGGAGCATAGCCCTTCCCGTTCTCGAACAAACGGCATACAGTCACATGCCCTCTGAGGATCCCAGGTATCAAAATAGCGAAGAATCGATTTCGCTGCCAAGGACTCACACCCATCGAGAACGGCATGATGGAGGGCTCGTGCCGCTTCAAAACAGCGGATAGCACGGTCGGGTTTACCCTTAGAATCTACGCCAAGAAGATACGTCGATGTATCGCAGAGGAAAAACGCAGCAATACCACTCGAACGCTTCTCCTGCTCTGGAACAGACAGCATCCAGCCGCGCTTGGAATCTGCCGGAACAATATTGCGTATTGTTCCATTCGCTGAAAGCTCGATAATATACCCGACTGATCGAGAAATCCAACCAGGACGGGAGATACCATCAATCCCGTCACTCAACAACTGGTTGTAATAATCTGCCAACGCTTTGATAATCATCGATGCACCTCGCTACCAGCCACATCGATGACGCCATCGCGCATGACCGCCCTGTAAAACATCGGCACGATGTTTCTAGGATCCGAGTAATCCATGTCGTAAAGCATAAATCCCAAATCACGTTCACCGCGATTCTCTTCGCATACGCTAACAGGCTTATTGGGATTCCACTCTTTAACGAAAGCGGGAAATTCTCGCGTGCCGAAATACGGCTGAGAATAACACTGGCCTTTTCTAAGCCGCCGTTTAAGCATTTCGCAGAATTTTCCTGGATTATCAGCCTCGACCGCCTTGTCCGTCATGTCAAAATGCGCTTCCACAACATAGTGAACGCCGGTCAAGATGGTTGAAGCTCGCTGTTGGATGTCCTCCTTAGTGTTGATATATGGCAGCGGCGCTGTACCCGATGCCGCAGAACGCAAAGAGCTGCCCAGCGCCTTCGATTTCACCTCGTTCCTGCGGACGTTGGTGAAACGTATCGGATTAAGAACATGGATCCTATCGATTCGATAGACCAAGCCAGGATGCCAAAAAACCGACTCGATTATTCCCCGTGCAGCGCTTGGTGTTATAACGTCATACGACATGCGCTCAACACTAAACTCTGGACGAGTGAAAAGAGCCCTGTCTCCCCACATCTCGATCATGAACCCGTATGCCATAGCTCCCACCTCCTTCCTGTTTTGATTTTGCTAGCTCAAGACTAGCACCTTATAGAATAGGTATCAATATTAAACTTCGTACTTATCGAATGGTTAGAATGATGGCCATTATCAATTGGGCAAAAGTAAAGCTCCTTTATTCTCAAAAGTATGAAAAACTAGTAGTGTCTGCCCACCAACGTGTGCAGAGGATTGAAATGTACTCACCGATTGGTGGTACATCCCTTTGGCCGGCAGGCACTAGCCTGCCGGCCAGCATCTATAGGAACACCCCCTTGCCCCCTTCCGCCCTTACATCCAAGCCCGTAGTTTCTGAATAAGTATTGGCATCGAGCAACAAGAACAAATCGTCTGCCACGCGATCGACCAAACCAGAGGCATAGAGAGCTTTCAGATCCTGCTCGTAAACGGAGACCGCATAGCAAGATACATGACGGATTGCGTCTCTCGAGATCGTCCCGCTCATCAACAATTCGAGGTCCCCTTCAATTTCCCCGCAAGGAATCACCACCGAATACGAGCCATCCGCGATTATCTTGAAAGACGACGCAACGTCCCGAAAAGGATATGAAAGGGCTTTAGGAGCACCCTCTATTAGGGTTAGAACCCTTGGCTCCGACAGGGCCATCACTATCCCCTGTTTGTCTAAGCCTGAAACACCGGAACTCGAAGAGCCATATTCCTTGTAGGAATACAGCGCCTTAAAGTACCTTTCGACACTATCTGGGGTACCGACATCTCCAAGCTCTTCAACTTCAAACAAACGGGGATCAGTTGTGCCAATAACCCCAATGCGATGCTTCGTCTCAATAGGCAAGGCGTAGCTCGTTTCAGGGCTAAACAGAAATACCCTTGCATCCGCATAGTTCATTTTTCCCTCGCGATTACAGCGTCCGGCAGCCTGAACAATGGAATCTAGCCCCGCCACCGCTCGGTACACAACAGGAAAATCCAGATCAACACCCGCTTCAACCAAGCTGGTGGAGACAACGCAGCAAGGCGCCCCGGATGCCAGCCGCGTCCGGATCTCTTTTAGAGTCGACCTTCTATGAGCAGGGTGCATAAGCGTGGACAAATGGTAGCAGCCGTCCTCGCCAGCAAGCTCCACGAGAGAATTGAACAGATTCTTTGCCTGGGCCCTGCTGTTGACAATGCACAGTGCCTGGTTATGTGAAGCAAGCCGACGGGCAAGTCCAGAGTCATCAATTTTGCCTAGGCCAATATATGTCACGCGCCTCAATGTATCGAACAGGCGATCCACGTCGCCTGCGACCTCTTTGACAGAAAGACCCGTCTCGGCAAAGAACGGATTGATAGCGGGCTGGGTCGCGGTACACAGGAGCACCGTGCATCCATAGCGATTAACCAGCTCTGCAAGCGCCCTCACGCAAGGCCTCAAATAATCCGTTGGAATCATCTGCGCCTCATCGAGAATAATGACGCTGCCGGCAATGTTGTGAAGCTTGCGGCACCTCGACGTTTTATCTGAGTGCAACGATTCAAATACTTGAACGTTGGTGGTGACCACAACAGGCGCATCCCAATTCTCGGCAGCCAACCGCATGCGACCGCCCGATTCCCCCAAGGTGTCGAAATCGAAATCAGCATGATGCTCGAGCACATTATCTGACCCAAAAAGACCTCGGTACACATCTGCGTTCTGCTCGATGATCGATGTGTAGGGAGCAGCGTATATAACCCTTCGCATGCCATGGGCGCAGGCGTGACGTAAGGCGAACCTCATGGAAGACAGCGTTTTACCACCTCCCGTTGGAACTGTTAGCGAATAGACGCCAGGCTCTCCCTCAGCGGCTTCCGCGCATTGCTCAAGAAGATGGCACCGCGCAGCATTTAAATCGGTTGCCGGAGGATAAAACGAAACGATCTTCTTTTCAAGCATGCCTTGGAGCCTGACAAGGTCATCATGGCCACCCGGCTCCCTGTCTTTATTGTCAATAAACCGCTCAGTGCAAAGATAGTCTGCATCGACCAAGCAGCTAAACAGCATGCGAGTACGAAATGCGAGCGCATACGCCATGTCCGACTGAGCCATCTTGTCGATTCCAAACATTGGCAGCCCAACAGGCACAGAGACTGATACATCATTTTTATACTCAGTATAGTCAGGCAGCTCTCCCCTGCCTGCCTTTGCGATTCTCCCCGCTAGGCTCGCACCATCATCGAGCAGGGTTCCGCCATTCGGCAGCCCCCCGTGGTGCCCTGCAGCGCAGTATGAGAGCATCCAGCCAAACGGCTGCTTTGCCAGCTCGACGGCGCCCGCGGTCGAATGATCGCATTTTGGACCACCATCAAGTAGGCGATGTTGAAACGCTTTTGAGTACTTCCCAATATCGTGCGCCATGCCGACAGCGTATCCCCATGCGCTTCCGCCAAACACATCGGCAAATGAAGCAGCCATATCGGCAACCTGGCTAAGATGCACACTCACCGGTTCTCGGCGCAAGCCGTCCTCGCTAACATGCGCCAAGTAATCCATATCTCCCATATCGGCACCACCCCATAATCAGCCATTAAATGGAAACGACTACGTCGAAGGTATGGTTTCTGTGCCAATCATAAACGTTCGTCCGGACATAAAAATGACCTCGCAAACAATTTGATGCCCCTCATTACGGTTATCTTCGCACGAGGAGCGCCACCCGCCCAACCGAATATAAAGCAAAGCGCCGGCCCCGTAAGTCATACGGAACCGGCGCCTTCTCACCGCTGGCAGTTGCCGCGGCTCGATGCTACCGCTATGGACGATTCGGGCGAACGCGAAGGGATACACGCCCGCCTGCAATCGTTACGGCTTGATAGGTTTAGCGCAGCAAATTAATCGTGATACTCGCCGCGGTCCCACTTCTCCAGGAACTCGTCAAAGAAATGAGGATCCGCCTGCGCCGCGGGGTCAGCATGGTTGACGGCGTCGATCTTGGCGACCAGCGCGTCATGCTCGGGGGTCTGCTCGTAGCTCTCCTTGATGAAGGCGAGCATGATGTCGGCCATCAAAAACTCGCCGGTGATCTTGCCGCCAAAACCGATCACGTTGGCGTTGAGCTCGCGGCGGGCGTACAGGGCGCTGGTCATGTCGCGGACCAGGGCGCAGCGGGCGCCGGGAACCTTGTTGACGGAGTTGGTGATGCCGATGCCGGTACCGCAGAGCACCACGCCCAGGTCGGCCCTACCGGAAGCGACGGCCTCGCCCACGGCCTTGCCGTAGATGGGGTAATGGGTGCGGGTGTGGCTGTAGGGACCGCAGTCCAGCACCTCGTAACCGGCCTCCTCGAGGCGGTCGTGCAGGTACGTCTTCTCGTCGGTAACAATATGGTCGCAGCCAAGTGCAATGATCATCTGAGGTCTCCTTTACGCCATCTTGTTGAGCATGTCGACACGGATCTGGTGGCGACCGGCGGCATAGTCCGCCTTGAGGAACTCGCGGGCAATCCTCTTGGCGACATCGTTGCCGATGACGCCGGAGCCCAGGCAGATCATGCGGGCGTTGTTGTGCTCGCGGGTCATATACGCGCTGCGCTCGTCGGAGATGTTGGCGGCGACCATGCCCTTGACGCGGGTGGCGGCCATATAGCTGCCCACGCCGTACTCGTCGAAGCAGATGCCCTGGGAACCCTCGTTCTCAAGCAGGTCGTGCGCCACCGCGACGGCGGAGTCGACGAAGTCCGCGGCGGGCTCGACGGAAAGGTCGACCACCTCGTGGCCGTCCTCGAGCAGCGTCTCCTTGATGAGCTCCTTGAGCGGCATGCCCGCCGCATCAGAACCGATGACAACCCTCATGCTGTCCTCCTTTACGTGCGCGCACCCGATATGCGCGCTTGGTTACCTTGTCCAGGCACCGACGCCGCCCGCGAAGAAGCTAGCAGATCACCTTGGTGAATTCCTCGACCTGCTGGCGCTTCTCGTCCGAAATCGAACCTTCGCAGATAAGCGCGTCGATGTTTGAAAGCCTGTAGAACGTGTAGAAGTCCCGCTGGCCGATCTTGCTGGAATCCGCCACCAGATACCGGGTATCCGCTTGGTCGAACGCGAGCTGCTGAAAGCGTCCCTCGTCCATATTGGAGGTCGAGACCGCGTCAAAGCAGATGCCGTTGGCGCCGATAAAGGCGACGTCTATACCCAGAGTCGAGATAGCGTCCTCCGCCACGGGGCCCACAAACGCAGTGGTGCGCCTGCGGTACATGCCGCCGATGAGGCAGAGCTCGTAGTTCTCGTTGGGCTCCAGCAGGGTGAAGATGGACTGCGAGTTGGTGATGATGCGCAGGTGGCACGAGGGCAGCAGCGGAACCATCTGCTCGATGGTGGTTCCCGTGCCCAAAAAGATCGTCGAATCCTCCTCGACCAGGCTCGCTGCCGTACGCGCTATATCGATCTTCTCGCTCGCATGGCGGGCGCGCTTCTCGATATGGCTGTACTCGTGGCGGATCATCGAGCGGTGCTGGGAAGACGCGCTACGGGCTCCCCCGTGAACGCGAATCACCTCGCCGGCGCCCGCCAGCTCCTCCAAATCGCGGCGAACAGTCATGTCCGACACACCAAGGGCGTCCACGATCTCCTTGACGGAAACGGTGCCCTGGCTCTCGATAAGGCGCATGAGCCTATCCTGTCGTTCAGCTTTGATCACCACGTCCTCCTTTCACAGTTTCCAACATAATCAAACATCTTTCAACATGCAAGAACTTTTCTAAATTTCGTTAAAATATAAACGATTTACCACGTAGAGACTCGTACAAGACCACTTACAGGCTAATTTATGCCATTCGCGGTGTTACTTTAAGGGTATCTCTTGTTTGATTTTGTTGAAATGATACTGTTTGACTTGCCCGGATATTCCAACAGCTTGCACGCTTGCCTATCAAAATGAGCACGTGCCCACACAACGGGAGGAACCATGGCAACAAAAGAAGAAATCTCGATGATCGGCTTTGAGATTGTCGCCTATGCAGGCGATGCCCAAACCGATCTTCTCGCCGCATGCGAAAAGGCAAGCCAGGGCGACATCGATGGGGCGCGCGCCCTTCACGAATCTGCAAAGCAAGCTCTCATCGACGCCCACGACGTCCAGACCAGGCTTCTCTCCCAGGAAGCAGGCGGCGGCGAAATGGATGTCACCTTCATCATGGTTCATGCCCAGGACACCCTCATGACCACCATGCTGCTTGAGAAGCAGACCAAATACACCATCGATGCCTACCAGCGCATCGCCCAACTTGAAGCCAAGCTCGCCTAGCGCAAGGCGCCATCAAGCTTCTGGGACAACCCAACTAATGAGGGGGCCGCTTCCGAGCGACCCCCTCTTCATCTATATGCGATCAGCCACAGTGCCGCGCTCGACCAGCTCGCCCGGCAGACGCACCGTCTCGACCTTTGATTCTCCCGATAGCTGGGCGAAGAAGTAGTCGAACGTCTTGCGGCCGCGCTCGCGCATGTCGAAGCGCACCGTGGTCAGGTCATTGTGGGGCACCATGCCCTGCATGGAATCGTCCACGCCTATAACGCTCACGTCTTCCGGCACGCGCCTGCCATGGGCGCGCAACGCCATGATGGCGCCCATGGCCATTTGATCGTTAGCCGCGTACAGCGCCGTCATCTCAGTGTCTTGGACGAGCTTCTCGCCCAGCTCATAGCCGCTATCCGCAGTCCAATCCCCGTGTAGGGGCTCAACAACTTCGAGCCCCGCGTGCTCCAGCGAGTCTCGCCAACCGCGCGTCCTGAAATCCGCCGTGATCGAGTCTTTGGGACCGGCCAGGTGCCTGATCTGCGTATGGCCGCGCGAGCGAAGGTGGTCGACCACAAGCTGCGAGCAACCGTATTGATCGGAATCGATAGTGGTGCAGCGCGGGTGCTCCTTCATGGAGATGATGATGGTGGGCAGGCCGTTGAGCGGCTCGAACTCGTCAAAATCCTCGATGGTCCTGTTGGTGTTGAACACCATGCCGTCCACGGGGAGCTCCGCCAGACGACGCGCGGTGTCCCGCAGGCGCACGGACTCGCTCTCATCAAACTCGATCAAGGTGACGGCGTAACCGTACTCGCGGGCGGCGGACATAAGCCCCTCCAGCGTAGCGACGTTACCCGTATGGGTGATATCGAACATGCACAGGCCAATGCAGCCGTACTTGCCGCCGCGCAGCGACCTGCCGGCAAAGCTGGGGTAGAAGCCAAGCTGGTCCATGGCGTCCATAACGCGCTTTCGAGTCTCCTCGACCACGCACGCCTGCCCGTTGACCACGCGCGACACCGTCTGCCGGGAGACGCCGGCGAGCTTGGCGACATCTGCCATGGACACCGCCCTGCCAGGCTTGTGGACTGCGGAATCTGCCGCCGTCATCTTGTTATCCCGTTCCATCCAACGGCTCCCCTCGCATTGCGCATGCTCTCAGATTGATGCTCAAACTGCTGTTTAAACTGCTGCTCTGGTAAATGTAGCATCAACTGAGCGCAAGCTGAAGAGCACGTGCCCATTGGACGAGGATAATCGTCTTTTCCGCGCACCTCTGCCTGCATCTATCCCGCCGCTTGCCGCCGATAATCGACCGCTCGCATCCCTTTACCCCCAACACCCCTTGCACCGCCATCAACTCATGTTAACGTGCTCATTGTAGAAATGAGCACGTGCTCATAACGAGTAACATCCGGGCAAAACATACTCGTAAACAGCACAAGCTCGCCCTGGCAGCCATCTCTACCAGCACGCTTAGCGGCTGCCAAAGCAAACCCATGCAAACGGAGGGTCCATGGAAAAGCTCATAGCGCTCATCGAGAAAGGCAAGCCTTTCTTCAACGCCATCGCGCGCAACAAGTACCTCAAGGCAATTCGCGACGGCTTCATCTCCGTCATGCCCATCATCATCGTCTCCAGCATCTTCCTTTTGGTCAGCGCCGTCCCCAATGTCTGGGGCTTCTACTGGCCGGCAGAGATCAACGACGTTCTCATGAAGGCCTACAACTACTCCATGGGCATCGTCGGCATCTGCGCAGCGGCCACCACGGCCAAGCACTTCTGCGATGCGCAGAACCGCGACCTGCCCAAGAACAACCAGATCAACTTCATCTCGGTCATGATCGCATCGCTCATCGGTTTTCTGCTGCTCTCCAGCGACGCCATCAGCTTCACGGATAACGGCGTCTCCATCTCCGGCCTCGCCAACGGCTACATGGGATCCAAGGGCCTGCTAACCGCCTTTATATGCGCGTTCGCCACCGGCATCATCTACAAGTTCTTTATCAAGCGCAACATCACCATCAAGATGCCCGAGCAAGTGCCGCCCAATATCTCCCAGACCTTCAAGGACATCATCCCCTTTGGCGTCTGCCTGGTCTTCTTCTGGGGCTTTGATTTTGCGTTCCGCAACATCTTTGGCTTCTGCTTCGCCCAAGGCGTTATCCAGGTGTTCCAGCCGCTTTTCTCCGCAGCAGACGGCTATCTGGGCCTCGCCATCATCTACGGCGCTATGTCGCTCTTCTGGTTTGTAGGCGTCCACGGCCCCTCCATCGTCGAGCCCGCCATCTCCGCCGCCCTCATCTCCAACCTCGAGCTCAACATGGCCATGTACCAGGCCGGTGAGCACGCAACCGCCGTCCTCACCAAGCCGCTTCAGGATTTCGTCGTCGCCATGGGCGGCACCGGCGCCACGTTGGTAATCTGCTTCATGTTCGCCTTCCTCGCCAAGTCCAAAGAGATGCGCGCCGTGGGCCGTGCCTCAGCCGTGCCGGTTTGCTTTGGCGTCAACGAGCCGTTCCTCTTCGGCGCCCCCATGGTCTTGAACCCCATCTTCTTCATCCCCTTCATCTTCGCGCCCATCGCCAATATCTGGATCACCAAGTTCTTCATCGACGTCTTGGGTATGAACGGCTTCATGTTCAGCCTTCCCTGGACCACCCCCGCACCCGTTGGCATCGCCATGGGTCTGGGACTTCAGCCCCTTGCGTTCCTGCTCATCCCCGCCCTGCTGATTGTCGATTTCCTCATCTATTTCCCCTTCTTCAAGGTATACGACCGCGAGAAATGCGCCGAAGAGGCAGCCGCGGACCAGGCTGAGGTCGCCCAGCGCGCCGCCCAGAAGCAAGCAGCCATGAACGCCGCATTCCAGGGCAAGGCCGACACCGCAAGCGTCGCCACCGGTGCCGTCGCCCAGGCCGCCGCAAGCATGGCAGCGGAGAAAAAGCGCGCCGCCGGCCAGTCTATGGACGAGGAATCTGCGAGCAACGCCACCCCTGCCGTATCCCCCGCTGCATCTGATGACGCAGCCTCCAGTGCCTCGTCCAGCACCATCGCCGCGGCGGGCGACCCCTATGCAGCGCTCAACGGCCGTCGCGTCCTGGTCTTGTGCCAGGGAGGAGGAACCTCCGGCCTGCTCGCCAACGCGCTGGCCAAAGCCGCCCGCGAGCACGGCATCGACCTTGAGACCGCAGCAGATGCCTACGGCAGCCACATCGACATCATGGCCGACTTCGACCTGGTTATCTTGGCACCCCAGGCGGCGTCATACTTCGACGACCTCAAGGCCGACGGCGAGCGTATGGGCGTCGCCTGCTGCGTCACCCGCGGCAAGCAGTACATCGACCTCACCCGCGACGGCGAGGCATCGCTGGCATTCGTAGCCCAGCAACTGGGCATCTAGATCCCTACGCGCGCGACAGCACGCTCGAATAGAGCCCCCCCATTCCCGCGGTCCGGGAGCAGCACGCTTCGCCGCCTTCTCCCGGACCGCCCCCAACCCCTTTCAGCCCTAACAGTCCTTCAAACAAGATTGGATTCGCCATGAGCCCCATCTTTTCCGCCGATACCCCCCAGCGCTTTCCGGACAACTTTGTTTTTGGTGGCGCCACCGCCGCCTACCAGGTAGAAGGCGCCTGCCAGACCCATGGCAAGGGCAAGGTCGCATGGGACGACTACCTCGCCCAACAAGGCCGCTTTTCACCCGAGCCCGCCTGCGACTTCTACAACCGCTACGATAGCGACCTTGAGCTATGCGAGCGCTTCGGCATGAACGGCATCCGCGTGTCGATCGCCTGGAGCCGCATCTTTCCCAATGGCGGCGTGGGCGAGCCCAACCCAGAGGGCATTGCCTTCTACCACAACCTGTTCGCCAGCTGCCGCGCGCGCGGAGTCGAGCCATACGTGACCCTGCATCACTTCGACTCCCCCGCCGCGCTCTACGCCAACGGCGACTTCCTCAACCGCGACACCATCGACGCCTTTGAGGCGTACGCCCGCTTCTGCTTTGACGAATACCCCGAGGTAACCCGCTGGTTCACGTTCAACGAGATCGCGGCGGCCACGCTCAACCGCTACGTCGAGGGCACTTGGCCGCAGGGCAAGAAGGGCTGCCTGCACGAGTGCCTGCAGGCCCAGCACAACATGATGCTCGCCCACGCCCGCGCCGTCTTGGCCTACAAGCAGGGCGGCTACCCCGGAACAATCGGCGTCATCCACGCATTGGAATACAAATACCCCTATGATCCCGCCTGCCCCGGCGACGTCCAGGCAGCCAAAAACGACGACGTTTTGCAAAACCGCCTGCTGCTCGACGCCACCTTCCGCGGCGACTACGCCCCCGACACGCTGCAGATCATCGACCACCTCTGCCAAGCGAGCAACGGCTCCGTCGAGTTTTTAGACGATGACCTCTCGATTATGCGCCGCGCCGCGCAGCTCAACGACTGCCTGGGCATCAACTATTACCAAAGCCGTTTTCTTAAGGCGTTCGACGGTGAGACCGACCTTCATCATAACGGCACGGGCGACAAGGGCACCGGCCGCTGGCGCGTGGCGGGCGTGGGCGAGCGCGCCGTACGCCCCGGCGTTCCCACCACGGACTGGGATTGGATTATCTATCCCAAGGGCCTGTTCGACCTTATGATGGATATTTCGCTGCGCTATCCCAATTACAAGCAGCTGTTTATCACGGAAAACGGCATGGGTCGCAAAGACCAGCTTGTCGATGGCACCGTGGACGATTCCGAGCGCATTGCATACGTCGAAGACCACCTGCGCTGGATCCTCAAGGCCATCGAATGCGGCGTCGACGTTGGCGGCTATTTTATGTGGAGCCTGCAGGACCAGTTCAGCTGGACCAACGGCTATAACAAGCGCTACGGCTTCTTCTACGTTGACTTTGAAACCCAGCAGCGCACGCCCAAGGCCAGCGCGTACTGGTTCAAGCGCGTCGCCCAGACCCGCCGATTGTAGGCAGCGCGGCATCCGTCAGCCTCAGACAGCCATCATTAAGCGCATGCGCCCCCTGCCGGCACCGCTGCCGCAGGGGGCGCATTGGTTTTACCGGTATCCACCGGCGCAGATCCTCGTCCTTTCTATCAAAAAGGAGGGAAGCCCCGCAGGACTCCCCTCCCCTTGTAGCAAGCTGTCAGCATCTACGGCAAGATGATTAAGGCGAAGCCCCATGGGGCAAAAGCCTAGAGCTCGGTCACCTCGACGGCATTGTAGACCTCGTCCCAACGGTCGATGACCAGGTGGCCGGTTTGCGGATCCATGGCGTTGAGCTTACCGCAGGTGTTGCCCGTCCTCAAAACCGTAGCGGCGTCGGCGCCCGCGGCGATGGCGTGAGCGAAGCCGGCGATGGTGGAGTCACCGGAGCCGGTCGCGTTGACCGCGGGGATGGGCGGGGTGACGGCGCGGTAGATCTTGCCACCGTTGAAGCCAAAGGAGCCGGCGGCGCCCATGGATACAACAACCCAGGGAATGCCCTGGAAACGCTCGTCCGCCTGCAGGGCGGCAGCCAGGTCGGACACCTGGTCCGGCGTATAGCTGGTGCCCAGAAGCGCGTTGATCTCGGTGAGGTTGGGCTTTACCAAAGTGGGCGTGCTATCGGCCTCAAGCGCGGCGTTGAGGGACGCACCGGAGGTGTCCAGCAAGACGGGAACGCCAGCCTTGTTGCACTGGTCGACGAGCTTGACGTAGTAGTCCGCGGGAACGCCCTTGGGCAGGCTGCCGGAGATGGTTACGCAGTCAGCCTTCTCGACCAGCTCGGCGAACTTGGCGGTGAACGCGGCCAGCTCCTCCTCGGAAACCTCCGGGCCGCTCTCGAGCAGCTCGGTCTGGTTGCCTTCGTGCAGGATGTTCAGGCAGATGCGCGTCTCGCCTGCGATGGGGGTGAAATCATGCTTGATGCCGTCGGCATCCATAAGCTCGCCCATGTAAGCGCCCATGTGGCCACCCATAAGACCGGTAGCGATCACGTCGTCGCCCAGCTGGCACAGAACGCGGGAGACGTTGAGGCCCTTGCCGCCGGCGGTCTTCTTGGGAACCACGCGGTTGACGTCATCGATGATGAGGTGGTCCAGATGATACGCGGTATCGATCGCGGGGTTCATGGTTACGGTAAGAATCATTGCTGGTTCCTTTCGGTGGAATCAAGCGGCGCTGTTTCCAAGCCGCGGTGATCTCTCGACTCGTAGGTCGATATCGCTAACTATAAGACCTCCACGGTGAAGCCGCGAACCACGGTCTCGCCGGGCTTGGCGACCAGGCAGCCGCGCTTGCTCTCAAATACATCGTCCTCATCAGAGCAGGTGGACAGACCGCCCCAGGGCTCGATAGCGACGAAGTCGCCCTCCGGCTTGCTCCAAACGATCAGGTAGGGCATGTCCGGGAAGCTCACGCGAACGCCCTTCTCCTCGTCCTTTTTAACAAGCTCGACAACGCGGCTGTTAAGAACATCGAAGATGGTCTCGGCGAAATCGAACAGCTCGTGCGTCAAAGGCAGCTCGCGTCCAACCATGGGGTTGTCGACGCGATTTTCGACGTCGATCAAGCCGGTGGAGGGCACCGCGCAGCAAAGCTTCTCGGCCTCGTCGGCCTCGAACCGCAGCATGTAATCGCTGTACTGCTCGCCCTCGTCCAACGGGCAGGCGAAGCCTGGATGGCCGCCGATGAAGAACGGCATGTCCTCATCGCCCTTGTTGGTCACCTCGTACGACACGGCAAGCTTGGCGCCGTCGATGGCGTAGCGGGCAACAAGCTCGAAATCAAAGGGATACTGCTCGAACAGCTCCGGCGAGCTCTTGAGCTTAAAGGCGGCAGAGGTATCATCGCCATCGACGAACACGAACTCCTGCTTGCGGGCAAAACCGTGGCGAGCCAGGTTGATCTCCTTGCCAGACGCGGTCACGGCGTGGTTGTCGCGCAAACCGCCGCAGATGGGGAAGCAGATAGGTGCCTGCCCGCTCCAAACGGCAGGATCGCCCTGCCACAGATACTCCCGACCGTTGGCGGCAATGGAGGTAAAGGAACCGCCCTCGCTGGTAAGGGCAACGCTAATCTGGTCGTTCTTAAGAATGTGCTCCAAAACTCAACTCTCCTTAGATGTTGTCTACGCCTTGTAGACGCTCTCGCCGCCCAGGTAGGTCTCGACCAGGGTGAGGTCGGGATTCAGGACCACGAAGTCGGCGTGGCGGCCGGGGCGAATGGAGCCGCAAGTATCAGCGATGTCGTTGGCCTCAGCAGGCGCCTGGGTCGCCATGTAGATCGCCTCCGCCTTGGTGGCGATGCCCCAATCCGCAACGTTCTTGACGGCGTCCTTCATGTTGAGGATGGAACCGGCGAGAGAGCCGCCGTCCTTAAGGCGGGCGGTGCCGCCGGCGACCACGACGGGCAGCTCGCCCAGGAAGTAATCGCCATCGGGCATGCCGCCAGCGCACATGCAGTCGGTGATCAGGGCGACGTGCCCGTGGCCCTTGGCGCGCATCACAATACCCGCGGAGATGGGGTTGACATGATGACCGTCGCAGATGAGCTCGGAGAAGGACTTGTCCTGGCTGGACAGCGCGGCACCAACCATACCGGGTTCGCGGTGATGCAGGCCGCTCATACCGTTGTAGGTGTGGACAAAGACCTTGGCACCGGCATCGAGGCAAGCCTGGGCCTGCTCGCAAGTTGCCGCGGAGTGACCGAGGGCGACCACGACGCCGGAGGCGACGGCATCTGCGGTGAACTCGGCGGCGCCCTCATACTCGGGAGCAACGGCGATCTTCTTTACCAGGCCGTGAGCGGCCTCCTGCCAGGCATTCAGCTTCTCCATAGTGGGAGCGGACAGGTAAGCGGGGTTCTGGGCGCCCTTGTACTTCTCGGTAAAGAAGGGGCCCTCCAGGAAGATGCCCTGGATGCGGGCGTGCGGCCGGTCGTCGCCGGCCTCGACGTACTCGGCGACGCTGGCGCAGGCGCTCTCAAGCTGCTCGGTGCTCGCGGTGAGCGTGGTGGGCAGATAGCTGGTGACGCCGTTGCGCAGGATGCCGCGGGAAACGGCGGCGACGCTCTCGGCCTTGCAATCCATGATGTCGTGGTTATCGAAGCCATGGATATGCGTATCGACGAATCCGGGGGCGATCTCGTGCCCGGAGTAGTCCAGAACCTCGCAGTCCGGAGCCTCGGTCACGTGCTCGCCAAAAACGCCGTCCTCAACCATGAGGTAGCCACCGCGGGCTACGCGGGTGGGAAGATAGAAGGCGTCTGCCTTGATTGCATAGGTGCTCATTCTTGTCTCCTAACACACGTAAGATGAGCGTATATCTGCAGCTATACCCAGTTTGCCTGAAAGGTATGGGCGGCAGTGCATTAACCTAAAAAGAGCGCCCGCCCGTCCTGATGACTGGGCGGGCGCAGATTCATTACCGCATCATGCGGTCGCGCACGTAGTGCTCCAAACCTCAAAGAAAGGTTAAGCTTGCGTGATCGATAGCGCTTAGGCCTCGAAGGGGTGGATGGTGACGCCCTTGACCACGCGGTTCACGGTGCCGGTGGGAGACGGGGTGTCGGGGGTGTTGCCAACGCGAACAGAGTTCAGCAGAGAGATCACCTGGGCGAACATAACAAAGGGAAGTGCCAGGTAACCCTCGGGCAGAGGCTCGCGACCGGCGAAGGTGAAGGACTCGCCCTCGAAAGCAGGGGTGAGGTCCTGCTGGATGGCGACGGTCTTCTGGGCGATCTCGTCACCGTTGATCTCGTTCAGGATATCGAGGTCGTACTGACGGGTGTACTCGTCGTTGTTCATGAAGACGAAGACCAGGGTCTTGTCGTCGACAAAGGACTTGGGTCCGTGGCGATAACCCATGCAGGAATCCCAAGAGGTTGCGACCAGGCCGTGAGCGAGCTCGAGAATCTTGAGCTGGGACTCCTGAGCCAGACCCACGAAGGAGCCGGAGCCAAGGTAGGTAACGCGGTTGAAATCGCCGGCCAGCATGGAGGCGATCTCCTCCTCACGAGCAACGACCTCCTCGCCCATCTCGGCAGCCTGCTTAACCCAGGCCTCCTTGGTAGCGAAATCGGCGGAGTCGAAGATCAAGGTGGAGAGCAGCGTCATGCAGCTGTAGGAGCCGGTCATGGCGAAGCCCTTGTCATTGGCACGGGGAATCAGCAGGGTCAGGGCATCGGGGTCGTCGGCGGACTGAACGGCGAGCTTGCCCTCGGGAGCGCAGGTGATGTTGAGGAACTTGATGTTCTTCACGAATTTGCGGGCAACCTCGACGGCCGCAAGAGACTCGGGGCTGTTGCCGGAGCGGGCGAAGGAGACCAGCAGGGTGGGATCCTCGGCGCGCAGGAAGTCGCGGGGAGCCGAAACGATATCGGTAGTCGCGATGGGCTTGAAATCATAGAGGTTGGTATCGCCAGCGTGGCGAAGGTAGGGGGCGCAGGTATCACCGACGTAGTCAGAAGTACCGGCACCGGTGAAGATGACGGACAGACGGCCCTCGCCCATGGCGCGAGCATCTGCCAGAAGGGCGTCGATAGCGTCCTTGTTGTCCTTGTAGATGTTGAGGGTGTCCAGCCACAGCTCGGGCTGCTGCTTGATCTCGCCGGTGGTGATATCGGCACCAAGCGCCTTAAGGCTCTCGATATCCTTCTCGAACATTAACAATACCTCTCTTTCCTAGAAGGCTCACTACCTTGTAGTATATGCCTTAATTGGTTTGCTGGTTGTAACCAGTTAACCAAAAGATAAACCTAACGAAACCGCCATATATCTAGTCATTCCTATGATGGAAGACCTTGTATTTGAACTGATCCGCTCGAGCAACAGAAAGCGTGTATTCCACAATCTCGTTGCTGACGTTATACGTGGTGCGAACAAGATCCAGCACCGGCGCGCCCTCGGTGATATCCAGCAGACGAGCGTCCGCGGGACGGGCGATGCTTGCGAAGAACTCCTCCTCTGCCACGCGGATCTTCTCGCGAAAATCCTGCTCGATAACATCGTAGAGGGGCTTCTTCTCAAGCATGGGGCGCTTGAGGGAAAGAAACTTCCTAACCGGAAGATAAGAGCGCTCGATCATCATGGGCATGCCGTCTGCCGAGCGAAGACGCTTGAGTTTGAAAAGCTTCTCGCCGATGCGGGTGCCCATATGCTCGGCGAGGTTTTTATCAGCCTCGAACTCGCAGAACTCCAAGATGGTGGTCTCGGGAACGCGCCCGAGTTCACGCATCTGCTCCGTAAAGCTATAGGACTGCATGAGGTTGGTGGTCTGCGCAGAGCGGTCGGCGACGAACGTGCCGCGCCCATGCTGGCGAATCACCAGGCCAAGGCGCTCGAGCTCTTGAAGAGCCAAGCGCACCGTAGTACGGGAAAGACCATAGCGCTCAGACAGCTCGCGCTCGGATGGCATAAGATCGCCGGGACGATACTCGTGGTCAATCTTCTCGGACAAAATGTCAACTAGCTGATCGTACAAAGGCTGCTTGCGCGCGCCGATTGCCATGAGTTTTCGCCTCCTTTTCCAGTAATCGTTCCCGCAGGGGGATAAAAAGGCCGTAACCCGATACGTACGAGTTACGGCCTACATACACACACATGTAGTAAGGGGCGGTGCGCCCACATCTCTATGAGCGCACCGGGCCATAGAGCCTTACCAGATGCTGGGCCACAGGCCGAAGGGGCCAGCGCCAAGCAGGCCGATGATGAGCAGCAGGACGATGCCCTTGATCGGCGTGAAGTTGTGCTTAGCGAACAGGAAGTAAAGCATAAGCACGAGAGCCAGCGGAACCAGCTTGGGGAGAACCGTGTCGAGGGTGGAAGCCACGGAGTAGCTGACCTCGGTCTCGGTGACGGTGCCGTAGGTAACGGAGCTCATGCCGTTGCCCAGGTCGACAACGCCGCAATCAACAGCGTTGCCATCGGCGTCAGCAGCCTTCAGGGGATTGCCGTCGACGTCGGTGAGAGCCATGGTGCCGGGCTCGGCGGTCTCGGTGTCGATGCCCTCGAGGTCGGTGAAGTTCTCAGCATCCTCGTTGGACACGATCACGGTGTTGGCAGCGAGGCCACGGGTGGTGCCGTTGGGGATGGTGAGGTTGATCTGGGTGCCACCCATGGTGACGGTCAGAGCGCCGACGACGAAAACGCCGAGGATGGAAGCAGCGCGGGTGAACGCCTGCATGTTGGCGGTCAGAGCATCGATAGCGCCGGTACCAACCTTATAAGCCCACTTCATGAGGCCGAAGCGGCAAGCAGCCTGGGCCAGGTTGAAGATGAGAAGGAAGATGAACGGAGCCGCGATGTTGCCCTCGATAGCCATGTTCGAGGTGATGCCGGCGGTGATAGGCACGAGCGTCAGCCAGAACAGGGCGTCGCCGATGCCGCCCAGCGGGGAAGCAGCGGAGATGCGGACGGCGCGGATGGTCTGGGTATCCAGCTTGTTCTGCTCGAGGGAGAGAACGATACCCATAACGAAGGTGACCAGGAACGGGTGCGTGTTGATGAAGTCCAGGTTGTGGTACATCGACGCAGCGAGGTCGTTCTTGTTGGTGTGAACCTTCTCGAGGCCGGGGATCATAGCGAACAGCCAGCCGCCGGACTGCATGGTCTCATAGTTGAACGAGGACTGCAGCCAGTAGGAACGAAGAGCCATGCGGTTCAGCGTCTTCGAATCAACCTGCGGAGCGGGAGTAAGATCCTCATACTGTGCAGGTACAACAAACTCATTAGATGCCATCGCTCATGTCACCTCCGTCAAAAGCAGCGCCCTTGAGCTCGGTCTGCTGCTGGAAGTCCCAGAAAGCGATGCCGAAGCCGATAAAGGTCAGGATAAGCAGGGCAGGGCCGGCGATAGCCGGGATGTTGACCGCGATGAGCGCGAGGCCAAAGCCCATGAAGAAGAAGCCCCACATGTCGCGGTTCATCATAATCTTCAGCAGGATTGCGAAGCCGACGAACTTCATCATGCCGCCACCAGCGGAAAGGCCGGTGTTGACCCACTCGGGGATTGCCTCGACAACAGCGTTGCCGAAGGCCTGGCCACCGATGAAGAACAGGGTGACGATAGCAGCGAAGATGAGGCCGAGGATGCACTCGGAGATGACGGTCAGGCGGGTGATCGCCTTGGTGTCAGCCTTGATGGCGGCAGCGCGGAAGGACTCAAGCATGGGAGCACGAAGCGTGAAGAACAAGGTCACGCCGTACTGACCGAGGAGCGCGAACGGGATAGCAGCAGCAACTGCAACGTTAACGTCCATGTTGAGAGAGCAAGCGAAGACAGCAGCCATGATGCCACCGATGACGGCGTTAGGCGGCTGAGCACCACCAATCGGCATGTTACCGATGGTCATCAGCTGGTAGGTACCACCGACGACAAGACCGGTCTGCACGTCGCCGAGGATTGCGCCAACGATAGCGCCGGTGACGATGGGCTGGTACAGGGACTCGAGGAAGTCGAACTGGTCGATAGCCGCGATAAACGTGACCACGAAGATAAGTGCGACCTGAACAAACGAGACGTCCATCTTATGCTCCTCCTTTCAAAATTCTTTTGCAAAGAAAACTAACGATTGTGCGGAAGACTGTTAAGCCTTACGCGGCGGATACTAACGAGCGGTTACGAGAACAGCTTGTTGATATCCTCGACCGGCGTGCTCGGAACACGCCTGATCTCAAGCTCCACCCCCAGTTCCTGAAGCTCCTTGAAAGCAGCTACATCGGCGTCGTCGACGGCCACAGAGGTGGCTACCTGCCGCTTTCCTTCCGACATGTGCATGTTGCCGATGTTGACCTTACGTATAGGCACTCCACCCTTGACGAGCGTAAGCACGTCCTGCGGAGTTTCGGCCACGATAAAGATCTTCTGCTTGGGCGACGCCTTCGCGATGATGTCGATGGTGTGCTGCAGCGAGAAGAAACGGGTGGCGACGCCGGCCGGGGCCGCCATCTTCATGAGGTTCTGACGCATGGTGTTGCCGGAAACCTCGTCGTTGGCGACGAGGATGAGGTTGGAACCCAGGGTGGAGTTCCACTGGGTCGCAACCTGACCATGAATCAGGCGGTTATCGATACGGGTGAGAAGAATGTTGGGCTCTGCCATGGTGATCCGTTCCTTTCGTGTACGCGATCTGGCTTATTACATCCAAAGGGTTGATGCTTTATCCCTTGAGGTGTCTTACTTGCTGATCTCCTGGATTGCATAACGAGAGACGTCGAGGATTGCGCCTGAGCGAACCTTGATCTCGACCTTATCGCCGTTGACGCTCTTAACGGTTCCAAAGATGCCACCGGCAAACATTACTTCCTGGCCGGGGGCAAGTTCGGTGTGGATCTGCTCGAAGTACTTGCTCTTCTTCTTGATGTTGGCCTTGGACCAGAAGTAGTAGACCAAGCCCATGACTGCGAGAAGAATGATCAGGGCGACGGAGGAAGCAAGAACGTTCGCTCCAAAGTCGGCCATTAGATGCCGTCCTCGTCGAGCTCGTCAGCGTCGTCGCCGCTCATGACGGAGGCGAGGGACTGACGGGTGACAGCGGCCTGACCAACGGTGACGGCCTGCTCGGCAAGAGCGGTCACGTCGGTGGCGCCGTTGCGAGCGAACAGGAGCTCGATGATCATCGGCAGGTTGGTACCGGTGATGACCTCGAGCTTGTCGACGTCGTTAGCGATCATCATCGACTGGTTAAACGGGGTGCCGCCAAGAAGGTCGACGAAGACGATAACGCCCTCCTCGCACTCGGCGCGCATGGAGGTGATGGCGGAACGAAGGTCATCTCCATAGGTAGCAGCCTCAGAGCCCTCAAAGGGAACGATCTGGAATGCAGGCTGGTCGCCGGCAACCATATCGAGGGCGCTCTTAAGGCCGCAGGAGAACTCTCCGTGACCCGTCAGGATAAATCCGATCATCCACCGACTCCTTTTCAATGTGTACGCTAAGATGCGCAACTGGTTGTAACCACGTGATAAGTGGTACCTATATTAGCACCAGTCAACCATTCGTCAATTTGCATTGGCTCCGTGAACGGTCTCACACCGTTTGTTGGCGATTTTCTACCGTTTACAGTAATAGCACACCCGTTTACCTGCTGATTTTTATTGATTGGGATCATTTGTTTTTAATTTCCACCCATCTACAAGGTATTAAAACGGACATATCGCCCCATGATATGCCCTGCATCAATCCCGCTGGTCAGTTGTGGAGAGTGGTTCATTTCTATGAACTGGTATGAACAGGATTGTGAATTTCATTTTTTTACCAACGATTCTGTGAACGGTGTTCATATACCGTTCACCGACGTTCAGCGGTCTTGTTTTCATCCCAATTTGACTTACAAATTGCTATTCCCTACCGGTCAGATTTCTCAGTCGCCATTACATCTCCTAGAGAGCAGATCGCTTCTGGCCCTCTTCGTCTCTTCCGCGATGCTCCCAGTGGATTCTCTAGATAACAAAACAGGCCGAAGACATCCGCCTTCGACCTGTTGAGTTCAATGGAGCCAGCAACCAGGCTTGAACTGGTGACCCCCGCTTTACGAGAGCGGTGCTCTACCAACTGAGCTATGCTGGCACGCATATGCGGCGTTAACGCCGACGAATGGATATATTACGTGCAAAACAACCTTCGCGCAAGGTGTGCGGACGTCTTTTTCTTCAATCCACACTTTTGCGCACGGGCTTTACGACTGGAGACCACCGAGTCTGCGCAAAACGCCCAGCAGTACGCCCGTGGTGTCATCGGCCGCCGCGTTACCAGCAGCGAGTTCCGCCTCATGGCTATTATCCGCTGCACCGGCCTTGTTGGTCACAAGGGTCAGGCCCAGCACCTGCATCTTGAGCGCACGCGCCATGATGGCCTCGCACACCGTGGAGCAGCCAACGTAATCCGCGCCAAGGATACCCAGCGCCTTCACCTCAGCATCCGTCTCAAACGAAGGGCCGAGCATGCCAACATACGTGCCCTCCGAGCATTCAACGCCCACCTCTGCGGCGGCCTCGCGGGCAAACGTGGTCAGATAGTTGGAATACGCCCCGGTCATGGGTACAAACGGCGTGTCGAACAAGGAGTGCGCCGCGCCCTCGGGAGTAGAAAGAGGATTGTGCCCGGTGAGGTTCATCTGGTCTGTAATAAGGCCAAAGGTACCCGGCTTTGCATCGCGCACCGCGCCGGAAGCGCAGGTAAGAATGATGTCGCGGCAACCCAAGCGATGGGCATGACGCACCAGCGACGTTACCTGAAGCGCGTTATACCCCTGGTACAAGTGCACGCGGCCGGGGTACACAACTACCGGGACACCGTCGATGGTGCCCACCAGCACCTCGAAGCGATGGCCCTCGATGGGGAGCGCCTCCTGCGGAAAGCCGTCGATATCCTCATAGGGAATGCGGCGAACAACCTTCACGCGATCGGCCAGCGCGCCCAGACCGCTGCCCAGAACAATGGCGACGGGATGCTCCATGCTGGGAGCGCAGTATTCAACCAGGTCTTCCTTAGACATCGGTTCTACCTCCGATTCATCCATTCGTTATTAGTTACTCGTCGAAAAACTCGTCCGCGATAAGCTTGAAGCAGATCTTCTTTACGGGAGCAGCACCGTCGCCGGGAAACTCTAGCGTGGGCATATGGGGCTCGTTGACTACAAAGATCGCAAAGCGGCCCTCGTCCAAATCGCCGGCGATACCATTCTTTGCGTCCACCAGCTCAAAGTCATCCGCCTCGTTAAAGGGTTCCACCAGCGTTGTCTCACCCTGAGAAACTTTGAAGGACTCGCGGCCCTCGACATCTATCTGCAGATCATGATAGCGGTGGTGCGTCTCGTAATGCGCTCCTTCTTCTGGACGAGTAGTGGGTGCCATAACGTTCGCGAACACCTTGTCGCCCAAAATGGCGTGGCTGCCCACATCGAGCGATGCGGGATCATTCTCCGCAAGCCAATCGATCAAAACATCCAGCGAGCGGCAAAAACCGCGATAGCGAGGCAGGTCCTCGAGAGCACCGTAGATCATCTGCTCTCCCCTTTCTTGATTGGCGGCGATAACGCACGGAGATTTTGACCGCTTATGCCGCGAACACGTTTATTCCCGCGCGCAAACAAAAACGCCGCAGCGCGCGGCTACGGCGTTAATGGTACCCGTTTGGCTGGGGTCGATGCCCCATGGATAGGTGGGCGTTAGATATACAGCCCGTAAAGCGACACGTCCGCGCTGGCGTACAGGTTGTTGACGTAAGCCCTCCAGGCGGTGCTGGCCTCCTGGCTCTTCTGGGCGTACTGCTGGTAGGCAACGTAATAAGCCGTCTGGGCATCCGCATACGTGGCGCTGTCTTTAGAGAAGGTTGTGGAGCTGCTCAGGGCGCTGTAGTAGTCGCCGTCCTCGGAAGCCCAGGTGCCCTTCTCGGCATCCCATTCATCGCCGGCGAGATTGATGATGTAGTCCGCATAGTCCTTGGACGCGGTCTCGGTGTTGCCGTCCTCGGGCTCGGTAGGCGCCTCGGGAACGGAATCGGTGGGCGCATCGGGCACAACCTCTTCTGTCAGCTTCTTAAGGGTGGCGTTCTCCTTAACCACCTGCTTTGCCTGGTCTTCGCTCACGCCATACTGCGATGCGATGGTCGAATAATCAGACGTGCCCAGCTGGTCCTCGGCAAACGCGCTCACCTCGTCATCATCTACGGTAATACCGCGAGACTCGGCATCGGCGAGCAGAATCTGGTTGCGGATGTAGGCAACAACCACCTCGGCGGTGGGAACCGCGTATTTGCCGTCATCATCCTTGGCGTTGTCAAGCGAGTACTGGCTCTCGATCGCCTCGCGAACCGTAAGGTTAGTGGTCTTACCGTTGTAGCTCCAACGGGCAAGAACGGTATCGAGCTGGGACTCCTCGACCGCAGAAGCGCCGGGACCCTTGCCCGCAAAGCCGCCGTTGCCAATGAAGTAGCCGCCAATACCAGCGACGATAATCAGCACAACCGCGATAGCGATGCCAATGGCACCGTGGTTCTTAGGCAGGCGGCGCTTCTTCTTGCCGCCGTTGCCGTTTCCACCGTTACCGTCTCCGCCGCCATTGCGGGCATCCTTCTTGGCAGAAGCGTCCTTCTTTCCGTGCCTCTTGGATCCCTTTTCATCCTTTTCCTTGGACGAGGAAGACGCTGCCGCTGCGGCAACAGCGGTATCCACGGTATCGCCAAGCAACTCCGGGTCGGGCGCGAGCTCCGCCTCCGGGTCGGGCTTCTCCTCATTACGAGCAGCGATGTCCTCGGCAGATTCGCCGGCAATTAGATCGTACTCGGCGCGGGGCAGGTCCTCGGGCGTATCGGAGCGCTCGATGATGTCGAAATCATCCTCAGAGCCAAGCTCCTCCTTCTTCAAGATAAGACCCATTGAAATCGGTCCTTTCAGTCGATACATAATACGAGCCGTCTCAGGATACCCCTTGACGGCCCGTTTCTACTCTTATGTTTGGCTTAATGAACGTGCGCGAGGTGCTCGATTACCGCATCCGCATATTCCTGCGTGCCCACGGCGCCCTCGGCGCTACCGGTCAGTGCGCGGCGAACATCGCCCGTCACCTGCGCGCCCTCCGCCAACGTGGCGCGAACCGCATCGCGAATCGCGGCGGCGGCGGCATTCTCGCCCAGATGGTCGAGCATCATTGCCGCAGAAAGAATCTCTGCGGTGGGGTTGGCGATGTTCTTGCCGGCGATATCCGGCGCAGAGCCATGCGTGGCCTCGAAGACGGCGATGTCGCGGCCGATGTTGGCGCCCGGAGCCATGCCCAAGCCGCCCACCAAACCGGCGCACAGGTCGGAAACAATGTCGCCGTACAGGTTGGGCAGCACCATCACGTCGAAGTCGGCGGGGTTTTGCACCAGACCCATGCACGTTGCATCAACGATCTTGTCGTTGAACTCGATGTCCGGGTAACGCTCGGCCACCTCGCGGGCGATGCGCAGGTACATGCCGTCAGTCGCTTTCATGATGTTGGCCTTGTGCACGGCGGTCACCTTGCGGCGACCGCAGCGACGGGCGTACTCAAACGCGTACTCGACAATGCGCTGCGAACCGGTGATGGAGATCGGCTTGAGCGAAAGAGCGGAATCGGCGTGAAACGTCTTGCGGCCAGACCCCTCCACGATGCGAGAGATCTCCGCAACGCAGGGATCCCCCTCGTCAAACTCGATGCCCGCGTACAAGTCTTCGGTGTTTTCACGGACGATGACAAGGTCGACGTCCTCGTAGCGCGAGCCGTCGCCCGGCTGCGAAAGGCAGGGTCGGACGCACGAATACAGGTCGAAGTGCTTGCGCAGTGCCACGTTGACGCTGCGAAAGCCCGTTCCAACCGGCGTGGTGATGGGGCCCTTGATCGCCACCTTCGCGTCCTCGACCGCATCGAGCACGTGCTGGGGCAACGGGGTGCCATACTCCTCGATTACGCCGGCGCCGGCATCCACCGTGTTCCATTCGATCTCGACTCCCGTGGCGTCGACAACGCGACGCATCGCCGCCGTGATCTCCGGGCCAATGCCATCGCCGGGTATAAGTGCGACCTTGTGTGCCATGTAGCCTTACTCCTCGTCCTCGTCATCCGCTTTCGCTGCTGCACGCGTGCGCTTTTGGGGCTTTTCAAGCTTAAAACGCTCAAGAAGGGTTCCGTAGATCTCGGACGACCGCGCCTTAAGGTAGGCGCCCTTACCGTTTTCGGCATCGAAGCGAATGCGGCCGGCGAGCTCGGCTGCCACCTGGGCATCGATATCGCCGCGGGCGAACTCGTACAGGCTGCCCAGCATATCGCGATACTCAAGATCGCCGTGATAGCACTGGATGGCCTCGTCGATTACGGGCCACACCTTGGTGGAGCGTGCGGGCGTTACGGCGCCCCAAGCCGCCATAAAGCGGAATGCGGACAGGCGCAACGTTGCGGAAAGCTCATCGAACAGGGCGTCCTCGGCACCGTCGTAGGCAGCATCAAAGTCGACATCGCCGGCGGCGGGCATCAGCAGGGTAAGCGCATCGAGAATCTCCCAGCGCGTCTGGGCCTCGGGCCTGTACAGCGCGTCGATCAGCTCCTCGGCAAAGGGAACCAGCTTGGCCGCATCGCGCTCCGCGAGCAGCTTGATCACGCGTGCCGCCGTCTGTCGCTTGCGACGACTATGGCTAGAAAGGTCCTCGACCATCGCGGAAAGCGCATCGCGGCTCCCTTCGACCAATGTAAGCCGCTCCATCTCCTCGGGCGTGAGCTCATGCTCCAACGTGTCTGCCATAAAACTACCTCGAATCCTTCTTATCGCCCTCAACCGAAATAAGGTCGGGGGCCTTTTCGCCCGTCTTCTTGCGTGCACGGCGGGCATCACCGGTGCCTCGCTTTGCGGTCTCGCGGTGAGAACGGTTGATATTCAGGGCGCGGTCCAGGAAGCGCCACGGACCCGTAGACTCGCCAAAAGCCATCTTCATGCCCACGATGCAACCGGCCAAAAGACCGATCACCGCAGAGTACAGCAACGGCAAGGGCGAGATTATCACGGAACCCACCACGCCGATGACCACGGCGGCAATGTTCATCTTCCAGTAATCACGGGATGTCACGGCCTGATCGCCCGCCCAGCAGCCAATCTGAAAACCCAGATACACGCTGAACAGGAACAGCAGGACGGAAAGAACAATAAACGAAAAACCCGTCATGCCGCGCTACGCTCCATGGTTGCCGCAGCAGCACTCGTGGTCCTCACCGTGGCCGTGGCCGCCGCAGCACTCGTGGTCCTCACCGTGGTCGTGGCCGCAGCCGCACTCGCGATCGTGGTCGTGGCCGCAACCGCAGCCGCACTCCTCGTCCTCCTCATGCTGGGAGGTGTACAAAGACCAATCCAGGCCGGCGGCGACGGCATCTGCCTCCTCCTGGTACAGCAAGGTGATAGCCTGCGTGCCCAGCCGAGCGCCGCCGATGGCGTCCAGCATGTCGTACAGGGTAAACGCGGTGTCGCAACCGGGCAGGGCGATTTCCTTCTCCTCGGCAACCTGCAAGGCCAAACCAAGGTCCTTCAGGAAATGCTGGACCATAAAGCCCGGCTTGTAATCGCCGTCGAGAGCCTTGGGCGCCAACTGCTCCATAGCGCCGGACTTGCCCGTGCCGCCGCAGATCATCTGGCGGGTCTGCTCAAGGTCAAGGCCGCTCTGCTGGGCAAACGCCATGGCATCCGCCATGCCCACCATGGAAGAGGCGAGCGCCACCTGGTTAGCAAGCTTGGCAGCCTGACCCTTGCCGGCACCGCCAAAGCAGAAGATGTTGGACGAGAAGCACTCGAGAACCTCGCGGACCGGCTCGATATCCCGCTCGGTAGCGCCCACGATCAAGGTCAGCGTACCGGCAATGGCGCCGGACTCGCCGCCAGTAACCGGGCAATCAAACGCATGGCGGCCGGAAACCTCGGCAGCCTCGGCAATGTCGCGGGCAAGCTCCGGGGAGCTGGTGGTGAGGTCGATCAGGTACGCGCCGGGCTTAGAGGTGGCCAGCAGGCCGTCACCCGCCAGATAGATCTCCTCAACCTCCTGCGGGTAGCCCACCATAGTGAAGACAACGTCGGCATCCTCGACCGCGGCCTCGGCGCTCTCCGCCCACGCGGCACCGCGCTCGATAAGGCCCGCGGCCTTGGACTTGGTGCGGGTGAAGACGCGCACGGAATAGCCCGCGTCCAGAATATGGCCGGCAATGGGCGCGCCCATGATGCCGGTTCCAATAAAAGCAACAGAAAGGTTCTTGTCTGCCATACTGGCTCCTATCTCAATACAACCTATAGATGAAATGTGGCTACGACGCGCGCACGCGCTTGGCGATGCGATCGGACAGGGAAATCTTGTCCGCGCGGTTTATACCCCAAAAGGCAACGCCAACCATACCGGGGCCAACATGCGAACCAATGCTGGGGCCCACGGAGCCGCGGATGACGGTGATATCCGAGCAGCCGTCCTCCTTGCGAATAGCCGCCTCCAGCCAATCCGCGTCCTTCTCGGCATCCGTCGACATAATGGCTATGGGCATGATGGGGTCTTGGACGTAATTTTCCTTAAAAGACTTAACCAGCGACTTGAGCGCCTTCTTGCGACCGCGGTTGACGCCCAAAAGGGTCAGCGATCCCGACAGGTCAAAGGAGAGCTCCGGCTTGATATCGAGCTTGCTCGACAGCTGGGCGGCAGCGGGAGGGATGCGTCCGCCCGCAGCGAGGGCATCGAGGTTGTCCAGCGTAAAATATCCGTGAACGCACGTCTTCGCCTCATTCGCCCACTGCGCCAACTGCTTTGCGCTAAGGCCCGCGGCGCGCTGGCGAACGGCTTCGATGGCGAGCAGCTCGCCGCATGAGCATGGAAGCGAGTTGTCGACCACGTAGAGCTCGAAATCAGGATGTTCGCGGCGCACCTGCTCGGCGGCGTTGACGGCAGAGTTGTAGCTGGACGAAAGAGCGCTCGTGAAGCACAGGTACACCGTCGGCGTGCCCTCCTCGGCGCACTGGTTAAAGAACTCTAGATAGCGGCCGAGAGACACGGCGGACGTGGTGGCGTGTGCCCCGTCGCGTAGCTTGTCATAGAATTCCTTGGGCGAGATGGACGTCCAGATATCGTCCGTATACTCAACGCCGTCGAGAATATAGGGGAATCCCAAAATATCAACTTCCAGCGCCCCGGCAACCTGGGGGGCGATGTCCGAACAGGTATCGACAACGATTCGGCACCCATGCTCGTGGCCGCTGCTCTGATGCGTAGTGTTCATGCAGTCCTTCCAAGCTAAAAATGGCGGCCACCCCGCACGGGATGACCGCCACCCTATTCATGCACGTAATGGCATTCTACTCGGTAGGAGCCTCATACTTGGGCTTGATGATACCGTATCCACCATTCTTACGGTGATACACCACATTCGTCAAACCGGTAACGGCGTCCTCGAAGACGTAGAAGTCATGGCCCAGCAGGTCGATCTGGACCAACGCCTGCTCCTCGGTCATGGGCGTGAGCTCGATGTACTTCTCGCGAACAAGCTGGCCGTCTTCCTCGTCCTCGGGAATAAGCAGGTCGGCGAGGTCGGTAACGCGCGGAACGGGAGCGACCTCTGCGGCGGACAGACCCTGCTGGCGGTTGTCGACAACCTTGGTCTTGAACTTACGGAGCTGGCGGGTCACCTTATCAGCTGCCAGATCGATAGCGGCATACATATCTGCACCGTGCTCGGCAACGCGAATGACGGAACCGCGAGCGCGAACGGTAGCTTCGACGATGGCGGGATTGGGGTTTGAAGGGTTTTTCTCATAACGAAGAACAACATCGACCGTCATGGGTTCGATGTCAAACACCTTGCAAGCCTCGCCGATCTTCTCATCGACGTGAGCACGCAGAGCATCGGTAACTGTGGTTTTACGCCCAGAAACCTTGATATCCATACGTGACTCCAATCTATCCGGGGATATGACTTCGTACTCTCGTTGTACCCACATTCATGCAAGGCTCAACCAGAAATATTCGCTTGTCCATTTGCGAAACATATCCAGCCAGACGCCGATTGTTCGATTGGAAAGGCGCGCCGTTGGATTAGAGGGCCTCCGCCTCGCTATCGACGGCAGGGTCCTCCAGGGTGGCGGAGCCATTGGAATCCGTATCGTCCGCACCCTGGTCCTCGTCCTGAGCCTCCTCTTGAGCACGCCGCTGCTCTTCTTGCTGCTTGCGCTCGGCTGAGGTGGTGATGCCGTCCAGCAGCATATCGGACAGGTCAACGGGCAGTCCGCCAAACCAGCTGCGATATACCGCGTCGAGCGTGCCGTCCGCCTGGAGCTCGTCCAGCACCTCGGTAATCTTTTCCTGCAGGTCATCATTAGTGGAGCGCAGCGCGATACCAAAGGAATCGGGCTCGTCGAGCGCGCCGGCAAAAGAGATGTCCGGGTACGCGCGCGACAGATATCCGCCAATGGCGGAATCACACGCCACGTAGTCCACCTCGCCCGCGTCCAAGGCCTCAAACAGCTCGTTGGCGTTGCTAAAGGCCTTTTGCTCCGCGTCTACGCCGCACGCGGTCAAAATGTCCTGCGCGGCAGAGGAGGACTGCACGCCCACGGTCGCCCCGGCAAGGACGGACGAATCGATGGGGGCGCTTGCCGCGCCCTTGGCAAACAGCGCGGGGGCATCATGCAGCACGCTGCCAACAACCGTAACCTTATCCGCATCGCTATCGCTTGCAGCGCCTATATACAAATCGGCGTCGCTTGAAGATGCCATATCAGACGGGGTCTCGTCCGTAACAAACTCAACGCTCACGCCCAAGCGCTGGCCGAGCGCGTACGCAACGTCTGTCAAATATCCAGTCAGATCGCCCTTGGCATCGTTCATACCAAGCGGGGCGTTGGCATCGTCCAGGGCGACGGCCAGCACGCCTTCGGTCGAGACGGCCGGCGTGGTCACGCGCACGAGCACCTCTTTGGGGGCGACCTCCGCGCGACTTGGGATGAGAAACGTGCAGCCAGACAAGCCGGCGATGCAACCGCATGTCATCGCGACGGCGACGGCGCGCGCCATCCCGCGCGACCCCTTGCGGGCACCCGTCTTACTCATTCCAACCCAGCCATGCGACATCTCGCCCGCTCCTTTATGTCCTTCTTCGCGCCCGACGGGCCCTTCCGCGCAGCCGCAAGGCAATCGACGGGCAGCAGCGTGGGCGCGGTATGCTTGCAAAGCGTCCTCCCAGCTGACCTGGTCTTTGACCCCACACTTGCGCACCGGAGCGTTCGCTCAACCGCCGCGACGGCATCACTACTAGCCCGCTCGCCCGCGAGGCACCTATTGCCCCATAAGAATAAAACGGACGGTACGGCTTACTTCTAGGACGCGCCATGATCGCTTCCGCGCGCACGCGGACGCTTACGTGGATCCCTTTGACCGCGTCTGTCATGGACTAAGACGGCGCCGTCGGCATCCGTCCGCAACCACAGCCCGGGAGGAACAAGGGGCAATTATAACAGGTTTTGTTCAATTATCGCAGGTAGAAGGGGTGTGTAATCTTTTCCACGCCCACCGCACACGCGAACCTGCGCGCAGGACGGCAAGCGCGGGGGCATCGCATCAAAGCACGCGCGCCGCGGCGAGACCGTCGACATGGACCGCCCCCGCCCCTTTGAGCACCGCCGCCGCTGCCGTCATGGTGGCGCCGGTGGTAATGACGTCATCTATCAGCAGAAGCCTCGCGCCGTACACGTTTTTTTGGACGATATCCGGCACCTCGTAGATACTACGCGCCGTTGCCAAGCGTCCTTCTCTCCCCATCTTTCTCTGGTCAGAGCTGCCATGCTTGATTATGCAGTCGCATACGGCAACGCCCGCCATGGAGCCCAGCGAGCGCGCGATGGCCTCCATGTGGTCAAACCCGCGGCGGCGATACGCGCTTTTGGTCGCAGGGACAAACGTGATGAAGTCCGCATCTGCAAGAATGCCCCCGTAGCGATCGGGCGCCGCAGCCTGCGCGTGCAGCGCCGTATCAAGCAAGAGCTCCGCGATCACGCGGGCAAGCCGGCGCTCGCCACCATCCTTATACGCGCGAATCACCCGCGGCAGGGCGCCGCTAAAGAGCGCGCAAGCCAAACAGCGATCGAGCGATGAAGCCGCGCCGCGACATTCCGTGCACAAAACGCGCCCATAGGGGGCGCCGCACAGCGTGCAAGACTCTTCCGGATCTATAAGAACAAGCTTATTTAGGCAATCATCGCACAATAGCACGCCGGGCCTTTCGCAGCCGACGCACCGCGTGGGCGACAGCGTCTCCAACAACGCTTCGCGCGATGCTCCAGAGCAGGCCTTCAACTCCTCGAATGACGAACGCAGCCAGCTGATATCCATACAAACAGACCTCCCCCGTACACAGGTGCGGGAGAGGTCGTTGCATGTTCATGTACCCCGGCGGCAAAGGGGTTATTCAAAGGTGCTATTCCGCGCTTGAAGAAGCACCGTCCCCGTTCGACGCACCGCCATCTTGCTTTGGCTTGCGCGAACGACGGCGGCGGCGACGCTTCTGCGCCTGCTGGTCGGGCGCCGCATCCTGGCGCGAACCGTCCTGAGGAGCGGGAGACTTCTTCTCCGCAGCCGCGCCGCCACCATCACCGGGGCGCCTGCGCGTCACCTTGACTTTGCCAGAAGAAAGCTGCTCGGCAACGGAAGGAACATCGGGCTTCTGAGCGGTATGCTTGCGGCGGCTCTTCGTGGAAGCACCCTCGCCCTTATCCTCGGATGCCTTGCTTGCGCGCTTGGCCTCATCGCGCATCGCTGCCGCGCGGAACGCGTCGTCGCGCTCCTCGCCGGATAGATGGCGGCGGCGACGGCGCGAGGGCTGTGCCTGCTGAT
>ERZ791612.105-NODE-105-length-51808-cov-6.597299_pt1 | contig 51808 bp, 42 predicted proteins | sample MGYA00509963_ERZ791612 | MGnify/ENA primary metagenome ERZ791612 (study PRJEB30046, sample SAMN00791906) | human gut metagenome | study: EMG produced TPA metagenomics assembly of the A metagenome-wide association study of gut microbiota in type 2... | reverse complement strand
ATTGTGCAACTTTTTCATTTGTAACTATTTAGAATTTTAATTCAACCAACGAGTAGAGTCTTATAAGTTTTAATAGGTAGGATAAGCTATTTGAGGTAAAAGGGAGAAAGAGCGGACTAAATGATCAATAGTTCGTTCTTTTTTTATTTGTCAATAGATTTATGTACAAAAGCACATGATTGTGTACAATATTCCATGCGAGAGTAATCTCTTTCTGCTATCTTTGGAATTTGAAAATAAGTAAATATGTATATGAAAAAACACATAATGTGGGGAGTCTGGTTGCTAGGGGCAACCTGCTTTTCTTTTTCTGCTTATGCGCAAAACAAGGTGAAAGCGCCAATGGAAGATGTTAACCAGGTAGTCGATTTGACACTGGATAGCTTGAATAAAGCAAAAACAGCCAGACCGGTTGCGGGGTCTACCCGTAAGGGGAATAATCCTGTACTTTTCTTGGTAGGAAATTCAACGATGCGCACCGGAACGTTAGGCAATGGAAATAACGGACAGTGGGGATGGGGATATTTCTTCCATGAATATTTTGATGAAAATAAGATTACAGTTGAAAACCATGCGTTGGGTGGAACCAGTAGCCGTACATTTTATACTCATTTGTGGAAAGATGTCCTGAAAGGAGTAAAGAAAGGTGACTGGGTTATTATCGAATTGGGACATAACGATAACGGACCGTATGATAGCGGCCGGGCACGTGCGTCTATTCCTGGCATTGGTAAAGACAGTCTCGAAGTAACAATTAAGGAGACAGGAGTTAAGGAAACAGTGTATACTTATGGCGAATATATGCGTCGTTATATTCGTGAAGTCAAGGCCAAAGGAGCTCATCCAATTCTTTTTTCTCTTACTCCGCGCAATGCTTGGGAGGATAAGGACAGTACCATAATAACTCGTGTAAATAAGACTTTTGGTTTGTGGGCCAAGCAAGTGGCTAAAAAAGAACATGTACCTTTTATTGACCTTAATGAGATAACGGCTCGTAAATTTGAGACTTTTGGCAAGGAAAAGGTAAAATATATGTTCTATTTGGATCGTATCCATACCAGTGTGTTTGGAGCACGGGTAAATGCTGAATCTGCCGCCGAAGGTATTCGTGAATATAAAAAACTGGAACTTGCCCGTTATTTGAAGCCTGTCGAACAAGATACGGTCACTGGTTCAACCAGAAAGAAAGGCTGTCCGGTGTTATTTACCATAGGTGACAGTACGGTGCGTAATCAGGATAAAGACGAGAATGGTCAGTGGGGATGGGGAAGTGTGATTGCCGAACTGTTTGACTTAAATAGAATTTCTGTAGAGAATTGTGCTAAAGCAGGCCGTAGTGCCCGTACTTATTTGGAGGAAGGCCGCTGGGATAAGGTCTATGATGCCTTGCAACCTGGTGATTTTGTATTGATTCAATTTGGGCATAACGACGCTGGAGCTATTAATACAGGAAAGGCGCGTGCTGAACTTCCAGGGGCTGGAGAAGAAAGTAAAGTCTTTTTAATGGAAGCCACTAAAACTTATGATGTGGTGTATACATTTGGCTGGTATTTGCGTAAATTTATCCGCGATGCTCAGGAAAAAGGGGCTATCCCTATTGTGTTGAGTCATACGCCACGTAATATGTGGGATAATAATGAGATACAACGTAATACCACATCTTTTGGTAAATGGACACGGGAAGCTGCTGAAGCAACAGGTGCGTATTTTATTGACTTGAATAAGTTGTCAGCAGATAAATTGCAACAGATTGGTTATGAGCAAGGTCTGAAATACGTAGCTCCTTATTTCTGTAAGGATCATACACATACATCATTGAAAGGAGCGCACTTGAATGCACAAAGCATTGCAGACGGTTTGAAAGAAACAGATTGTACATTGAAAAACTATTTAAAATAATTGGAGGTACTATGAAACGTGAAGCTTTTAAAATGTTCCTGAAACCAGGATTTGAAAAAGAGTATGAAAAACGCCATGCTGCTATTTGGCCGGAACTGAAACAGATGTTGTCAGAAAATGGCGTGTATGATTATTCTATCTATTGGGATAAAGATACTAATATCTTGTTTGCCTGTCAGAAAACGAAAGGTGAAGAATCTTCTCAGGATATGGGAAATAACCCGATTGTACAGAAATGGTGGGATTATATGGCTGACATTATGGAGGTGAATCCTGACAATTCTCCGGTTACTATTCCTTTGCCGGAAGTTTTCCACATGGATTAAACAGGCAATTCTGTACAAGATTGAAAAAAGTGCATGGCTTTTTTAGTGATGCACTTTTTTATATTTTTGCAAATAGTATATAAAAACAAAGCAGAATGAACAGGCTATTCTTCTTCATATTCTTTTTTATTGTATTGTTGGTAGAAGGAGTTGAGGCTGCAGTGGATGTGCGTTCCACTCGCTTTACAACCACATCCGGGTTAGGCAATAATTCGGTCAGATATATGTATCAAGACAGTAAGGGATTCATTTGGATGGGAACTCTTAACGGGCTTAGTCGTTTTGATGGAACTTCTTTTATTACATTCCGTCCTCGAAAAGGAAATAAACCTTCATTGCCAGATCATCGTATACAGGAAATTATAGAGGACCAGAATTGTTTTTTATGGATAAAAACAACAGGAGAGTCAGTCGGGTGTTACGACTTGAAGAAGGACTGCTTTGTAGATTTTACAGGTAGTGGTGAATATTTACGCCATTATTCGAATGTCTATTTTGTCAATAAAAATGAAGCTTGGGTAACAGGAGAAAGAGAAGGATGCCGGTTGATACGCTACCGGAAAGACCGTACTTTTACTTCAATTGCCTTCGATGTTCGTAGTGGGCTTGCGTCCAACCTTATCCGTGATTTGAAGGTAGGTGCAGAAGGTTGGGCCTGGATTGCTACAGGAAAAGGACTTTATTATTGGGATGGAAAGAAACTTCATGCAGTGGATGAGCGTATGGATTTTATGAGAATAGCTGTTCATGGGAAGAAGACCTATTTCCTGACGAATAAAGGGGCTGTGTATACTTTCCTGAATGGGGCTTTAAAGAAGGAAGTTTCTATTGAAGGAGATTTTACTTACTATGATAATTTGATATTAGGTAAGAAGTGGGTTATTTTTAGTGGTACCAATACCTGGAGCTTTGACTTTGAAACGCATGTACTGACTTTAGCTGAAGAAGCACTGCAAATAAAAAGAGCGAAGGTTATTAAAGATAACAAGGGAGAATCGTGGGTTTATGGAAACAGTGGAGTATTAACTTGGATTGATTCCCAATCGGGAAAAGTGACTCCTTTTTTATTGATGCCGGAAGAGAAGCGTAATTATGTGGACCGGGAACGCTATTATGTGGTACATGATTCACGTGGAATTATTTGGATTGGTACTTATGGTAACGGTCTTTTTGTATATGATGTGGCAAACGGACAAATGAAACATATCGTAGCCGACTCAGACAATGCGCAAAGTCAGATTGGTTCAGATTTTTTGCAATGTGTCATAGAAGACTATTCTGGAAATATATGGGTAAGTTCGGAATATACGGGAGTGTCCCGTTTGGAAGTCCTGAATGAAGGTACACTTCGTATTTTCCCGGCAGGTGAAGGGAAGTTTAATCGTTCGAATACGGTACGTACCCTGCACCGTTGTTCTTCAGGAAATATCATTCTTGGAACCCGTGATGGAAGAATGTATGAATACGATTCACAGTTGAATAATAAAAAGGAAGAAACAACTTATGGAAGTAATATTTATGCGGTTGTAGAGGATGCAGATGGAGTTCAGTGGTATGCTTCGCGTACCAAGGGACTGATTGTGGGTAACCGTGTATATACACATAATCCTTCCGATTCATCTTCATTGGGATCGAATCAAGTATTTTGTCTGTTGAAGGATAGTAAAAACCGTATATGGGTTGGAACTTTTGAAGGAGGACTTGATTTGGCCGTTCCAGGTAAGAATGGCTATACTTTCCGTCATTTCTTGACTTCCACTTATGGACAGCGTCAGGTGCGGGTTATTTTTGAAGATGACAATCATTGGGTTTGGGTTGGAACCAGTGAAGGCGTTTATGTGTTTCAGCCTGATAAACTGTTGAAAGATCCGTCTGCATATTATAGTTATACCTTCGATAACGGAATGTTGAGAAGTAATGAGATTCGTAGCATCGCTTCTGATGGGAAAGGGCACATCCTGATAGCAGAGTCGGGAGCCGGATTTTCGGTGTGCTCTCTTCCTGAAAATGGAAATTATGCTCAGCTGAAGTTTGAACATTTTGGATTAGAGGATGGATTGGTTAACGGAATGGTACAAACTTTCATTCCAGATATGAATGGTAAAATCTGGATTACCACAGAATTCGGTGTTTCTTGCTTTGATGCGGCCCGTAAAACATTCGAAAACTATTTCTTTTCTACAAATATGCTGGGCAATGTGTATGCCGAGAATTGTGGACTAAGTTTGGATGACGGCCGTATTGCTTTTGGTACAAATTATGGATTGACGGTGATTGATCCGCGTAGGGTAAAACATCCGGAAAGTAAAACGAAAGTTACGTTTACAGATTTGCGGTTGAATGGCATTTCGGTTAGTCCAGATGAACCGGATTCTCCTTTGGATATGTCTTTAGCCTATGCTTCAGAGGTGAATTTACAGTATTATCAAAGTTCTTTTGTGGTAGAATTTTCTACTTTCGACTACTCGGGAGCAGGAGGTTCTAAGTTCAGTTATAAGCTTGAAAACTATGATAAGGGATGGAGTGTTCCTTCGTCCTTGAATTTTGCGGCTTATAAAAATCTTTCTCCAGGAACCTATTATCTTCATGTAAAAGCTTCTGATGCTTCCGGATTATGGGGAGCGGAGGAGTCTGTATTGAAGATTGTGGTGAATCCTCCTTTCTGGAAAACGCCATGGGCTTATATCTTGTATGTGATAGTGATAGCTGTACTGTTGTACATTGTATTCCGTATTATACGTAATATGAATACTTTACGTAACAAGATTAAGGTAGAGGAGCAGCTTACCGAGTATAAACTGGTATTCTTTACTAATATTTCACATGAGTTCCGTACTCCGTTGACGTTGATACAAGGTGCGTTGGAGAAGATTCACCGCTTGAAAGTGCCGAAAGAAATGGCTTACTCTCTTAAGATTATGGACAAGAGTACGGAACGTATGCTGCGTCTGATTAATCAATTGCTTGAATTCCGTAAAATGCAGAATAATAAGCTGGCATTGTCATTGGAAGAAACAGATGTGATAGCTTTCCTGTATGAAATTTATTTGAGCTTCAAGGATGCGGCAGAATCAAAGAACATGGAATTCCGTTTTATTCCTTCTTGTCAGTCGTACCGGATGTTCATTGATAAGGGAAACGTGGATAAAGTAGTGTATAATATTTTGTCTAATGCCTTTAAATACACTCCGTCAAAAGGAAAGATTGAGTTTGTGGTGAATGTAGACGAATCGGCTGGAAGACTGAAAATGAGTGTATCTGATACGGGTGTGGGTATTCCCAAGGAAAAACGTGGCGAATTGTTCAAGCGGTTTATGCAAAGTAATTTCTCTGGTGACAGTGTAGGCGTGGGGCTGCATCTGACGCATGAACTGGTCAACGTGCATAAAGGAACAATTACTTATGAGGAGAATCCGGGAGGAGGCTCTATCTTTATTGTGACTTTGCCGACGGACAAGTCCGTATATGAAGAAAAAGATTTTCTTGTGCCGAACAATGTGCTGCTGCGTGAGGAGGAAATGGCTGAAAAGCATTTGGCGGATGTGGTATTGAAGGATGAAGAAGGGCTGGATGAAGTTCTTCCAGTAAATCCGCTGAATAAATACAAGGTCTTGATTGTAGAGGATGATAATGATGTGCGTGAATTTCTGAAAGAGGAGCTGGGAGTATATTTTGAGGTTGTAGCAGAAGCTGATGGAGATGCAGGATTGGAGCGTGCGCGTAATTATGATGCGGATTTGATTATCAGTGACGTGGTTATGCCGGGATGTTCAGGTTTTGAACTGACACGGAAATTGAAGACTGATTTTAATACCAGTCATATTCCGGTGATTCTGCTGACGGCCATGACCTCGGTAGATAATCATGTGAAAGGAGTGGAGTGTGGAGCTGATGCTTACATCACGAAACCGTTTAGTCCGAAACTGTTGTTGACACGGGCGTTTAAGTTGATAGAGCAGCGTGAAAAACTAAAAGAGAAATTCTCACATGATCCCAATCAGGTGCGTCCGGCTCTTTGTTCCTCTGATAAGGATAAATTCTTTGTAGAGAAGATGGGGCGCATTATGGAAACGCAACTGGGAAATCCTCAGTTTACCGTAGACGAGTTTGCTTCCATGATGGGGGTAGGACGTTCTATCTTTTATCGTAAGGTGCGAGGTGTAACAGGCTATTCTCCAAATGAATACATACGTATTATGCGAATGAAAAAAGCGGCAGAACTGCTTTCTTCTCCAGAAAATCTGACGGTGGCTGAGGTTTCGTATCAGGTAGGTATTAATGATCCGTTTTATTTTAGTAAGTGCTTTAAACTTCAGTTTGGTGTGACTCCTTCCGTCTATCAGAAAGGAGGAAGAGGAGAAAAGGAAAAAGAAGCAAATGCCGATTCTGAAGTCAAAGAAGAATAAGCTAGAGGTTGAATCTTCTTTGCTATTTGGAATTTGCAAAAATTAGAAATAAGCGGCCGATAATGTAAATATTTGATGAAAAATGTCGGATATTCTGTAAAGTTCATGATTAAAGGCGTGTAAAAGTAATAAATATTGAAATTATATGAAGAAAAAGTATTATCTTTGCACGAATACAAAAACATAGAAGATGGGACATCATCAATTAGACAGTTTAGACGAACAAATTCTGCGTATGATCGCAGGCAATGCACGTATTCCTTTTTTGGAAGTAGCACGTGCTTGTAATGTATCGGGAGCCGCTATTCATCAGCGAATTCAGAAGTTGACGAACCTGGGAATTCTGAAGGGTTCAGAATTTATCATTGATCCGGAAAAGATAGGTTATGAAACCTGTGCTTACATCGGTTTGTATTTGAAGGATCCGGAACAGTTTGACACTGTAACGGAAGCTTTGAAGTTTATTCCGGAGGTAGTGGAATGTCATTTTACGACAGGGCAGTATGACATGTTCATCAAGATTTATGCAAAGAACAATCATCACTTGCTGGAAATTATCCACGATAAACTTCAACCGTTGGGCTTGTCGCGCTCGGAAACAATTATTTCTTTCCGTGAAGCTATCAAGCGCCAGATGCCGATAATGGATCTGGCGAATGATGAAGATTAAAATCGCGACGCTTATTTTTGCGTACGTTCGTAATCCACGAAACTATAGGAGTAGAGATGCTTTTCGTCTGTCGGATGGCATTCTCTACTTTTTTCTTTCCATAGCTCCGGACTTACTTCCGGGAAAAAGGCATCGGCGGGTGCCTGCTCATCGTCTACTTCCGTAAGATACAGGCGGTCGGCCAATGGGAGTGCTTCTGTGTAGAGAGTAGCTCCCCCGATGATAAATACCTCCTCGTCTTCCTTGCAGGTATGCAGGGCATCGGCCAGTGTGTGAAAACATTCCGCACCTTCAAAGTGCAGTTCCTGGCGGCTGAGTACCACGTTTCTCCGGTTGGGGAGAGCGCCTTTCGGGAGTGATTCAAACGTGTGGCGTCCCATAATGATAGTATGTCCGGTGGTCAGTGCCTTGAAGCGTTTTAAGTCGTTAGGCAGCCAGTAGAGCAACTTGTTCTGATAACCTATTCCTCTTTTCTGGTTGATGGCTGCAATGATGGATAGTGTCATGTCTGAGGGTTTTAATGTTTATACAGATACTTTTCCGGCAATGTGAGGCCAGGGGTCATAATTCTCTAACTGAAAATCTTCATAGTGGAAGCTGAAAATATCTTTCACGTCCGGATTGATTTTCATGGTAGGCAGGGGGCGCGGGGTACGGGTGAGCTGCAGGTCTACCTGTTCCAGGTGATTCAGGTAGATATGAGCGTCGCCGAGGGTATGAATAAAATCACCCGCTTTCAAGCCGGTAACCTGTGCCATCATCTGCAGCAGCAGGGCATACGATGCAATATTAAAAGGTACCCCTAAGAAGGTATCGGCACTGCGCTGGTACATTTGCAGGCTGAGGCGGCCGTTGGCTACATAAAACTGAAAGAATGCATGACAGGGCGGAAGATTCATGTTGTTCAGGTCGCCCACGTTCCATGCACTGACAATGATGCGTCGTGAGTCGGGATTATGCTTGATGGTTTCCACGGCTTCCGAAATCTGGTCGATGAACTTGCCATCATAACCTGGCCATGAACGCCACTGGTAACCGTAGATGTGTCCTAAATCGCCGTTTTCATCTGCCCATTCGTTCCAGATTCTGACCCCGTTTTCTTGCAGATATTTCACGTTGGTATCTCCTTGTAAGAACCAGAGCAGTTCATGGATGATGGATTTCAAGTGAAGTTTCTTGGTCGTGACAAGCGGGAAGCCCTCTTCCAGGTTGAAGCGCATCTGATGTCCGAACACGCTGATGGTGCCCGTTCCGGTACGGTCTTCTTTTCGTACTCCTTCCGTACGGATGCGGTGCAACAAATCGAGATATTGTTTCATGATTGGATTTTTTTGTTTGTGCAAAGGTAGCTAATTTTTTTGTATTTTTGCCGCCGTAATCAATTGCTGGAAACATGAATTTACCTTCTGATTTTATCCTCCGTACGCGTGAGTTGCTGGGAGATGCGGAGTTTGCTGCTTTGACCGAAGTATTGGAAAAAGATACGCCTGTCAGTATTCGTATGAATACCGATAAATGTGGCCTTGTTCCGCTGGAAAGCACCTCTGTGCCCTGGTGTCGCGAAGGATATTACCTGTCCGGTCGTCCGTCGTTTACCTTCGACCCCTTGTTTCATGCGGGCTGTTATTATGTGCAGGAAGCTTCGTCCATGTTCCTGGAACAGGCGTTGCGTCAGTATGTGCACGAGCCGGTCACGATGCTCGATTTGTGCGCGGCTCCGGGAGGGAAATCTACCTTGGCCCGTAGCGTACTTCCGGAAGGCAGCTTGCTGGTGGCCAATGAGGTGATGCGCAACCGTTCGCAGGTGCTGGCAGAGAATCTGATGAAATGGGGAAATCCGGGGGTGATTGTAACCAATAATGATCCGGCTGATTTTACAGAATTAGGACCGCTGTTCGATGTGATTCTGACAGATGTGCCCTGTTCGGGTGAAGGAATGTTCCGCAAGGATGAAGTGGCCGTGCAGGAATGGAGCATAGAGAATGTGGACACTTGCTGGCAGCGTCAGCGCCGTATCTTACGGGATATATGGCCTTGCCTGAAGACCGGAGGCCTGCTGGTTTATAGCACATGTACATATAATCGGGAGGAAAATGAGGATAATGTGGCATGGATTGCTCAAGAACTTGGGGCAGAGGTACTTCCTTTGGAGACGCAGCCGGACTGGCGCATTACGGGAAATCTGACCGGTACGGAGTTCCCGGTTTACCGTTTCTTGCCTCATAAGACTACGGGGGAAGGTCTGTTTATGGCAGTGCTGCGGAAAACAGCGGATGAACCCGCGGTGAGTGTGCGGACAAAGACCGGTGGGAAGGCTTCCAAAAAAGGAAAAGGAGGTAAGGTGGTTGTACTTCAAGTACCAAAGGAGATGAAAGCCTGGGTGCAGGGAGCCGGAGACTATGTGTTTGAAGTGAATGACAGTGAAGCGATGGCCTTTCCTGCTGCCTATAAAGATACGTATGACCTGCTGAAGAGCCAGTTGCGCATACTGCATGCCGGAATTTCTTTGGGAGAATTGAAAGGAAAGGACTGGCAGCCTTCGCATGCCCTGGCTATGAGTACCGTTTTTGAGAGAGATTCGTTTCCGATGGCTGAACTGACTTACTCACAGGCCATTGCTTATTTGCGGAAAGAAGCGGTAGTACTTTCACCGGAAGTGCCGAAAGGGTATGTGACATTTACTTATCAAGGTCAGGTATTAGGATTTGCCAAGAATATCGGTAACCGGGCCAATAACTTGTACCCGCAGGAGTGGCGAATCCGAAGCGGATATTTGCCGGAAATTATTCCGGATTTATTCGGATAAAAAACGCCTTTACGTTTACGCTAAAACGCAAGTACGTTTTACTTGAAACGCAAGTGCATTTTAATCAAAACGCAAGTACGTTTTACTTCAAACGCAAGTGCGTTTTTCAGGAGGAATCCAAGCGTTTTGATTAAAAAATTGCAACTTGCTGATATGTAGAATGTTATTCTATTTTAGTGTAAGGGGAATTCCTTTATAAAAATCCAGTATTTTGGTACGGAACAGGTAGTCGTACTTAGCTTGTACACAGTCGGACACCGCTTTCATCCAGTTGGTCCGTGCCTCGTTGTATTCCGTAGCGTTTGCTTTTCCGTACATGTATTTTTCTTTCATCAGCTTGAAAGAGGCTTCTGCTGCTTCATCTGCTACCTGACTGCTCTGGTATTTGCTTTCTGCATTGACAGCATTGTAGTAGGCTTGCTGGATTTCCTTGTAAAGTTTCTTTTTGGTTTCTTCCAGTTGCCAGTTTAAGGTAGTCTGTTCAAGGCGTGCTGTGCGTACACGGTTGCGTGTACTCAGTCGGTTGAAGATGGGAATACTTAACGAGAGGCCTACATACTGGCTGAAATTATCTTTCAACTGAGAGTGGAAGCTCGGATTTTCTCTTCCCGATACATTATAATAGCTTGTTCCCAGTCCGGCTCCGAAGTTTAGTTGCGGATAATAGGCACTTTGTGCAATGCGGATGCTGCGTGCAGCTCCTTCCAGGCGGTATTGTGCAGCCTTGATGGACGGCTTGGTCAGCAAGGCCTGACTGTAGATTTCGGCAGGAGGAGTCAGTGTACCGAACAACTGCTCAGGCTGGATGTCGGGAGAGACAATCCTGAAATTGTCGGGAGAGGGCAGTTCCAGCAATTGGCTTAAATCGAGCAGAGACAGACGGTAGTCATTCTCGGCCTGCACCAGTGACAACTGGTCTTGTGCCACGCGCGACTTGGCTTCATACCATTCCGCTTCAGATGCCTTTCCATTCTTGAAATAGGCTTCCTTTTGTGCCAGCATTTCCTGACTTAACTCTACCTGCTGTCGGGCTATCTTGACCAGTTCTTCGTTGAACAACACCTGCAAGTACGCAGAGGCTACCTCAATGCTGATGTCTTCTTTGGCCTTGTTCAAATCTTCGGTGGCCGCTTTCAGGTTCAGTTTGGAGAGCGCAATGTTGTTGGGTATCTGCATACCGGTGAACAAGGGTACGCTCGTACTCAGGTTGAGGCCGGTGTTCTGTGTGTTGATACTCTGGTACGTATTGTTGGCCTGCAAGCTTCGTCCGAAGTTGAAAGAGTGAGAGGCACTACCGTTCAGGTCGGGCAGACGGCTCCATTTGGCGGTGTTCAGTTCCACTTCGCTTTTGTCGCGTGCGGCTTCCTGTTGTTTGACGGTCAGGTTATGAGCAATGGCATAGTCGATGCAGCGAGTCAAGTCCCATGCCTCCTGTGCTTGTGTGCCATTGGCCAACAGCATGCTGATGCTCAGTGCTGTCAGTAATTTGGTATTGATTTTCATGGCTTACATTTCTTTTTTAAGTCCGCGAATCGATTCGTTGGCTTTCAGCCCGCTTTTAATCTCGATGTTCACTCCGTCGCTGATACCGGTCTGTACCTGACGGCGGGTAAACTTCTGTGTCGGTACGCTGTCTGTCAGTACATATACGAAAGTGGAGTCACCGCTGAACTCAATGGCACTTTCCGGTACGGTCAGGGCATTGTTGGCCCGCTGGAGTTCGATTTCCGCATTGGCACTGTAGCCGGAGCGGATGGTGATGCTGTCGGGCACCGTGATGGCAGCCTTGATTTCGAACTGGTTGGCCCCGTTATTTTCTACGCTTTTAGGAGAGATGTATTCCAGTACGGCATCGAATTTCATCTCCTGTAAGGCTCCCAATGTGATTTTTACAGGAGTTCCTTCGTGAATACGTCCCACTTCTGTTTCGTCCACGTTACCTCTGAAGATAAGGTCGCTCATATCGGCCACGGTGGCGATGGTGGTACCGTCGTTGAATGTATTGCTCATGATGACCGAGTTACCTACCTTGATGGGGACATCCAGAATCAGTCCGTCAATCGTAGAACGAATCAGCGTGCTGCTGAAGGAGGCACTGCTTTTGGTGATACCTTCTTTCACGATTTCCAGGTTGTCTTTGGCAGCCTGGAGTTCTTCTCTGGCTTGTTTGGCTGCTAATAGAGTCTTTTCGTACTCCTCGCTGCTCACCAGTTTGCTCTGGTAAAGCTTCTCCATACGTTCCAGGTCGGTTTCTGCCTGACGGCCGTTGATTTCAGCCAAACGTACACGACTTTCGGCAGAGTTGAGCGAGCCTAATTCGGGGATTACCTTGACTTTGGCAATGATTTCTCCTTTTTTCACCGTTTCTCCGGCCTCCTTGTAGACTTCGGATATGATACCGGAAATCTGCGGCTTGATTTGCACCTCATCGCGTGGCTCAATTTTTCCGGTAGCCACGGTGATTTGTGCCAAATCGGTGGTTTTGGTGTGGAGAATATCGTAGGCCGTATCTTTCGGCTGCGACTTCTGATAAAGGAATACAAATGTGCCGATAAAGATGAGCGCAATCAGCACCAGCGAAATAATCTTGATGTACTTTTTCATATCAACTTTGGTTTTTTGTTTGTCTTGTGGTTTTATTTATTCGTCGCGTATGGCCTCAATGGGTTTGATGCTCATGGCCCGGTAGGCAGGAGCCAGTCCGGCTAACAGTCCTAAAATCAGGAGGAGAGCACAAGCACCGATTGCCTGCCAGAAACTGATTTGAAATTCGGTGGGAGAGGTCGGGGTGGAGGTCCCCATTTCTGTCAGGTTCAACAGGAAGACGGCAAAGGAAATGCCGGCCATACCTGCCAGGATGGTCAGTACCATACTCTCAGAAAGAATCTGCGACAGAATGTCGTTCGGGCGTGCCCCGATGGCACGACGTATACCGATTTCGGTGGTTCGTTCCTTAACCGTAACCATCATGATGTTGCTTACACCGATGGCTCCTGCCAGCAGGGTGCCGAGACCGACCATCCATCCCAAAATCCGGATGCCGGAAAACAGGTTGTCTACCATGCTGAACATGGCTTCAGCGTTGACTAAAATAACGGCCTGCCCGTCGTCCGGATGAATCAGGTGTGCTTTTTTGACCACTTGCTCTACCTTTTTCTCTACTTCACCGATGGAGTATCCTTTGCGGGCCGTATAGCAGAGCAGCTGCACGTTCTGTCCGAAGTTGTAGTTCTGCTGCATGGTGGAAAACGGGATGATGACCGACGTTTCGGACTGTCCTTGTATGGAAATGTTTCCTACCGCCATGCTTACTCCGATTACCCGGTAATAGATGCCATTGACTTCAATGAACTTTCCGCAAGGGTCTTCCCCTCCCGGAAACAAGGTCTCGTAAATACGCTTTCCAATCACACAGACTTTCCGCTGGTCGCGTATGTCAATGTCATTGATGAACCGTCCGAACACGATATTCGGTTCTTCTATTTTCTGGTATTCCGGATAAAGTCCTTTCAGCGTACCTGAGATTTTATTTTCATTATAAATGGCATTGATGCCCCATTTGGCCAGTGTGGCAGTCACGGTTTCCAGTTCGCTGACCTGTTTTCTCACACGTTCCACATCCTTGTTTTCCAAGTCCCAGTATCTGCCTTGCTGAAAACCTTTGTAGGCCTTGCTCGTCTTGTTTGTGCCTAAAAAGCCGGAATTGGTGGCAAAGCCTTCAAACTGGCGCGAAAGCATTTGTTGTAGCCCTTTGGCACCTCCCATCAGGGAAATCAGCATGAATATTCCCCAGAAAATACCGAAGGCAGTCAGGAAGCTTCTGGTTTTGTTGCGGGTGATAGTGAGAAGAATCTCTTCCCATGTATCTAAATCAAATCGTCTCATGGTCAGTCTGCTCTAAGTGCTTCAATGGGTCGGATTCTGGCCGCTTTTCTTGCAGGGAAAAGTCCTGCCAGCGTACCGGCGATAACTAATGTCAAAGTAGCTTCTATGGCAATGGACAAGTCTACTGTCGGGTTTTCGAAAAAGGTCATCGAAAAGACACCCATGTCCATGGTCTGTTTGCCTGCTACCTGATTCATGTATTCCGTCACGGCAATGCCTGCCACCATGCCGATGTAGCCGAAGAAAGTCGTGATAGTCACACTTTCAGAGATAATCAGCCAGAGGATGGAAGCGGGTTTAGCTCCCAGGGCTTTTCGGATGCCGAATTCGTGCGTGCGTTCGCGGACGGTAATCAGCATGATGTTGCTCACTCCTACGATGCCGCTGAGCAGGGTAAAGATTCCGATTACCCAGATGGCAGTATGCAGGATTTGGGTGGCCGTCTGCTGTTGCAGGTATTGTGTAAAGCGGTTCCATATCCAGATGGCTCCTTCGTCGGTAGGCGAGAATTGTTTCTTCAACCCTAAAGCCTGCCGGTATTCCGCCTCAAATTGTTCGTTGGTAGCTTCATCGGCCAGTCCTTTGGTTGTAAATGTGATGTTGTCTATGCTGTCACCCTTCTGATAGATGGTTTGCAGGGTAGTGAATGGCACGAGAGCAGAAGGCGAAAAACTGTTCTGGTCGGTATAGATACCTACCACCTGATAGGGTACACCTTGTGCGTTCAGGTATTTCCCGATGGGAGAAGTGTGAGGAAAGAGGTTCTTTACCGTTTTTTCATGCAGTACGATAATTTTTCGCCGCTCCTCCATGTCGCGTGCGTTGACGAAGCGTCCCTCTTTAATCTTGATGGCTTCAAGTGAAGGATAATTGGGAAAAACTCCGTTGATTCCGATACTGAGGGCTTCTTTTCCGTAAGTAAGAATGACATCACTTTTGCTGACGGTGGCACCGGTTTGGATGATGTGGTCAGGAAATGAAGTGGCGGTGAGTTCGCGGTCACTCTCTTTCAGGTAAATGCTACGGCCCTCTTTCATTCCTTTGTAAGGTTGTGAGGTCATGCCCGGGTAGATTTTCATGGAGTTCATAATCATGCCTTTCGACTGGTTCTCAAAGGCATGGATGAGACCGTTTCCGGCTCCCAGTAATACAATCAGCATGAAGATGCCCCATGCTACGGAAAAGCCGGTCAGCAGGGTGCGCAACTTATTGCGCATGATGGTTCCGTAGATTTCTTGTATTAATTCTGTCATGGCTGGTGTTTTATTTCATGAATCCGTTTTTGCCAAATGGAGATGCATTGTGGTCAATGTTGTCTTCTATGCGCTCTATCAGTCCGTCCTTGATATGGATAATCTTATCGGTCTGGTTGGCGACTCCGCTTTCGTGGGTGACCACTACGATGGTCAGTCCTTCTTTCTCGTGCAGTTCCTTTAGAATCTGCATGACTTCCACCGATGTCTTACTGTCCAATGCTCCGGTCGGTTCGTCTGCTAAAATGATTTCAGGCTTTGAAATTAATGCGCGTGCAATGGCTACACGTTGTTTTTGTCCGCCCGACATTTCATTCGGGAGGTGGTGTGCCCATTCTTTTAATCCTAATTTATCCAGGTATTCCATGGCTAACAGGTTGCGCTTTTTCCGGCTTACACCTTGATAAAATAAGGGAAGGGCTACATTCTCCATGGCGTTCTTGAAAGAAATAAGGTTGAACGACTGGAAGATGAAGCCAATCATACGGTTGCGGTACTCGGCGGCCTTGCTTTCGCTCAGGTCACGAATCAGTACATCGTTCAGGTAATATTCTCCTGAATCATAGTTGTCTAATATGCCTAAGATGTTCAGAAGGGTAGATTTTCCGGAACCGGAAGAACCCATGATGGAAACGAATTCTCCTTTATTAATATGGAGGTTGATACCTTTAAGTACATGAAGGGGAGTACCGTTGTAATAGGTCTTGTGAACGTTTTCTAAGTGTATCATTTGGTTTGTGTGAATTTATTGATTTATCAGGTCTCGCAAAAATAAGAAAAGTGAAAAGCTTCGAAAAATAATGCGTTAAAAATTTGCTCTGTTTTTACTGATTATTTACTTTTGTCCGTAGATAATTAACCCTAAATAGAGAAATGTCATGACAATAAACATGGAAAAACCTTATGTGGTAGGTATGGACATTGGCGGAACAAACACTGTATTTGGTGTAGTTGACTCACGTGGTAATGTGTTGGCTTCTGATTCTGTCAAGACACAGCAATATGAAAACATTGACGACTATGTTGATGCTGTATGTAAGAAACTTCTTCCTCTGTTGTCACAGTTTGGTGGAGCTGAAAAAATAAAAGGTATGGGAGTGGGTGCTCCTAACGGAAACTATTATAGCGGTACTATTGAATTTGCACCTAACTTGCCTTGGAAAGGAATCATTCCTCTGGCTTCAATGTTTGAAGAACGTCTGGGTATTCCGACTGCACTGACTAACGATGCCAATGCGGCTGCTATCGGAGAAATGACTTACGGTGCTGCACGTGGTATGAAAGATTTTATCATGATTACTTTAGGTACCGGTGTAGGTAGTGGTATCGTAATCAACGGACAGCTGGTTTATGGTCATGACGGATTTGCCGGTGAATTGGGTCATGTGATCGTTGATCGTAACGGTCGTGCATGTGGATGCGGTCGTAAAGGATGTCTGGAAACTTACTGTTCTGCTACAGGTGTGGCTCGTACTGCACGCGAATTCTTGGTACAGCGCACAGAACCAAGTTTGCTGAGAAATGTTCCGGCAGATGAAATTCAATCAAAAGACGTATACGATGCAGCAGTGAAGGGTGACAAGCTGGCTCAGGACATTTTTGAATTTACAGGTCGTATTTTGGGACAGGCTTTGGCTGATTTCATTGCTTTCTCAAGTCCTGAAGCGATTGTATTGTTCGGTGGTCTGGCTAAGTCTGGTGATTACATCATGAAGCCGATTCAGAAAGCTATCGATGAAAACATCCTGAAGATTTATGCTGGAAAAACAAAATTGTTGCTTTCTCAGTTGAAAGATGCAGATGCAGCTGTATTAGGTGCAAGTGCATTGGGATGGGAAGTAAAAGAAAACTAATGTATTTATAAGATAAAAAATCAGCCCCGGCAATTTGTCGGGGCTGATTTTTTTATTCTTATTTTTCGATGGTTATTTTGCAGGGTTGTTCAAGGGATTTTTTCCATTCTTGTGCGTAAGAGAACCATGTGTTTGAATCAGGGAATCCGAATGCTTCCTTACGTGAAGTAAACATGGTGTAGTACCGGAAACTCTTTTCTTGGGGGGCGCTGACGGTGTACAGGAAGTTTTCCTTGTCTTTAGCTTCCTTTCTGATGTATTTCTTTGGAATATAAGTCGCCAGACCGACTGTTTCTTTTTTGTATTTGATGGTGTCGCCTACGGGCCAGTCGGTTCCCCAGCTGGCAACCAGTCCCTCGTGGTCTGAGTACATGGTGGCGCTGTAACCGATATTTTGCACGCCTGTGCAGAAGGTCTCTTTATCTAAAGGCTGGTCAAACAATACGTCTACTTGTGCGTCACGATGTCCGGCATACAGTGTGTAGCGGTTAATCATATTCAGTTCTTTTCCCTGGTATTCCCAACCTTTTACTTCAGCGTCGGCAATGGTACGTACCGGACCGCTGGCGATGAGGCGTTGTCCGCGGAAGGCCACAGGCTTAATGTCGGTAGCTTGTGAACCGTCCCATCCTCTTAATGTTCCGGCTCCGCAACTGCCTCTTACCAGAATCACGTCATCTCCGAATCCTTTTTGTAATTGTTCGTCTGTAGGATAGAACATACTTTCTTCTATTTCCAGACCTTTATTGAACTTTCCGTATAAATCGGTTGTCTGTTTCTCGTTAAAATAGATGCGGTAGGCCACCAGCTCGCTTTCGAATGCAATACCGTGATGTTGCAGAATAGTGTAAGTGTAACTGTCGCCCGGAGCGTATACAGCTGTGCCATGAGCATATTCATTTGATTTGGCTGTGCGGAACAGCATTTCTGCAAACACACGGGCTGGATAGGTCTTGTTTGTCTTGACAGAGGAAAGAGTCAGGGTGAATACTTTCTTGGATTGCGCCGGCAAATTAGTCACGAAAGCCAGTTCATCAGCTCTTAAATCGAAGTTTAAATCGTCCAACTGTGAAGGTATTTCATTGTTCCCTTCTTTCACAACGGCCGATTTAACGGTGAATCCTGTATTTAAAGAATGAATATCAATCACTACAGGTTCGTCGGTTTTAGCTGTATTCCAAGGGTTTTCAACAATCACTTTAATGGTCTTTTCTGCCGTTTGGGCACAAAGCATACTCCCGCTGTAAATGAAAGCGAGGCAAAGAGTGGGAAACTTTTTCATTGTAATAATGTGTTTATATATAAGATTAATGTGATTCACGTATGTTTCTTTAAGCTATTATCCTCCTGAACATGCTGCCTTCACAGGGGACATGCAGGAGGATAATAAATCTAATTCTAACCTAAATAATATTATGAAAAACCTTTTTTATTCAGGATGCAAAAATAAGCTTTCTGTTTGATATACGCTTGCAATTTTTGATTTTATCAGTGAAAAAACTGAGCATAATTTTACGTGATTGAATATTTTGGCCTTATAAATGTAAATAATGTAAATAAAGTTTGTATCTTTGCCCCAAATTTATAATTGAAAATAATATGAGTTATAATTTGCTGAAAGGAAAAAGAGGTATTATTTTTGGTGCACTGAACGAACAGTCTATCGCTTGGAAAGTGGCAGAAAAGGCTGTAGAAGAAGGTGCCGTTATCACACTCTCTAATACCCCTGTAGCAGTACGTATGGGTGAGGTCTCTGCTTTGGCGGAAAAATTAAACTGTGAAGTGATTCCGGCTGACGCTACCTCTGTAGAAGATTTGGAAAATGTCTTTAAGCGTTCAATGGAGGTATTGGGAGGAAAGATTGACTTTGTACTTCATTCTATCGGTATGTCTCCAAATGTTCGTAAAAAACGTACTTACGACGATTTGGACTATGACATGTTGAGTAAAACATTGGATATTTCAGCCGTTTCATTCCATAAAATGATTCAATCTGCCAAGAAGTTGGATGCCATCAATGAATACGGTTCTATCGTAGCTTTGAGTTATGTAGCTGCACAGCGTACATTCTATGGTTATAATGATATGGCAGACGCAAAGGCTTTGCTGGAATCAATTGCTCGTAGCTTCGGTTATATTTACGGACGTGAACACCATGTACGTATCAATACTATCTCTCAGTCACCGACTATGACTACTGCCGGATCGGGTGTGAAAGGTATGGACAAGTTGTTCGACTTTGCTAACCGTATGTCTCCTCTGGGCAATGCATCGGCTGATGAATGTGCTGATTACTGTATCGTAATGTTCTCTGACCTGACCCGTAAGGTGACTATGCAGAACTTGTTCCACGATGGTGGTTTCTCTAGCGTAGGTATGAGCTTGAGAGCTATGGCAACTTATGAAAAGGGGCTGGATGAATATAAAGATGCCAATGGCAATATAATTTACGGATAATATTGAATGTATCGGCTTATTTTTATATTACTGAGTATAATCGTCTTTTCTGCCTGTCGTTCTGACAAGCAGAAAGACGATTTTTCGTTTTCAGGAATAAAGATAGCCCGATATGACCGCTTGCAGTATGAAGCAACTGTGCAGAACAGTTTCTTTTCCCTGCAACGGATGAATACTGAATTTTCCCAGGAGACGCGTCTGCTGATAGAGGAAGTACTTGATTTGGGTTCTGTGGATATGGTAGACATGAACGACCGTTTGTGTGCTTATTTCTCAGATTCCATATTGGTACATTTAATGGAAGATGTGGGAGAGAAGTTTAAGGATGTAAGCAATCTTGAACAGCATCTGACACGGGGATTCAGCAACCTGAAAAAAGAAATTCATGAGTTGCCGGTTCCGCAGATTTATACGCAGATTTCTGCCCTGAATCAGTCTGTCGTTGTTGGAGACAGTATTTTGGGAATCAGTCTGGACAAGTATATGGGGAGTGACTATCCTCTCTATAAAAAATATTATTACGCAAACCAGCGACGCTCGATGTCGCCGGAATACATCGTGCCTGATTGCTTTACCTTTTATTTGCTGGGACAGTATCCTTTCTTGTGGCAGGAAGGTCATCGTTCTTTGATGGATATTCTGTTGTATCGGGGGAAAATAGCCTGGGTTGTGGAAACTATTCTTGAAGGAAATGGAAGTGGCAAAACGGCTTTGGGCTACTCCAAGGAAGAAATAAAATGGTGCGAGCAGCACGAAAAAGAACTTTGGGAGGAAATCCGTCAGAACCATTATATGAGGACTACCGATCCAATGATTATTCGCTCGTATGTATCTTCTAACACACGGCTTCTGTTTAACGGTGAAAAGACTCCTCCTTTCTTGGGAATATGGCTGGGGATGAAGGCTGTAGAGCGATATATGAAGAAGCATCCGAAAATGACCCTAAAGAGTTTGTTGGAATGTACGGATTATTCTGGAATGATAAAAGAATTAAACTGATTGACTTAAAGATTCCTTATGGAAGTTGCATTGTATTTGTTGCCTGTTACTTTAGGTGATACGGCTATCGAAAAGGTTTTACCCTCTTATAATCGGGAGATAATTGTCAATATAAAGCATTTTATAGTGGAAGATGTGCGTTCGGCACGCCGTTTCCTGAAAAAGGTGGATGCGGATATTTGTATTGATGAGCTTACTTTTTATCCGTTGAACAAGCATACTTCTCCGGAAGCTATATCGGGTTATCTTGCTCCGCTTGCAGAGGGACACTCCATGGGAGTTATTTCTGAAGCTGGCTGTCCGGCTGTGGCCGATCCGGGAGCCGATGTGGTAGCTATTGCCCAGAAGCGGAATTTTAAGGTGGTTCCTCTGGTAGGACCTTCTTCCATCATCTTGTCAGTGATGGGCTCAGGATTTAACGGACAGAGTTTTGCTTTTCATGGGTATCTGCCGATAGAACCGGCCGACCGCATGCGCCGTTTAAAAGAGTTGGAGGCACGTGTCTATTCCGAGAACCAGACTCAATTGTTTATCGAAACTCCTTATCGCAATCATAAGATGTTGGAAGACATCTTGAAAACTTGTCGTCCGCAAACGAAATTGTGTATTGCAGCCAATATAACTTGTGAAGGAGAATTTATTCAGACCAAAACCGTTAAGGAATGGAAGGGAAAATTACCGGAACTGAATAAGATTCCTTGTATCTTCCTGATTTATAAGTAGTATTTTATTTGAACTCTTTCCATATCTGGGCCACCATGTGGAGACGGTCACATTCAATTCTTAGTTCGTTACTGAACTTTTCCGGATTTTGTCTGATGTCTTCACAGGTAAAGAAGTATCCTTCCGAGAGTTTGAATTCATCTTCATGGCTGACGGGAAGTATATATAACTGCACGAAAGCCGGTGTACTGCCTTGTGTACGGTAGCTGAGGATGAGTCTTGGAAAAAACTTCTTCTTATGTGTGGTGTGAGAAGTTGACTGATGTTTTTTTACCAGGTTCTTTGCGTGACGCTGGCTTTTTCTTAACGGTCCGTCAAATAAAGTCTTGATAGGAGCATCCCAGATCGTTGTATTTTCAGCATGCGGGGTAAGATATATTTTCCCGTTGCAGATAGGAACAATCCGTATGATATGTTGCTCTTGAGGAGATTGTGTGGCAGCAATCTGTATTCCTACGATGTTAATGACCAGACATATTACGTAAATAAGTGTAGGAATCAAATAGATGATTCCAAAGTTATTTTCAGGAGAAAAGGGAATTAGCTTGTTGTACAGGAAAAACAGAATAATCAAATGGATACTGGAAAAAATCACGATTATTTTTGCTTCCAGTAGGTAAGAAGAAGTGAAATTAAGATGAAACTTCTTCAAGAAATTCCGATAAATTTCCGGAGCCGTCACATGGATGAAGGCACATACTAATAGCATGAATTCCAATGAAGGAGTCAGGCTGTTCTTAGGGATGTAATCATATCCGGTGAATAGTCTTAAAAGGAAGCAGACACCGATTCCAATAGTTCCTTGTAAAAGAAAGAAATTAAGTCCTTTCAGGCGCAACACATCATAAAGCAGTCCCGCAATGCTGATAGCAAGTCCTGTTCCCAACATGGCGGTCGTTGGGAACAGATGAATGCCTATCAGTGTGATAATGATAGGAAGCAATCCAAATGATACAATTTTATCTTTGTATTTGAGCAATAGATTCATCGTTGAAAAGCATCTGTTGATAAAATTGCAACAAATGGAAAAAGAAAATTGTTCATTGTCTGCGGAGATGTTTTTCAGCATGGTAAGAAGAACGGACCAGCGGACCGCTTTCTACAATTTCAAATCCTTTGGTTTCACCTATTTCTTTGAATTTCTTGAACTGGTCTGGATGGATGTATTCTGCTACCGGATAGTGCTTGGCTGTTGGTTGCAGGTATTGTCCGATGGTCAGTATCTGGCAACCGTTCTGTAGCAGGTCGTCCATCGTTTCTTCTACTTCTTCTATGGTTTCTCCCAACCCCACCATGATACCGGATTTGGCCTTTAGTCCATTTTCTGCAATCTGACGGATAACTTTCAGGCTGGTATCATAATCTGCTACACTTCTGACCTGTGGACTGAGACGGCGGACGGTTTCCAGGTTGTGTGAAAGAATATCGGGACGTGTTTCAATGACCTGTTGCAATAATTCGCTGTGGCCTTGAAAATCGGGAATAAGTGCCTCTATGGTGGTGTCAGGACACAATTTTCGGATGGCCATCAGGGTAGCAGCCCAGTGTGAGGCACCTAAATCCTTTAAATCATCCCGGTCGACAGAGGTGATGACCGCGTGGTCAAGCTTCATGAGTTGGATGGACTGGGCCACTCTGAGCGGTTCTTCCGGATCCAATGGGAGAGGTCTTCCGGTTTGTGTATTGCAGAACTTGCAGGAACGGGTACAGATGGCTCCTCCAATCATGAAGGTGGCGGTGCCTTTTCCCCAGCACTCACCTAAGTTGGGACAGCGTCCACTGCTGCAGATGGTATGAAGCTTATGAGTATCTACAATGCGTTTGGTTTCAGTATATCGGGCATTGGTGCCAATCTGGATTTTTAGCCAATCAGGCTTTCTGATGTGTGTCATAGTGGTAAGATAAAAGAACAAAGAAAAACAGATGACACCAGTTTCTTGTGACTGGTGTCATCTGCTACATGAAATATTATAGGTTCTGCAGGAAGAAATTAGCCACTCTGTTCATCAGGTGGTTGCGGGTATTTCCTCCGAAGATACTGTGATTACGGTTGGTGTAAATCTGTGTATCAAACTGGATGTTTGCCTGTACCAGTGCTTCACTGTACTCCATGAAATTCTGCAAGTGTACGTTGTCGTCTGCACTTCCATGAATGAGCAGCAGCTTTCCTTTCAGCTTGGATGCCCGGCTGATGGCAGAAGAAGCCTGGTAACCGTCACCGTTTTCTTTCGGTGTGCGCATGAAGCGTTCGGTATAGACTGAGTCATAGAATCTCCAGTCTGTCGGAGCGGCAATGGCAACTCCGGCCTTGAATGCGCCTGAACCTTCGCTCATTGACATCAACGTGTTGTATCCTCCATAGCTCCAGCCCCAGATACCAATACGGCTTCCATCTACGTAAGGCAGAGTAGAGAGGTATTTAGCTGCTTCAGCCTGGTCGGTAGCTTCTTTCACGCCGATAGAAAGGTAAGTGCATTTTTCGAATGCTGCTCCTCTACCTCCAGTACCACGTCCGTCCACGCAGACCATGATATAGCCTTTGTCGCACATTACGGCTTCAAACATACCTCCGTCGCCGAAACTTCCGATACCCCACTTGTCGAGTACCTGCTGAGAGCCGGGACCACTATATTGGTGCATGATTACCGGATATTTCTTGGAAGGATTGAAGTTGGCCGGTTTCATCATCCAACCGTTCAGTTCTACTCCTTCACTGGTTTTGAAAGAGAAAAACTCTTTTGTCGGCATGTTTAGCTGAGCTGTTTTGCTTTTCAGTTCTTTGTTGTCAAGCAGTGTAACCATTTCCTGACCCTTGTTGTTGTTCAGCGTAATAAGGGTAGGAGTCTGCGCGCTGGAATACGTGTTGATGTAATAATTCAGATTTTTGCTGAATAACGCACTGTTTGTTCCGGTACGTGTAGAAAGTTTGGTCTTTTTACCTTTTCCGTCAATCTTGTACACCGCAGTGCGCAAGGGGCTTCCTTCGTTGCTGGTGTAATAGAAAACATTTGCTTTCTGGTCCCATCCCAGGAAATCTTTTACCTCAAATTCTCCTTTTGTGATTTGTTTCACCAGGTTTCCTCCAATGGTGTACAGATAAAGGTGGTTGTATCCGTCACGTTCACTCATCATGACGATGTGTTCCGGATAGAATGCAATGTCTGAATAGGCTTGCTCTTTAATGTACTGCTCTGCTTCGTCGCGGATGGCTACTTTGCAGATGGCACTGCGTGGGTTGGCCATATAAAGGTCGAAGCGGTTCTGGTGGCGATTCAATGTCATGATGGCCAGCTTTTCCGGATCATCTGTGAATTTGATGCGAGGTACATAACCGTCAGAATCTACAGGAAGTTCCATTTTGCGGGTTACACGACTTTTTATGTCAAAAGAATGTACGCTAACCTTGGAGTTTACAACTCCTGCTTTGGGATATTTGTAGTCATAGCTTCCCGGATAGGTGGTGTACTCTGTTTTTTCTGGAGCCATACCCTTATACCATGGGAAAGAGTACATGGGAACCTGGCTTTCATCGAAGCGGACGTATGCAATCATTTTACTATCTGCACTGAAATCGAAGGCGCGGTTATAGCTGAATTCTTCTTCATATACCCAGTCGGGAATACCGTTGAGCACCTTGTTATATTCTCCGTCTTTCGTTACCTGCGATTCGCTGTTACCGAAAAGCAGTTTGATAAGGTAGATGTTGTTGTTGCGCACAAACGCAATCTGGTGACTGTCGGGTGAGAACAAAGGAACCTGCTGCGGACCGTTGTTTGACAAAGGTTCAAGTGTACGGTTTCTCACATTGTATATATAATATACAGCTGTGAATGAACGACGGTAGATCGGTTTGGTCTCCGTTTGAATCAATATCAGACTTTCGTCCGGTGACATAATATAGTCATCGAAATTTTTCAACTTGTGGTTGCGGGCAGTGGCTACGTCAAAGATGGTAGCTACCTCTTTACCGGTCTTAAAAGAGTATTTGACGATTCGTTTGTGGTCCTTGCTGATCTGGGTGTAATGTTCACCGTCCAGCATCGGTTTTAATCCCTGTATACTTTGTGCGCGATAGGTACCGTTGGCTACATCCTGTAGTGTTACCTTTTGTGCCTGCAGAGTAACCAGGCACATTAGCGCATAAAAAAGTACAAAAAGTTTTTTCATGACTGTGTTATTTAAGTTTTACATTTATTCTTCTTTTTGAATAGCTCCTTCAGGTACGACTTCTGATGTTTTCTCTTCCTTGGACTCTGCGGGCGTATTTTCCTTGTCTTTGATGCCGAATAGCCAGCGGAAGAAACGGACTAAGAAGTTCCGTTTTTTCGGTTTGACTTCTGTGGCTTCAGAAGTAGACAACGGGGCAACTGTCTCTTTTTGTACGCTTGTACTGTCGGTAGAGACCACTAAGGTTGTATCCGTGGCCAATGTATCTGTCATCAGTGAGTCTACGGATGGCATAGGGATAACCTGAAGAACTGAATCCTCCGCAAGAGAGTCTGCTGGAGCAGAAGGTACCGAAAGACTGTCTTTCTTTATGTCAGGAGTGGATTTCGGGGCAACAGGAGGAGTCGGTTTCGGTTTCTTGAAAGGAACCGGAACAGAATATTTACAGCGTACGTTAATCCCATGTTCCTGAGCCGGAATCCAGTCGGGCATCACTATGATGGCATCTAAAGCGGCCGTATCCAGACGTGCGTCCAGCCCTCTTACGATGCTGGGAGAAGTGATACTACCGTCTTTCTCTACAATGAATTGAATCATGACCGCCCCCTCTTTCTGAGTTTCTTCAGCCAGTTCCGTGGTATGCGCCTTTCTTCTGATATAGTTGAAGAAGGCTTTCATGCCTCCAGGATACTCCGGCATTTTCTCTACTACGTGATACACCCGGTCGGCTCCTTTCTTTGTCATTCGTATTTCCAGCGGCTGGTTAGGGTTCTGCAAGAAAGATTCGATGTCGAGATACTTGTTTTCCATGCGTTCTGCCCGTATCATAATCAGGTGACTGTAATCCGCTTCAATACTGAATTCACCCTGCGCATTAGAGAATGTGTGTTTCCCAGTTCCCTGGATGCTGATTTCTGCATGAGGAACAGGTTTACCTCCTTCTTTCAGCACGCCATTTACCAGTAAAGTCTTACCGCTTTGCTTGAAGCGTGCCAAATCCTCCGGACGGTCTATGCGGATGATTGTATCTTGTGCTGCTTCGTCCAGTCGCAAGGATTTGATAGTTCTGTTCTTATCTGTCGGGAAGTAAAAATTGGCAGTACGAACGTAATTGTTGTCAATGGATTGTTCGAAATCGATGAGACCTTGTTCGTTACTGATATACTCGCTGCTGTAGCCTGCCACTTTCAGAATGATACCTTGTTGTGGTTCTCCTCCGGTATTCAGTACGGTAATTCGGAAACGCTGTTTCTTGTTTTCCAATGGAGAAGCCCCCACCTGAGGTAATGTAATCAGGCAACATATCAGCCCGGCGAATATATAAATAAGATGTTTCATAAGCTCGTTTATAAATATTCGCAAAGCTACGAGTATTCTGGGGTATTCACTCTTGTTCAGGTGTTAATAAAGATAAATTATCCGGCCTGGTAAAATTTACGAAGCCGGATAATTGAACTAAAGTTTGGTTATTTGGATGTCTTGGCAACCAGTTTTCGTAGCCTGAACATGCGTAGGCGTTCCATGGCATGTCGGCGGCTCAATATGATTTGTCGCCGGTAGACAATGCAGGTTGTGAAGAAATATACGATAGCCTGTATCCAAAGTGCCTGATATTCGACTAACACTTCCGGAAGAGTTGCGCCCATGTTATTGATTCTTACAAACCCGTTGATACCGAACGTAGATGGGAATATCCAGGAGAATACTTTCCAGAACGTAGGTACGGCAGCTCCCGGCCAGGAGATTCCGGAGATAAACAGGAGCGGCACGGAGGTGAAGACATAAATCATCAGACACGATTCTCTGTGATGTATAAAGATGGAGCAGGTCATCGCAAAGAAAATACATGCCAAGATGTAAGGCACCACAAAAGCCAGCAAGGTCATAGGTTGTGCAATTTGTACCAAATCAAATAGTTGCGGTACAAGGCAGAGCACATACGCAGCCACTAATGCATAAATCAGGAAATAGGCCAATGACTTTCCGCCTACAATGCGGAGCGTACCCTGATACTGCCGGCTGATGGGGACCAAGTCTTTGAAGCGGTTATTCTCACGGGCGGTTCCTGCTGAAAGTCCGATGCCTAACAATAGCGTCTGCTGTATAATCAGGATGAGCACAGCTGGAATCAGGAAGCTGGCAAATCCGTCTTGCGGGTTGAATAGCGATATATCTTCGTATTCAATGGGAGCCGTACTGATCTCATCCTGCCGTTCCGTTGTATTTCCCATTCGCTGTATCTGAATTTTTTTATTTAAGGTAAGTGAAGCGTTGGTACTTGCCAATACTAGTGCTTTGTAGTATAGCATACCACTCATGTCACAATAAATACTGACTGTAGTTTGTTTTCCGGAGGAAATGTCTTTACTGAAGCTTTCCGGAATGTAGAGAATGCCATATACCCTTGTTTCTTTCAGTAGGTTTTTCCCTTCTTCCATATTCGCACAATGCGACTGGATATGCACATCGGCGCTTGCATCAACCGTACGGATAAACTGGCGGCTGAGTGCCGTGTTGCTGTTGTCAATCACCGCTACAGGCACTTCTCGTACCACCTCATTGGTATAAATAAAGGCATATACCAGCGGGTAGGCCAGCGGGACAAGCAAGAAGAAAATAAGTACGCCCTGGTCTTTGAAAACGGCTTTCAGTTCCTGCTTGCATATATGGAAGAGACCTGCAAAGCCTTGTTGTATGGTTTGTTTTAACGATTCTTTTTTCATGAACGCAAAGGGTTAAGGGATATAGACATAATGCAGCATGGCCGTGCGTATTCTTTTCAGGAAGAAGAAAGGCAGGAGCATGAACAGCAGCAGGGCGGTAACGGCATGCCAGGCATAAATGACCGGATAACCGTTTAAGGCCAGATTCACGTAGAGCAGGAAATAATGCCGCAAGGGGAACAATACGGACAAAGCCTGCAGTGTAGGGTGCATCGCCATGACCGGGAAAGTGAATCCCGAGATGGAGAATGAAATGACTCCCCACAGAGAAGCCGCACTCAATGCCAGACGGAGTGAACCGAACAATCCGAAAAGGAATACACCGAATGCTTGTGAGGCAAGCACCAGCAGCAGTCCGGCTAACAGCATCGGGAAAATCCCGCTATGACACGGATAGTGCAGAAATCCGTATAAGTACACGTTATAGAACGTAGCCATGATAAAGAACGTAACGGTTTGAGGAATCAATTTTCCCACCAGTGCCGTCACAATGGAGTTATCGGCCAGTTGCATCAGCTCCTTTGAAGTCTTTTCTTTTAATTCTGTTCCGATGGTATATACGGTAGTCAGGAAAATAAGCAGCATCAGGATACCCGGAAATAAAGTATTACACAAGTACACCGAGTAGTTCAGCCAGGGATTGTTCAGTGCATGGGTAGAAATGACTACAGGTTGCAGGAAGGCAAGTGCCTGATCTTCGGTAGCTCCTTTGGCTAATAGGGTTGCTTGCCCCACTGCCGCGGAGGCTAACTCCGACATGGTTCTCTGGTCTTTATAGAGTAAGGAACCTGCAATCAGGTAAGAATAGTTGACATAGAAGGACACTTTCGGCTGTCTGCTGGCAAGGGCTTCTTCGGTCGTTCCTTTTGGGATGTAATAGAACGAATAAATCTCACCGCGCTGTACGGCCTGCCTTGCTTCTGTGACACTTGGGTAATGAGCTACAATCTGGGTCTGCTGAAACGCATCCAGATTACGGATAATGTTGCGTGTCGTGGCGGTGTTGTCGAGGTCCACCACTCCTGCAGGCAGATTGGTCGGCAGCCCGTTTTCCATCAGGGTGGTGAAAAACAGGAAACAGAACAATGGAGCGATGACCATGCAGAACAGGTACATCGGCTTGGTTGCAATGCGGAGAATTTCTCTTCGCATCACTTTCAGGTAACATTGATAGGTGGTTGTCGACATGTGAATTTATTTTTCAATGATAGCAGACATACCCGGACGTAAGTTTTCTACAGGCTGCACGGGTTTTGCCTTTACTTCAAAAGTCTTCAGGTCAAACTGACCGGTGGTCTTGGTGGCTTTCCATGCGGCATACGTACCTAAGTCCTTCATGACTGTTACCTGAAATTCAGCTTCCTTTTCCAGAGCAGGAACGTAGGCTTTAATCTTGCTTCCTACGGTGAAATCTTTCAGAAAATCCTCACGTACGTTGAATGTCACCCACATGTCATCCAGTTGGGCTACGTTCATGATGGGAGCGCCTGTACCAACCAGTTCACCTACTTTCGGGAAAATTTCAGCTACTTCTCCATCGGCTACAGCCACCAGGTAAGTTTCCGATACGTAAGAAGAAACCTCGGCTACAGCTCCTTTCGCACGTTCTACCTGTGCAGCAGCCATGGCCTTGTCTTCACGCTGTGCACCATTCTTGGCCATTGTGTATTGTGCATTGGCGGCACGTTCGGTCGCCTTCATGGCATCGTATTGCGCTTTTGCTTCATCTCTTTTCTGTGCGGTCATCACCCCTTCTTCGTATAAGCGGTTCACACGGTTGTATGATTTTTCGGCAATCTCCAGTCCTGCTTTGGCTTTCTGCCACATTTCGTATGCAGCCTGCAGTTGCTCGCTTCTTGTACCTCTCAGGGCCTTCTCGTTCAGTGCTTGTGCAGCCTGTTCGGCAGCTTGTGCCTGCGACAATTTAGCCATTACATCCGGAGCCTCCAGAATAGCCAGTGTATCACCCGCTTTCACTTTATCTCCTTCGCTGACAAAGAATTTCAGGATACGTCCCGGTACCTTGCTCGATACCCTGTATTCTGTGGCTTCAGCCTGGCCTTGTATGATTTCAGGACCTTTTCCTAATGTGAAGAATCCGATGATGCTGACGATAACGATTACGGCTAACAATGTAAAGAAAGCCAGCATGATATTGTTGCGTTGAGTCTTTTCCATATATCTGTATTATTTTAAAATTCCCATTGATTTGTTCAAATAAAGTTCACTCATTTTGACGTCTATCTGTGCGTCTATTTTTCCGGCTTGTGCTGAGAACCAAGCCGTTTGTGCTTCCAGCACATTGCTGGTTGGAATGACTCCTTCCTTAAATCCTAAATTGGCATAGCGCAGGTTCTCTTCCGCTTTCTCCATGTTTTTTTCGGCTAAAGCTAATTTCTTGGTCGATTCATTTACTTTATAGGAGTTCTGTGTCACCTGAAGTTCCACTTTTTCTTTGATATCTTCCAGTTTGTAGCGGGCGATGTTGGCTTCTGCCTTTGCGGCTTTTACCTTATAAATACCTTCTCCCCAGTGGAATACAGGAATTTTTACTACTACTCCGGCAGCCCACATGCCACGGAATTTATTTTCAAATCCGTTGACGAGCGATGGGTTGGTCACCAGATAATTGGCGGTCAATGCCACAGAAGGAAGGAAGTCCGCGCGGACTACGTTTACTTTCTGGCGATAGATTTCCGATGCTAATTCCAGACTCTTCAGTTCTTCACGGTTACTGAGAGCTGTGCTGACGTTCGCTTCCGTATAGGTGTTAGGAAGGGGTAAGTCTTTCATGCTTTCATCGGCCAGTTGGAAGTCGGTTTCCAATGGAAGACCACAGAGCTGGCACAAAAGCATTTTTGAGAGGTTCAAGCCATTGTCTACCTGAGTAAGCATCATTTCGGCTTCGTTTACCTTTACTTTAACGCTTAATCCGTCGGCTTTGGTAGCCACTCCTTCTTTTATCATCTTGTCTACGTCTGAATCCAGCTTCTGTACCAGCTCTAAAAAATTCTCTGCCAGTTTTTTCTTATTGACGAGTGAAATGATTTGCCAGTAAATCTGGTCCGTCTGCAGGATAAGATCTTGCATACCTGTGGCATGCTGTGATTCAGCCAGACGTTCTGCATATTTGGTAATCTTGTTGTAGGCAATGATTTTTCCACCCATAAAGAGAGGCTGGGTGAGGGTCGCAGCTCCCATCGTCATGTTTCGGGTATCTGTACGGAATGCATCCACCAGGCCTTGTCCTACGGCGTTCAGGCCATCCGTTAATCCGGCTATGGCACCAGGTAGCAACCCTTGTAAGCCGGCAGCCAATCCGGGATTAGCAGCTGCAAGTTGTTGCATGGCAGCCTGGAACTCAGCCGACTGCATACCTTGTTGCAACTGGTTACCTAAGTTGGTACCCATGTTGCCGATGCTTTGCTTCTGTGCGTCACTGAGCAGGGATATTTCTTTTTGCGTGCGCATATATCCCCCCGTAAGATCAATCTTGGGCAGATAATTAGTGAATGCAGCCTTCTTCTCATAGTGGGCGGCATTGACTTTTTCCTGTGAAATTCGCAGCTCCTTGTTGTTGGCCAGAGCGAGCGCCCGGCAACTGTCCAGAGTAAGTACTTGTTGGGCATAACTGCTGAGAGTTGCGCCAAGCAGTAAGAGTAAACTTGTAATTCTTTTCATTACTGATGCTGACTTTTTATTTGGTTGCTTATGCAACATTGCAAATGTATGACATTAGAACAAATAGTCAAAGCGTTTTGTTGAAAAGAATCAGTAATAAATTTAATTTTTGCTGAGCGTGTGTCTTACCGGTTACTTTTATCTTTTTATCCGGTTGTAATGAGGCTTCCGTGCAATGGGGTCAACCAGCAATTGTACATGCTTGGAAGTCCGGCTGCGGCTTAAAGTCGTAGCATCTTCTGATTCGTCCGGATTGGTAACCACCGGGAAACTTCCGTTTTCCATTCTATATAGAACCGGTTGCATAAGCTGGTCTTCAGCCGAACCAAAATCTCCTAATTCAGCTCCATAGTTTTCTTCTATTTCGAAATCCGGCAATAATCCGTTCTTGAAATAGTCATAATATCCTTGTGAGTTGCTCAGGTAAGTAGTAGTGAGCCATAATTCAACGCCTGGAGCTTCTGCATTGGTAAACAGTTGCTGAGCCACATTCTTTCCGAAAGTAGCTGCTCCTACCTGATACAAACGGCCTTCCATATAGGGCTTCAGGCAGTTGATGACAATTTCAGAAGCGGAGGCAGTATTACCCGAAGTGAGGACATACAGGTTTTGATAAGACAGACTTGCTCCTCCGGTCAGCGGACTGGATTCGAAGTTCAGTGTTTCCGTTTTATTGATTTTGTCATTGTAAGTCATGTGCAGGAAAGGCTGTCCCATTGCCGTAGCGGGAGCCAAAGCCGAGCAAAGCTGCTGCGATGTATTTACGTATCCTCCCGGGTTATAGCGTAAGTCCAGGATTATATCGTCAAACTGCTGTCCGTTCAGTTGTGAAAACGCTTCTTTGAGTGCATCGGCACTTTCTCCAAATTCGTTGTACAGCAGGTAGAAAGCTTTTCGTGAACCCGAGGAGATGATGCTGTATTTAAGTACATCTTGTTCTTCCACGTAGCGAGGTTCCGGCATCTGGACTACTCCAAGCGTATCAAATTCCACGTAGTTGAATTCCGGGTCGTCCACCTCTTCCGGATAAGGATTGTATTTACCTAGTGTAAAACTGTACGCTTTTGTCGGTCGGGTGATATAAGTGGAATAATCACTTGTGGATACTTTCTGGTTGTCTACGGCAATAATCCAGTCACCTCGTTTCAGTCCGGCTTCTTCTGCTGGCGAATTAGGCTGTGTGTATAATACTCTCAGCGCATTTGTTCCTCCTTCAGTACGTACCAAAGCCGCTTCAAAACCGAAGCTTGGATAAGTGCTGGTGGCACGTGAAGTTGTAAGAACGGAGTCTACATGAGAAAACACATACCCGTTTTTCTGGTCTTTGGAGGATGCGGCTGAAGTAAGAAACTCAGCTGGTTTCTTGAAAAAGTCCAGTTTCTCTTCTGCCGGAATATCTTCATAAAAAAGATAGTTTTCCTGCATCACCTCGTAAATCCATGTCTTGGTGGCAATCAGGGCATAGTATTCCCCCGAGCGGTCTTCTCCGCAGGAAGATAGCAGGCCCATTAGTGCAAGCCAACCGTATATCAGGTGACTGATGTGCTTTTTCATGTTTTCTGAAAATTATTTCATGCGGAATGAACCCTGACCAATCATGCTGCCATCGGCAAATATATACACGTGGTATGTACCGGCCGCCAAGAATTCTTCTACGTCCCAGTATACCGTAACCGTCTGTTCTTCACCCGTGTATTCAATGTATTTCTTGATAGAATAGCTGATGTTGCGGTCTTCAAACTTGAACTGGTTGCTCGGACTCTTGGTCAGTACTTCGTTGTCCGGTTTGGCAATACGTACATAAAGGGTCTTGTTACCCGTCTGTGCCGTAATGTTTTTCACGATGGTGAATGAAATTGCAATCTTCTTGATATTCTTTACGCGTTCCGTATCGCGTCCTCTTTTGTTCAGTGTCTGTACCCGAATGTTGGTGGCATCCAGTTGGGCAGCCAGTGATACTTTTTCATTCAGGCTCTTTGTTTCTTGTGACAAGTTGGAAATCTGTGCGGTAGCAGCACTATATTTGCTCTTTACTTCCTGATTTTCCTGCATCAAGGCAGCATTGATTTTGTTCAGGGAGTCTATCTGCATTACGTAGCTTCTCAATACGGCACGTACGGTTTTCAATTCTTTTTTCAGTCGCATGATTTCAGCTGCATCGCTGGTTTTCACCTGACGCAGTTCCTCCAGTAAGCGTTGGGTTTTCAGTTTTTCACTTTCCAGCTTTTCGCGCAAGGAGTCGTTATTTATCTGAATCTGCAATTCATCGTATTGGGTAGCAAACGTGCTGTATTCATTTTCCATCTCTTGTTTTTCCACCGCAAAGAGCTGACTCATTTCTTTGTTCTTGCGAGCTTCATTTACGGCAAAGAAAGATACTGCTGCTACAATCACAGCCAATATAATGATGGTGATGATAAATTTTTTATTGTTCATGGTTTCAATTTTTGCATTTGGCGCAAAAATACAATATTTATGAATACCTTCTTTTTATTTTTAGAAAAATTATGGGGATACCAGGATGGCAGGTAGCGTTTCTCCTTTTTCCCATAGCAGGAAGGAGGATTCGGGGTATAGTTTGGCTCCGCTGTCGCGTACCCATTGGTTCAGAATTTGATACAGATTGTCTTCGGTAATGCTTTGCTGGCTGCCGTATTGCATGATTGAATCAGAGGGAGCACTTACATAGTTGTTACCCACCGGTTCTCTGGTGTCTCCATAAGGGTAATAACAGCAGCGTATATTTGTGTTTTCTGTTTGCAGGCAGATAGCATGATTCTTACTTGTGTTTCCTTTAAGATAGCAGTTCAGAATTTCTCCGTTTTTAGTGATACTGCAGATAAGACCGCTTCTGTTTTTAGCTTTACTGAAATTGCAGTTGGTGACTGCGCAATTGATGATTTTCCCACCTTGGTTATATCGTGTGAGGGCGTTTCCTTGTGGAATCTCATTTTTTAGTCTTACGTTATCTACATGGCAATTGATAATGATTCCTTCGTTCCAGTTTGTCAGGTTTCCGAAATCGCTGTCATCCCGGATGATTTCAACGGTACAGTTTTGGAGTATACAATTGTTGATTTCTCCTCGATTTATACCAGCTAGAAATGCCGCATTTTTGGTGTCATTCTCTTTATTATACACGGCTTGTCCGAGAATTAGGTTTTTTACAGCTCCGGTAGCAGATATTCCGCTAAAAAGACCGGCATAATAACTTCCATCCACTGTTTGTTCGAAACGTAGATTATTCAAACTATGTCCTTTCCCGTCAAATACGTCATTGAATAAGCCTTTTCCGGTGCTATCCCCTTTTTTGTACTTTCCAATCATTTGCACCTGTGTGGATTCTTCTTCAGTAAAGGTTAAGTCGTTCAGTAGGTAGTAGGTCGTGGTTTCTCCCTTTTTTTCACCAAACTCTTCCAAACTCCTGTTTTCATAGACTTCTCCGTTAATTAAATGGGTGAAGGCAATGAAGTCTTCTACAGTAGAAATGCCAGGATTTTCGCCGTCTTGTTTTATGGAACAAATGTATTCGTATCCGGATGAAAAAGCATGTTCTTCCAGTTGACTTTCATAATCTTCTCCTGCGGCAGTATAGATCTGTATGTGAATGGACAGAGTGGTAGGTGGAACCAGAAAACTATATATTCCATCTTCATTTTGTTCCATTTGCATAGGAGAGGCTGTGTCTTGATAGGACATTTCTCCGGAATCAGGATTAATCCCGGTTACAGATAAAGAAGGGGTAAATTCTATCAGACTAATTTGGTTGTTCAGTTTGCTGGATACATTAAATACGATACGTGCAAACAAGTGCTGAAAAGATAAATGAATGTTTTCTCCGTAGTTTGTGGTGGCTTTGGCATAGAGCTGGTCGCATAAGAAACCATCCTGGTAAAAGGACTGGTGATTCCGGTACAAGGGAGGGCAGAAAGAACAACTGACAGCTGGTTGCTGGGAATCCTCCCATTCCGGAAGATTCTCTCCTTCCCAGTTGCTGCCGTTGTAGGAAAGTAGAAACTCGTCTGCATGAATACCGCCCTGGCTGTAAAAGGTCAATGTGCTTCCTGCAGGCAGGCCTTCGTTGAGCGTATTTCGGGAGGTATTGAAACGTGCTACATTTTCTCCTTGAATGATTAATGTATTTTGTATGGTTTTAATAGGCTCTTTTGTACATCCGATTGCCAGCAATAGAAAAAGTATGTTCTGAAAGATATGTCTGTTCATAATTCTCATTTTGTTATATAAACGTAATTCTCCTTTTTCGTTTCCCTTTTCACCGAAAAACTTTACCTTTGCACGGATTTAAAGGAAACGTTTCACGAAAATATGGGAAAAGGAAAATTAGCGAAATTCGCAGATATGGCGGAATATCCGCATGTGTTTGAATATCCGTATTCGGTGGTAGATGACGTGCCGTTCGAAATGAAAGGCAACTGGAACCGTGATTTCTTCAAGAACGACCATCCGATTGTGCTTGAATTGGGATGCGGACGTGGTGAATATACCGTGGGGCTGGCACGCCGCTATCCGGAAAAGAACTTTATAGGGGTCGACATTAAGGGAGCGCGTATGTGGACCGGAGCGACCGATGCATTGAAGGAAGGATTGACAAACGCAGCCTTTTTGCGGACGAACATTGAAATTATCGACCGTTTCTTTGCCCCGGGAGAGGTAAGCGAAATCTGGCTGACTTTCTCGGACCCTCAGATGAAAAAAGCGACTAAGCGACTGACATCTACCTATTTTATGAACCGTTACCGCCGTTTCCTGGTTCCGGACGGACTGGTACACCTGAAGACGGACAGTAACTTCATGTTTACCTATACGAAGTACATGATTGAAGCCAATCATTTTCCGGTGGAATTCATGACTGACGACTTGTATCATTCCGGTATGGACGATGATATTCTCAGCATCCGCACCTATTACGAACAGCAGTGGCTGGACCGCGGACTGAATATCAAGTACATCCAGTTCCATTTGCCGCAGGATGGTGAGTTGCAGGAACCGGACGTGGAGATTGAGCTGGACGATTACCGGAGCTACAACCGGAGCAAGCGTAGCGGATTGAAAACAAGCAAATGATTCAAAACTGAAAAAGATATGACACTTTATCCGAAATTGATTATGGACGCACTGTCTACGGTGCGTTATCCGGGTAACGGAAAAAACATTGTAGAAGCGGAGATGGTGGCCGACAATCTTCGCATTGACGGCATGAAGGTGAGTTTCTCGCTCATTTTTGAGAAACCGACCGACCCGTTTATGAAATCGGTGGTCAAGTCGGCCGAAACCGCTATTCATACGTATGTATCGAAAGAGGTAGAGGTAACGATTGCTACCGAAAGCAAGCAGGCCGCTCGTCCGGAACCGGGCAAGATGCTGCCGCAGGTGAAGAACGTGATTGCGGTATCTTCCGGAAAAGGAGGGGTAGGAAAGTCTACCGTGGCAGCCAATCTGGCTGTGGCACTGGCTAAGTTGGGTTATAAGGTCGGTCTGTTGGATGCCGATATTTTCGGCCCTTCTGTGCCGAAGATGTTCCAGGTAGAAGATGCCCGTCCGTATGCCGAAGAAGTGGGCGGACGCGATTTGATTGTACCGGTAGAGAAGTATGGCATTAAGTTGCTTTCCATTGGTTTCTTTGTAGACCCTGACCAGGCTACACTCTGGCGTGGAGGTATGGCCAGCAACGCCCTGAAGCAGTTGGTGGCAGATGCCAACTGGGGCGATTTGGACTATTTCGTGCTGGATACGCCTCCGGGCACCAGCGATATTCACCTGACCTTGTTGCAGACATTGGCCATTACGGGAGCCGTGATTGTCAGCACGCCGCAGCAGGTGGCGTTGGCCGATGCGCGTAAAGGTATCAATATGTACACCAACGACAAGGTAAACGTACCTATTCTCGGTCTGGTGGAAAATATGGCCTGGTTTACTCCGGCAGAACTTCCGGAAAACAAATATTACCTGTTTGGTAAGGAAGGAACCAAGCGTCTGGCAGAAGAGTTGAATGTGCCGTTGCTTGGACAGATTCCTATCGTACAGAGCATCTGCGAGAGTGGCGATGCAGGAACACCTGCTGCCCTCGACGAAAACTCTATGACCGGTATGGCCTTTATGGAGCTGGCACGCAACGTGGTGACGCAGACTGAAAAGCGTAATGCAGAAATGGCTCCTACGGAGATTGTACATACGCATTAATGTTTAAAAATGTAAATAAGAGCGGTGGCAGAAAATGCGCACCGCTTTTTTATGCCTTTTCCAGGCATTTTCTTGACGGGTTGACGGGTTGTCACCGGTTTTTCAAACTTTCTATATACAGGTGTGGAATAAGTATGACACACTTGTTCCACACCCCGCGTATATACATTTTATAAAAATGCCTGCCAACCCCGACAACCCGTCATATTTCCCTTTCCCGAACTCCCCGAAAACGCCCTTGCGTTTTGAATCGAACGCCCTTGCGTTTGAAGTAAAACGTACTTGCGTTTTATCACAAACGCACTTGCGTTTCAGGTAAAACGCCCTTGCGTTTTTCTCACACTCCGCCCTGTACCCCATACATTGTTCCAGAATTGTTACAAAATCCGCCGATATGCCCACTTTTTCATTGATTTCCACCCTTTTCACCGATAAAAACCTCTCCATAAGTTGAATAAACCAAAAATAAGGCTTAATTTTGCAGCCGATTATTGGCCGCTGTGTTTACCGCCCCAATCCATAGCTGGGAGTGGTAACGGCGAAGCACACCCTATGCGCAGGGAAATTCCTTTAGAAAAATCATAACAAAACCATAAGAAAAGATGAAGATACGCAAAGTAGTCTGTATGCTGACGTTGTCCACCCTGCTGGTGAGCGGGTGTACGTCTTACCAGAAATCGCTCTACCTTCAGAACGAACAAGTACTCAATGAATCCCTTGAAGGACAGCTCTATGACTTCCGCATCATGCCTAAGGACGAGCTTACTATCGTAGTAAGTACCACCGACCCTGAAGCTTCGGCTCCTTTCTACCGCAAATTCGGACAAAGCAAGGAAAGTACAAGCAGTACCAGCATCGGAATGGATGGCGCCAAATTATTAGCTTACTTGGTAGATAATCAGGGATGTATTGATTTCCCCGTATTGGGTACAATCAAGGTAATGGGCCTTACCAACCGCGAGTGTGAAGCACTCATTCGCGAGAAACTCCAGCCCTACCTGAAGGAAGTACCCAATGTCACGGTACGTACCTCCAACTACAAGTTCAGCGTATTGGGCGAAGTAGGCAAACCTGGCACCTATACCACCGATGCCGAAAAAGTCACCATTTTCGAAGCCCTGGCACAGGCGGGTGATATGACCCTCTTTTCGGTACGCGACGACGTGCAGCTGCTCCGCGAAGACTCCACAGGTGTACGCCGGGTGTACCATCTTAACCTAAACGAGGCCAACATAGCCCAGTCACCCTATTTCTATTTGCAGCAGAACGACGTGGTCTATGTCAAACCCACCAAGGCAAAGGTACGCACCAATACCTTTAACAGCAACTCTTCCATGTGGATTACCCTGCTCAGCATCGTGACTTCCATTACCTCTCTTGTACTCGCAATTTCCAAATAATAACGACATTTACCTATGGCAGAAGAAACCAAGAACTACCTGCTGGAAGAAGACAACGAGACTTCCGGCTTCGACTATAAAGCGTTTTTCATCAAGCTACTGATGTACTGGCCCTGGATTCTGGGCTGTGTGGCTGTATTCCTGATAGGTGCCTTTTTCTACCTCAAGACCCTGACCCCTCTCTACACCGTCAGCTCTTCCGTGCTGATTAAGAACGAAAGCAAAGGAGGGACAAGCGGAGCTAACCTGGAAGATTTGGGCTTTGTCTCCACTTCCACCCAGAGCTTTGACAACGAACTGGAAATCCTGCGTTCACGCACCCTGATAAAGAAAGTAGTGACCGCCCTCGACCTCTATGTCAGCTACTCCGTGCCCGGCCAGTTCCGCGATACTGAGCTTTACAAGCAGTCACCCGTCAAAGTATGGGTCACCCCCGAAGAAGCCGACCGTATGGGGTATGCCCAGGTCAAGATGTTCTTCCACAACCAGCAGCTTCACGAAGTCCTGGTAGAACACGAAGGTCAGGAATGGAAAAAGACCGTGGAAAGCCTGCCTGCCGTATTCTCTACCCCCGCGGGTGTATTCACTTTCTCGGCAGCCGACTCTACGTTGCAAACCCTCCAACCTGTACCCGAAGAAATTCAGGCTACAGTCATATCACCCAATGCAGCGGCAGCCTCCTGCCGTAACCGCTTGGCAGTAAGTCCAAGTAGTAAATCTACCACCATAGCCCAACTTACCGTCACGGGCAGCCAGGTAGCCCGTGGTATAGACTTCCTGAACAAGCTGGTAGAAGTCTACAATGAAGAAGGCAATAACGACAAGAACGAAGTAGCCGCCAAAACCGCCGAATTTATTGACGAGCGTATCCGCATCATCAACAAGGAATTAGGCACTACTGAAAGCCAGCTGGCCAGCTTCAAGCAGCGGGCAGGTGTGGTAGACATTGCCGCCGATGCCACCCAGGCTGCCGGCGAACAAGCGAATTACGAACGTGCCTATGCTGAAAATGAAGTACAGATTAGTTTGGTCAATCACCTGAAAAATCATATTCTCAGTGAAAAGAGCCAGTACGAAGTCATCCCTGCCAACATCGGGCTGAACAACAGCGACTTGAATACCGTAGTACAGAACTATAACCAGATGCTGATTGAGCGCAAACGCCTGTTGCGCACTTCACACGAAGACAATCCCGCCGTACAAAGCCTGAATGCCAGCATCGACGTGATGCGCAACAGCGTAATGGGTGCTATCCAGACTGCCGAAAAAGGTTTGCTTATCAACCGCCAGGCCCTGCAGGCTCAGACCCGCAAATATGCCGGCAAGATAAGCGACGCTCCTGTACAGGAAAAAGAATACCTCAGCATGTCGCGCCAGCAGGAAATCCAGGCCAACCTCTACCTGATGCTGCTGCAAAAACGTGAGGAAAACAACATCACCCTGGCTTCTACCGCCAATAACGCCCGTGTAATTGACGAACCATTAGCAGGTGGTCAGATTTTCCCCACCCCCTCACAGACTTACATGATTGCCCTCGTATTGGGCTTAGGACTTCCTGTAGGACTAATTTTCATTTGGGGATTGCTTCAGTTTAAAATCCAGACACGTGGTGATGTAGAAAAAATTACCAACCTTCCTATTGTAGGTGATATTCCACTCACTTCAGAAACCACTGAAGGAGCCATAGTAGTACGCGAGAACCGTAACGAACTGATGGAAGAAGTGTTCCGCTCCGTACGTACCAACCTGCAATACATGCTCCAGGAAGGACAGAAAGTTATTCTCTTCACCTCCACCACTTCCGGCGAAGGCAAGAGTTTTAATGCCGGCAACTTGGCCTGCAGCTTTGCCTTTATGGGCAAAAAGGTAGTGATTGTAGGTCTCGACATCCGCAAGCCCGGGCTAAACAAGGTGTTCCACCTCTCCCATAAAGAAGCCGGTATTTCACAATACTTGTCCGATCCAGAACATACCGATGTGCTCAGCTTATGTCAGGCATCTACAGTATTGCCCAACCTCTACATCTTACCCGGTGGTACCATCCCTCCTAACCCGACCGAATTGGTAGCCCGCCAAGCACTCGATGATGCCATACAACAATTAAAACAACATTTCGATTACGTGATATTGGATACAGCCCCCATCGGCATGGTAACCGACACCCAGCTTATCGCCCGCGTAGCCGATTTAAGCGTCTACGTATGCCGCTCCAACTACACGGCCAAGAGCGAATTCAAACTAATCAATGAACTGGAGCAGGATGGCAAACTACCCCACCTCTGTGTATTGATTAACGGAATCGATATGAATAAACGTGAAACCAGCTCCTACTATGGTTATGGCAAGTATGGTAAGTACGGACACTACGGATATGGGAAAAAATATGGTTACGGATATGGCTACGGGAAATAAATTAATAAGAAAGATTTACATTAAAACATTAATTTTAAAATTCATCTTACTCTATGGCTAAGGAGAAGGGTATTATTTTTCGGGAAATCAATATTTTTGCCCCATCTTATTCTTAATCCTAACCAAAAGAGACATACATGAACCTTTAAAATGATTCTTAATTTAAACAACCATAAAATAACTATAGAGTAAGTTTCATACAATGACTATATATGTGATTTGAAATTAATAATAAGAACACTATGGTTAATATTCGCACTGATTAAGAAAATAAACGAAGTAACAAGCGGAAATCTTTAAGATCACTAAAAATATGATATATAAAAACAAATAACTTCTTATCAGCGAATTCATTACAATTCCGTCATTATCTAATATCAAAATGCGAAATATTATTTTTTTAACTTTTGCCGATAAAAGAGGTATTCCTATGCTAAAACGAATAAAGCGGGAAGTCCTAGAAATGAACTTTTTTACATCAGTAAAAATCTGCTCAGACAACAATCTTAGAAGGCAGTACAAAAAACAAAACAAACAACGTTTTAAACTACGAGGTTATGGATATTGGATATGGAAATCTTATCTAGTAAAAGAAACTTTAACAAAGATGAATTCTAACGATATTTTAGTATATGCTGATGCTGGATGTACAATAAATAAAAACGGGATACAAAGATTAAAAGATTATCTACACATTGTAGATAAAACTCATTGTGGAATACTTACTTTTCAACATGATTCAGCTCCTCATTTAGAAAAAGAATACACCAAAGGCGATTTATTTGCATTCACAAACACAAATTCTCAGTCCTCAATATATAATACTCCTCAATTATGGGCTGGCTCTTTCATTATAAGGAAATGTGAATTATCTAGTTCTTTTGTAGAGGAATGGTATGATTTATGTCATAATCATTTCGATTTAATCACTGATCAACCTTCACGCACCCCAAATTTTCCTTGTTTTATTGAACATAGACATGACCAAAGTGCCTTTTCTGTTCTATTAAAACCATATTTTCCAGCTATCATAAGTGATAAAGAAACTTACACAACCGGTAATTTTAATGAGGATTTACAATCATTCCCTATTTGGGCTACAAGAAAAAGAGAATATATCAACAAAGAATGTTTCTTAAAAAGGATAATTCGAAAAATCATCAATCTTTGTTTGGTTAAATAAATTGTCCTTTACTACGAATCAATATAATATGGATAAACAAGTATATCATATTGTTTGTGTGTCTGATTCCAACTATATACAGCATGCTGCAGTAATGCTCTGTTCTCTTTTCGAGAATAATCTTGATAAAGATTTTGATATTCATCTTTTTACGACAGGAATCCAAGATGAGAATATGAAAAGATTACAAGATTTATGTAAACAATATAATGCTGCGTTAGAATGCCATATTTATTTTACTAATGAGTTTCAAAATTTACCAGTAGGTCAATGGAATACAATTATGTATCTAAAACTTTTAATACCACAAATACTATCTGACCATATTAATCGCTGTTTATTCTTAGATGTAGATATGATAATTAACACTGATATCAATCCTCTTTATAATTTTGATTTAGGAAATTCAGTCATCGCTGCTGCTGAGGATATGCCAGATTGTATTAAAATTAAAGCTAGACTTGGACTAGACCCCAAAGATGCTTATATAAATTCTGGGGTGATGGTGTGTGACCTACAAAAATGGAGAATATTAGAACAGGAAAAAGCAATACTAGAATTTACTCAAACAATTTCGAATATTATTACTAATGAACAAGATGTTATTGCCCTTTACTTTAAAGGGAAAATCCTATTTCTTCCAATAAAGTGGAACATGACTAATTTTTATTTCAATAGGAAACCCAAAATCTTTAAGAAATATCTTTCACAATTAAAAGATGCAAGAAGACATCCAGGTATAATACATTTTGCAAGTCCTATAAAACCATGGTTTAAAGATTGTCAACACCCATACAAAAACCTTTATAAATTTTATCTCTCTAAAACAGCCTGGAAGAATTATAAATTTCCCCTTTCTGAAAAAAGAAGTTTTATGAAATCTTTAAAACGAACAATCCGTTTATTCTGCAATAGAATCGGAATTATTAGGGATAGTGGGTATAATATGATATAAAACTTTTATGAAAAGAGAGAAATATATAGATATAGCCAAAGGAATAGCAATTATAAGTGTCGTAAGCGGACATATATTAATTTATAATATATATGGTTTTAATGATGTATGGAATGAATCTCCTCTAGTAAAATTTATTTATTCATTCCATATGCCTCTTTTTATTTTTTTATCAGGACTTGTAGCATCTATACCTAATTCCCTATCACAGGCCTACAAAGATTTATTTAAACGTTTTAAAACTCTATTAATTCCATTTTTCATTATAGGTGGCATTTATTCTTTTACTATTACTCAAAATCTTTCTTTTTTATTAGATAAAATGAAATTTGGCTATTGGTATTTTCTTGTTTTATTCTATTGCTACATATTAAACTACATAGGTATTAACCTTACAACAGATTATAAAAAGCTATTGTTACCTATTCAAATATGTCTTATGATAATAGCGTGGAAAACAATTACACACATTTCGACATATACACCTATAAATATTCAAAACATATTGAGTATCAACTTATTTATCGCATACTACCCATATTATCTTATTGGTTCACTAATAAAAAGGTTTAACTTGCACAGAGTTTTATTCAATAACACTTATATATTTATTGTCTCAATTATTTTATGGAGTCAAAAAGATTTGATTCAATTTCCATATTCTAATTATATCACTACATCTTCAACAATATTTGCAATGATGTTTATCTGCTATAAAATTGAAGAAAGAACAACGTATAGTAGTAGAATTTTAAATTATATCGGTCTCAATACTTTATACATCTATTGCTTTCATTATTTTATACTGCAGGTAATGAATGTAGATTTTATACATCAATGGATAAATCCAATAGACTCAAGTATTTTGTTCGATTTATTATTATGTATAATACCAACCAGCTTTGCTATTTTGTTTTCTCTCTTCATTAAATGTATCATCAAAGATTCAATAATAACAAAACTTATTTTTAACAAATAATAAAACCAATGGAAGAAAACAACAAACGAATACTAAAGAATACAGTTTATTTATATATTCGCATGTTTATCATGATGGGACTCAGTTTCTTTACAACTCGAATTGTACTAGATAAGTTAGGAGTTTCTGATTATGGTGTAAATAATCTTGTTGCTGGATTTGTATCATCTTTTAAAGTCATAGAAAGCATGCTGGCTGGAAGTACACGAAGATTCCTTGCATACAGTTTAGGATTACACGATATAAATAAAATAAAAACTACATTTAACACGGCTTTCATCATACATCTTATTATAGCCATAATTGTCGTTATTGTACTAGAAACCGGAGGATTATGGTTCTTAAATGCTAAATTAAATATAAATCCTGAACGATTATGGGCAGCCAATATAGTGTTCCAAATTTCGGTGTTTACCACATTTATGGGCATAACTCAAACACCATTTTCTGCATCAGTTACTGCACATGAAAAATTTGGAATGTATGCTTATATGAGTATTTATGATGTTGTAGCCAAAATTATAGTTCTCTTTTTATTAGTTTATATCCCTTATGATAAACTTGTAGTTTATTCTCTTCTATGCGCCACCGTATCAGTCACAAGTATTATTATTTATAGGACATATTGTATACGGCATTTTGAAGAATGTCATTTATCTTTTAAAATTGACAAGAAATTATGTAAAGAAATGATGGCATTTTCAGGATGGAATGCATTTGGAAATTTTGTTGTAGTTTTAAATGGGCAAGGGAACAACATTTTATTAAATCTTTTTTTTAATACTGTAATGAATGCAGCCAGAGGGCTTGCAGATACAGTCTCATATACTATTAACCAATTTATTGGAAGTTTTCAGGTGGCAGCTATACCTCAACTTACTAAATACTATGCAAGCAATGATAAGGACCATTTTGAAAAGTTAATCTTCAATATCTCACAAATGACAATTTTCCTACTAGGTTTTTTTTGCATACCAGTAGTTTTAGAAATTGATTATGTACTAAAATTATGGTTAGGTGAAGTGCCACAATATACCGCCGACTTTATTAGAATTGGATTGATTTGTAACATTGTTGGATATTCCAATAGTATGATAGATCAGGGGATTGTCGCCACAGGATATGTAAAATCAATGAATCTTTATGGAATTCCTATCTATTTAATAAACCTACCTTTAGTCTACATGGTTCTTAAACTAGGTTGGTATCCTCCTATCATTTATTTCGTTGGCTCAATACCAACAATGATTCATTTTATTGTCAACTTAAAAATACTATCTAACCATACAGGGTTTCCAGCGAAAAAGTATTTTATCAGCATATTCTGTAAAAATTTTATTATAATAGGAATAGCCTTTATTATCCCTCTACTTGTTAAATTATCCATGCCAAATGAAAGTTTAAAGCGTTTTTTAATAGTTTGTACAGTTTCTGTCTTATCAGAGGTATGTTTTATGTACAAATTTGCATTAAACAAGGAAGTAAAAAAGATGATTAGTCAAAAAATTCATTCCATCATCCATTAAATCAAATAACATGAATAAAAAAACTATTAAAATCAAATTTATAGACTTTTGGAAAGGATTCAATATACAAGAAAGTATATTCTATCATATCCTATCAGAACATTATGAAATAGAGATATGTGATAACGCTAACTACATAATATATTCATGCTTTGGGGATCAAATATTAAATGAACCTGACAACACGATTAAAATATTCTATAGCGGTGAAAATGAAGCCCCTAATTTCAACATTTGTGACTATGCCATGTCGTTTGAACATCTGTCACTAGGAGACAGATATTTTCGATTACCTGTTTATTATGTAACAGACTTTTATAAAAAAGAAACACTGCTAATGGAACATAAACATGAAAACATTTCAGATATTGTTTCATCAGAGAAGAGCCAATTCTGTAGCTTTGTTGTAAGCAATGCACGAGGTGCCACAGAACGACAACAAATGTTTGAACAACTCAACAACTATAAAAAAGTAAATTCTGGAGGAAAATATCTAAATAATATAGGTACACCAATAAAAGATAAACTAGAATTTGAAAGTAAACATAAATTCTCTATTTGTTTTGACAATTGCCAATATAGAGGATACACGACAGAGAAAATCGTAGAAGCTTTTGCAGCTCGAACAATCCCTATTTATTGGGGAGATCCAGAGATTACAAAGATATTTAATCCTAAAGCTTTTATTAATGTCATGGAGTATCCCTCCATAGATGCAGCAATAGAATATATTAAAGAAATAGATCAAAACGATGACTTGTATTTATCCATAATCCAGGAGCCCGCATTATTAAATGAAGCAGACTCCTATGACAACACCTACAATAGACTTTCCAAATGGATACAAAATATTATGGATCAACCTTTCGAACAGGCTAGACGAACAGGAAATGGTTTTTGGCACACAGAATACTACTGGAGAATGCGAAATTATAAAAGAGCTACCGAACATCCTATATCAATTATTAAAGATAAACTATTGAAAAAACTAAAGTTTTGAATGAAACCAATCAGCATATCAATAATAATACCCGTATATAATGTAGAAAAGTATATTGAATCCTGCATTTCAAGTGTACTCAGACAAGACTATAAAGGCCACATTGAATGTATTATAATAGATGATTGTGGACAAGACAATAGTATTCAAATCGCACAAAATATAACTAGTCACGCCCCTTCAAATATAGACATAAAATATATCTTCCATAAAAAAAATTCAGGTCTATCTGCTGCTAGGAATTCAGGAATTAAAGCGGCAACTGGTGATTATTTATTCTTTCTAGATAGCGATGACACTCTACCTTCAGATGCTTTAACAAATCTAACCTTACCACTAAAAAAATATGGAATGGTCGATTTAGTGGTTGGAAGTACTCAAACAAGTATTCCCATAAAAAGTTTAGAGTGGCTTAATCTGCAAAATAAGAGTCTTCCTGAGTACTCAAATTGTGCAATATGTATAAAAGAAAAACTTTTAGAACGTTACACACTATCGATGACAGCTTGGAATAAGTTAATTAAAAAATCTACCTTTATAAACAATAACTTATATTTTAAAGAAGGAATAATTCATGAAGATGATCATTGGAACTTTTATCTTGCTAAATGTATTAAATCCATCTGTATCACAAAAGAAATGACATACAATTATACTATTCGAAAGAATAGTATAACACAAGCATATAATGTAGATAAAGATAATCAGACTTACTTAAATATATGTAAGGATTGGCTAAACTCTATTGATAATATCTGCAAGTCATCTCAAATAAGCTTAATAGGTTCGTTTCTTATCCCTATTTTTATATTTACTCACAATAAACAACATAAAAAACAAGCACTAGATCAGATGCAAAAACTATCTTGTCATATAGGAACTATGGCTATATTTTATATTTGGACATTAAGATTCATACCAAGACAACTGATTATAAAGTTCCACCTACATAAATATCTAAAAACGATTTTTAAAGTAAAGATATAACATTATGAATATTCTGATATTGTTAAAATCTTTTAATTACCCACCCCGTAATGGAGGAGACCAAGCGGTATTTAACGCTATTAAAAAGTTATCTCCAAGAGTTCAGTTTCATCTATTAAATACAGATAATTCTATAAATGGAAAAATAAGTACCCAATCATTCCAAAAAGATTATCCATCAATTCCTACTATAATTTACCCATTAATAAATAATAACAAATACCAATATATTAAAAATAAATGTCTACGAATATCTAATTTTATTAATAATCGTAATGGCAATAGGAACAAGGTGAATATGCAACATCTTAATTTTTATGACGCCCAACTCGATTATTACGATGATTTTTATAGGTTTCTAAATGACTATATTAATAAACACAATATTCACATTGTACAAGGTGAATTCCATTTTACTCTAGGATTTTTAAAAGGAATAATTTCACCTGTGAAAAAGGTTTTTGTTCATCATGAAATACAATTCATAGTTGAGCATCAACGTCTGACCCAAAAAAAACAACTAAGCACAGATGATAACTATTTTTACAACCAACAACGCCAACAAGAAATTAATGCATTAAATGCATGTGACGCGATCATTACCTTATCTGAAACAGATAAACAGAAGCTTATTGAGAATGGTGTACATACACCTATATTTGCTTCATTCGCTCAAATCCAACTTTCTCAACCAAAGATTTTCTTCCCAGTGACAATCCAAAAAAAGGTGGTTTTTATTGGACCGGAAACCCACATTCCTAATAAACAAGGCTTAGAATGGTTTATGAATAATGTCTTCCCTTTACTCCGTAAACAAGAACCTAACATTATAATAAATGTTATTGGGAACTGGAAAAAGGAAACAAAAGAAAACTGGGAACAGAAATATGCAGGAATTAATTTCCTTGGATACGTCGATAATCTATATACAGCAATAGCCAATAGTATTCTTATTGTACCTTTATTTCAAGGAAGCGGTATTCGCATGAAGATTTTAGAAGCCTGTAATGCAGGAATTCCTTTCGTAGCAACAAGCATTGGTGCTGAAGGTTTAAACTTTACTTCAGGAAAAAATTGTTATATAACCGATGATGCAACTCAATTTGCAGAATCTATAATAGAACTTGTTAATAATCAAGAATTAGCTAATAAATTTATTCAAAACAGCATTAATCACATCCACCAAGAATTTTCTGATGAAAGATTTATTGAGTCAAGAATGGTTTGCTATAATTCACTACTAAAGATATGACAAAAATTTCCATTATTATGCCCATATATAATGCCGAGAGATTTCTTCACAAAGCAATCGACAGCATTATATCACAAACATTCCCTAACTGGGAATTATTGCTAATAGATGACGGGAGTAAGGATATATCACCTCAAATATGTGACCAATATGCCATTAAAGATAATAGGATTAAGGTCTTTCATAAAAGTCAAAACGAAGGTGTAGCAATGGCTAGGAAAACAGGGATAGATTATGCGACAGGAGAATATTCCATTCATATTGATGCTGATGACTGGATTGAAACAACGATGTTGGAGGAACTTTACAACAAAGCTAAGAATGAAAATATAGACATTATTATAACAGACTATTTTGTTAATTCAGGTAATAATCAGACTATCTCTAAACAACAACCAACATCATTAATCCCCCAACAGATTCTTCTAGATATATTCAACAACAAACTGCTAGGATCATTGGGGAATAAATTAATTCGTACCTCTTTATACAAGAAATATAAAGCACTTTTTTTCTATGGCATAAATCATTGCGAGGATTTATTAATCCTAGTTCAAATTTTGCAAAATAGTGATAATCTAAAAATCGCCTATCTTTCCAAAGCGTATTACCACTATTATATGAATGGATCATCTATCACACATCATTATACTTACAACACATATCAAACCCGATTAAAATATAGAGATAAACTATCAGAACTTTTAAAATTACCTCAAAAAGCTCAGATCATTGACAAGGTTTCATTTAGCATATTTACAGAAGCACTCATCTACAATGTCTTATCTAAAACAGAAATCAAACAAGGAATTTTAAAATATAAAAGCCAAATTAAACATACTAAGAGCCCAAAATGGAAAATTGGATTTTATTTATACAAATATGGGTTGAATAATTTGGGAAAAAAATTTATTCACTACTAAATATAGGTGAAATAGAATGGAAGAGATTGTATAATTCAACGATCAAGAAAATCATAAAATTTAATGATACCTAAAATCATACATTATTGCTGGTTTGGAGGAAATCCAGAACCAGAAGATGTAAAAAAATGCATCGCTTCTTGGAAAAAATTTATGCCTGACTATAAAATCATTCGATGGGATGAAAGTAATTACGATATAAATCGATGCCAATACATGGCGGATGCTTACAAAGAAAAAAAATGGGCATTCGTAAGTGATTTTGCTCGACTAGATATCATATACCAAAATGGTGGTATCTATTTAGATACAGACGTAGAGGTGCTCAAACCCTTTGACAGTCTATTAGAAGAAAAGATGTTTTGTGGCTTTGAAAGTAGAGATCCGCATGGAATAAAAAAAGACTCATTTATTGAATATTCTGTAAATCTAGGATTAGGATATGGTGCAGAAAAAGGACATCCTATTTTAAAGGAAATGATAAATCTATATCAAAAACTAAGTTTTTATAACCAAGATGGAAGTTTAAACCTTGTAGCATGTCCCAGATATCAAACATTAATCTTAACAAAACACGGCCTAATCCCCAATAATCAAACACAAAGACTTGACAATGTTATTGCATATTCTCCAGAATATTTTTGTCCTCAATCAAATATAACGGATAAAATGCTATACCCACTTGACAAAAGTTTCAGTATCCATCATTTCTCAGTATCATGGACCTCCACAAAAGGGCTCAAGGTGAGAAAATGGAAAAATAAATTAAGCAAAATTTTACCTTATTGGCTAGCAAGTAAAATTGTAACAGCTATCTATAAATTAAGATGAAGGAATCTACCATAAGAAACGAAGACATATCATCAATATATGTCTTAAAAGCTATATGCGCAGCAGGAGTAGTGTATTTACACTGTTGGTACTCAAATGAATATATTTTTCTATTTTCAAAACTTGCTGTTCCTATATTCTTTGCCATATCAGGATACTTCTTATTTGATAAAAAATCATATTTCAATGATCAAAGATTATTCAGAACTATACTAAAAACTATAAAACTAATACTACTTACTAATTTATTATATCTAATACTCGTTGGTTGAATTAAAATTCTAAATAGTTACAAATGAAAAAGTTGCACA
>ERZ791612.99-NODE-99-length-54764-cov-6.095396_pt1 | contig 54764 bp, 82 predicted proteins | sample MGYA00509963_ERZ791612 | MGnify/ENA primary metagenome ERZ791612 (study PRJEB30046, sample SAMN00791906) | human gut metagenome | study: EMG produced TPA metagenomics assembly of the A metagenome-wide association study of gut microbiota in type 2... | reverse complement strand
CCCTGTTAAGGTGTACGGCGCAAAGGTATTAATAATGTATTAATTTATATATAAGATTATAGTTAAAAAATGGTAACAGAAGCAAGAAAAAAGAAAGAGCAGGCTGTTTGCATGTCAGTCGAGCTTTATTTGCGGCAAGGCATGGGAAAGATGGATGCCATCCGCCGAACTATGCACGATTTCAATTATCTAACCGAAGCCTCGGTGTACAACATACTGCGGCGTAACAAAAAAAAAGAAGATGATAAATAGCATTCCAGATGTCATTCCTAAAGGGAGATATTCACTTAAGGAAGCAGCCAAGAAATTAGAAGTCAGTGTTGCGACAATTTACCGTTATGTGGACAACAATATCATACCATGTGTCATAAGACGCAACGGTCAACGCGCTATACTTGGCTCGGAGATTACCCGTTTTTGGGGAGGGGAGTACATTTAAAAAACACGGAGTTTATGAAAAAGGAGATACAAAAAGCAATCGACCTGTTGCTTGCCAATGGGTACGAAATAACCCCACCGCAGACTATAGACGAGGTTTGCAACGACTTTGAACAATGGTGGAATCTTTACAACAAGAAAAGGGGTAAAGACAAATGTCAAAAGCGTTGGGCACGTATGACGAAAAAAGAGCGTCAAGCTTGCATAGCAGCGACACCTGCGTATGTGCGCTCTATTACAGACAAGCAATTTCAGAAAGACCCGTTTACATATCTGAACGGACGTTGTTGGCAGGACGAAATAATAGACCCTTATGGAAATACAGAACAAAGAACGGCAGTTGAGTTTGCAACAAAAGCAGCAGCAATCCTTAACGCAGATTAATGCGGTAGAATGGATGTTCACACGCTACCCATTAATAAGCAAAAGAAAAGAGGCAATATCGTCAGCTGTAGAGGCTATAAAAACAAACGATTTAGCTATAAGTGAGATAGATACTCAAATCGAAAAAGGTATTACTGTTAAATGGATTAAGGCTCAATTAATAGAAGTTCTTAATTTTTGTGGAGCTTTTGAAGCTATCCGTGACACGCAGGTTGTTGTTATAGCACGTCAGATACGAAGTAAATACTACTATTTAACGCCTACGGAACTTACCTATTTCTTTGAGCAGTTTATGAGTGGTGCTTATGGTACATTATATGTAGGTAAGACAATAAACCCACAGGTAATATTACAAGCGATTCGTCTGTGCGAAAATGCTTTAATAAACAAAAGAGCGGAGATACAGGAGGAAATAGAAGAAGCAAGAAGAAAGGTAGAAAAAGAACTTACAAGCAAAGGCTTGTTGGGTGTCAATGGTTGGTTAAGATATTGTCAAAGACGCGGCATTACAGACCAGCCGAACCCTATGCAAGGTTTTATTAAAGACACGAAGAAAAAGCAGTTTAACGTAAAATAAACAACAATGAAAATTGAATTAAAAACAATGACGCTCCAAAACTTTAAAAAAGAGCGGAGCAAAACGATTACGTTTGCTCACAACACTATTATTAGTGGTGGCAACGAAACGGGCAAATCAACGGTTTATGATGCCTATTTGTGGTGTCTTTTCGGAACGACAAGCAGACCTAACGCGACCGTTCGGACACTCGACAAGCACAACAACGTCATCCGCAAGCTTGAAACTTCTGTTGCTATTGTTCTAAATTACAACGACGAGCGCGATGTGAAGATAGAACGCAGATTGTTGGAGCGTTGGAAAGACAAAGACACTTCTGAAGAAAAATTTTTGAGTACAACGCAGGCGTGCTTTGTTGACGATGTGCCTTATTCCGTTTCAGCGTTTAAAGAAAAGCTCAACTCGCTGTGCGATTTCGATGATTGGTTCATGCTCTCAAACATCAATCTCTTTTGGACTTACAAAGTTGATGTTCGCCGCAAGATACTCATGTCCTTAGCAGGTGAGATAAACGAAGAAGATTTGATGGTACAATACCCTGCTGTATATAAAGGTGTAAAGACGGAAAAGAAGGATATTGCCGAAATGCTTACACAGCAGAAAGCTACTCGCAAGAAAGCGAACGATGAACTTCAGACCATTCCTGCTAAAGTGCAAGCTCAAGATATGCTGAAATCAAACGAGGATTTTGCACAACTTGAAAAAGAAAAAAACGAAGTCGATAAGCAAATATCGTCAATAGATGCATCTTTGCAAGGTGTAATCGTCAACGCGGACGAGCAAGCGGAATACCAAAAAAGACTCGCCGAAGAAGAAAGGTTATACGAAAAAACACGCAAAGAGTGGACAGACAAACACTTTGATTGCGTCAACGATGCTTTTAAAAAGGTCAACACGGCTGCTGACGAGATGCATGAAGCAATACGCATTCAAAAAAAGAACATTGATAACAACGTAGAAAATGGGTGCAAACTTGCCATGTTGACCAAGGAGTTTAACGAACTAATGCAACAATGGAACAATGTTAACGAGAAGGAATTTAACTTTGCCCAAACAGATGTATGTCCCGTTTGTGGTCGTCCTTATACGGAGGAGATGAAAAACAAAGAGTACGAGAACGCTGTAGCGGAGTTCAATGCTCACAAATCGGGCGAGCTTGCTAAAATACAAAAAGCAGCATCCGAGAAGAATAGTCAAATTGCTATCATCAAGGGCAATATTAACACTTTTGAGCAGATAACAGCCGCCAAGGACAGTGAAAAAGTCAGAGCAAAAACCGACACGCACAATGCTCTTAACGTTGAACTTGCGAAAATAAAAGCCGAGACTTGGGAACAAAGCGAAGAAAAAAAGAAAGCGGACGCTTCTTTGCAAGCGGTCAAAAGCACTGATCCTGTGACGAAGGTGGATGCTTCGACGGAAGAAAACAAACAAAAGAAAAAGAAGCTAACCAGCAAGCGCGACGATTTGATAAAAAGGATTTCGGGTCGCGATATGAACGAACGCATAGAAAAAGAAAAAGAAAAGCTCGATGCTCGTTCTCGCAAACTTGCGCAGATAGTCGCTGATTGCAACGAGGTAATTCGTCAAATAAAAGAATACAAAAAGGCGAAGATAGCGATTGTTGAAAACAATGTAAACTCGTTCTTCTCCCTGGTACGGTGGAAGTTTTACGAGCAAAACATCACCAACGATGATGAAAAGGAAGTTTGTACGGCTATCGACAGCAACGGCGTTGACTACAACAACACCAACGATGGTACTGTTATCAACATGGGCATCGACATTATAAATGGCATATCAAAAGCAAAGAACGTTTACGTGCCTCTTTTCGTCGACCGCAAAGAGTCGGTTGAGAAAGCTCTTACATCAACTCAGCAAAGTATCTATCTGCAATGCAAATACGGAGAACCTTTTAATGTAGAATTATTATAACTTTAGATATTAAAATATGGAAAAGAATAATGAAGTAGCTACTACTCAGCAGCAGTACACCATTCAGGTTTTTAGTTCAAAAGAAGACTTTGAAACCGGTCAGCGCATGGCGCAGGTATTCGCACAATCAACTCTTGTGCCGCAAATCTATCAAAAGAACGTAGGCAACTGCCTTATCGGTCTTAACATGGCGTTTCGCATGCAAGCAGACCCACTTATGGTTTTGCAAAACCTTGTTGTCGTAAGTGGCAAGCCTTCTTTTGAGGCGAAGTTCGCTATTGCTTGTTTCAATGCAACAGGTAAATACACGCCTATAGACTACCAAGAAATAGGCACAAAGGGCACTGACAGCTACGGCATGTTCGCTACGGCTATCAACAAAACAACGGGTGCCTTGGTTAAAGGTCCTGAGGTTACGATACAGATGGCGAAAGATGAAGGTTGGTACGCTCGCAACCCAAAATGGAAGAACATACCGCAGCTTATGCTCCGCTATCGTTCTGCGAGCTGGCTGATACGCACCGTTGACCCTGGCTGTATAATGGGCTTACACACTCGCGAAGAAGTGGAAGACACCGAGTACACAGAGGTTGTTGCCGAAAATGCAGAACAGCCTTCTGTTGAAGAACAGCTCTCGCAGGCACAAGAAAAAGAAAAGCAGGAAGCTAACACATCGGAGGTTGGAATGAATGTAAACGACGCACCGACTTCCGCTCCTACTGCCGAGCCTAAGCAGGAAGCAAAAGAAAAGAAAACTGCGAGCAAGACGCTGCCTTTGGGCAAACAAGAAATGCCGGATATGTTTAAGCAGTAACGTTTCAAATCTTCAATCTTTTACTAAATAAAAAAATGACTATAACAACATTAGGCAGTGGAAGCTCGGGAAATGGGTACGTTTTACAAAACGAAACAGAAGCCCTTATTATAGAATGTGGAGTAAACTACAAGCACGCTGTTGGTGCTTTAAAGGGCAATGTAAGCAAAGTGAATGGATGCTTGGTGACGCACAGTCACGGCGACCACGCAGGTTTTATAAAGCAGTACGCAAAAGCTTTCAACGTGTATGCGACCAAAGGCACTCTTGAAGAGTGCGGTATCCAAGCGAATACTTTTCATTATTGCACAACACCGCTATTTAAGGAATTTAAGGTTGGCAACTTTGTAGTCAAAGCTTTCGACACGGAACACGACACTCAGGAATCTTGTGGGTTTATTATCTATCACGAAGAAATGGGAACGATGCTGTTTATTACGGATACGCATCATATTAGATATAAATTTAATTTCCCTATCAACCACGTTTTTATCGAGTGCAATCATACGGACGGTCTTGTTGATAAAAGTGTTGAAAATGGTGTTATCCCATACAAGGTAGGCGTTCGCGCAAAAGCAACGCACATGAGCTTGGAGAGGTGTATCAACTGCCTAAACGCTTGCGATTTAAGCAAAACAAAAAATATTGTGCTTATACACATATCTGACAACAATGGTAATAGTAACATGTTTAAAAATAAGGTAGAAATGGCAACAGGAAAGCCTGTCTACGTTGCTACAAAAGGACTTGTTTTAGACCTATTATAATAAAAGGTGGGGTTAACTATGCTGCTAACTCCACCTTTTGCCGTTATGCACCCAGTACGCACCATGCTTTTTCGCCACGATAAGGCGTGTCGTCGTCATTCAGCCAATTTACGGCTATCTCACTAAACTTTATCAACAACACCGACCACTCCTCGTTTTTCCACCATCCGCGCAACAGATTGTAATGATTGGCAATGACATTATTAAGCACAACCATGAAATCGTACACGTTGTAGTCTTTGATTTGAGCTTTGTACCTTTCGTAAAGCTCGGCACACGTTCTATCAGACACAAATGGCGCATGCAAAACAGCGTTGCTTTTTGTGATACAATACATACGCTTAATGCAATCATCCGCAGTTTCCTTGTCGAAATGTTTGCCCAATAGAGCTTTGTGCAGTTCTTTCTTTAATGTTTCCTTTTCACTTGGTTCCAACCGTCTGTTGAGCCAGTTAGCTAAAATAGCGATTGCGCTTCTGATTTTTTTCAAATCCTTACAAGCGCAGATTTTGTCAATTAAATCGTTCATAATGCAATAGGTTTGGTTGTTGTTTGTTTATTTATTTATTTATTTGACGGAATTAAATACTTTTCCGCATAGTTCTCCTATAATGTAGCAAGCCTGCTCGCCGCTCATATCAATATCATATACTTCGCAGATGTGCGCTGTAACGTGCAGCAGCTCGTGACCGATTGTGTTCACCATCTCGCTTTCTTCTTCTGAGTGTCCGATAGTAACCACGCTCACCTTGTCCTTAACGTTAGAGTAGGTGAGTCCTCTGCTTTCGCTACCGCTTATGAAGTGACGGTAGGCTTTGCTTGTCGCTTCGCTGCCACACCCAATAGTCATAAGCTCGTTACAGAGATGCACCGCGTCGCCGCTGTCATACCCAATGAAGCAACGCACATCCCAGTCGTACTTGTCGAGCCTTATATCACGCCTAATCATAACAAGTCCTCCCAAGGTATAGGCATACCGTTGTGGCAGCAGTCGGCATAGAAGCGGTTGAAGATGAAGCCGTCCTTCTGGTCTGTATCATCAACCATATCTTTCACATACTGCGCCATTTGTTGCTCGTCCTTTATCGACTTGCCCCAAAAGTCTGCCTTGCACATATTGGCTACATATACATGGTCGTAGCCGACGAGGTTTTCAAGCTGCAAGCCATTCGTTTGCAACATCTCCTCGATCTTTTCTTTTGACAGCATCTCCAAACGTTCTTCCTTGCCTGTAGTTGGACTAATCATTCGCATTTGCTTGACAGCCCACTCGCACATCTTCTTGTTGAAGTGATAGCCGTTGTATCTTAGATATGCTATCATTCCTTCGGGCTTCAAGTCGTACATATCCAAAGGCATCTTACATCTTCCCATAATATTTAGGTTTTAAGGGACTGGCAGGGAAGCGAACCTCCCCACCAGTCAGGTTAATTACTTAGTAGCGTCTGCGACCGCGATAACCACCGCGTCGTTCTCCGTAGCGACCGTCATCGTCATCATCGTACATATCGCGCTCACGGCGTTCGTTCTCGTATCGCCAATCATCGCGATAATCGGGCATAGGTGAACGCTCACCGTATCGACCTTCGCCACGCTGCAAGCTGTCAAGACACGCCATTGCCTTGCCGCCATAGCGCAAGCATTTCTCAACGTTCTCAACAAGCTCACCCATCTTGTTCTCTGTGATTTCAATCATATACATAGCTCAAGCATTTTAGTTATTGCTGTTTGACTTTTTCAGTGCCTTTTGCAACATGCTTTCTATGTTTGATAAAGTACCCTCCATGCCGCAGACCTTGCTTTCGAGCTGAGATATTTTCTGCTCCTGCTCCTTGTCTTTGGCTATCTGAGGATTGAGAACACACATTATCTTCTCGCAGTTGCACACCACCTTTTCGTGATAGTCCTTGCTTGCAAGCACCTCCTGCGAGTGTCGTAACATCGCTTCTACTTCGGCAATCATCGCTTCGCGACTTTCGCTTACTACCACGTCGCCTGAGTTGGCAATCTGTCCGTTTGAAGGCAGTTGCTTGAACTCTGCTTCGCCGTCGGGTAGCTTTACTTTCACATCCACAACCGTTTCCATAGGCTGCGTTGAAAACTGCCCTGGTTGATAGGTAGGGAACTTCGGCTGCGGATTACTTACGCTTACCACCTGTCCTATTTTCAATGTCGGCTCTTCACCTTTCTCAAGCACATAGAATATGCTGTTTGTTCTTAGTCCACTGAACATACAATTTGCAATTTAGTTGTTAAACAATACCCGTCATTAGCTGAAGGGTGTTAGTATCTCTCTCGAACCAGAGCTGATATACGCCAGTTCCGGCTACGTCGGCAACCGTAAGGGCTGCACCTCCAAACTTGGTGACAGCCTGCGTTACGCCGTTGGTCTCAAAGAGTATCGGCAGCGTGGTCGTTGTGCCCGTCGGTATCGCCTGTCGCAGATTTACGAATACCGTACCTCTGTAATTGGCGTTCAAGAAGGCATGGTTCCTGAATGAGAATACCACACCGCTTGTGCCTACCGACACACCGGTAGAACCGATAGCTGCCGACCCTCTTCTGTTGACCCATGAAAAAGGATAACCCCAAATCATAGTCGTTCCTCCAGTTAGATGGTTAGCCCCAAAAGCCGTTAGCTCCGTTGACTCCGTAAAGTCCGTATTGTGCTGCTACGCAGTTTGGGACAGCAACGAACGGCTGGTAAGGTACAGTCGCCGTCTCGGGCATCTTACACTTGATACCTGCAACCTCCTGCTGCAAGCCTGCCAACACCGCATTGATAGGAGCGACCGCCTGACCTACAATCTGACTTGTCATAGCCGACGACTTGAACGTTGAGTTCTCCTCGCGCAGATGGTCTAACTTGTCCTGCATCTCTCGAAGCTCTGCGGCACGCTGTCCGTCAAGAATCTGCCGTGTGCTGTTCTCGATAGTGTTGCCGAGGTTGCAAGCCTGTCTTTGTGTTTCAAAGGCAAGACTTGAGAAATTGCGTTCCTGACTTGTTGCAACGCCGTTGATGGCGTTCTGTAAGGTGTTGGTCTGTTGACATGTGGCAAGTCTGTTCTCGCAGCAACAAGAAGCGAGCTGCTGTGCAATCTGCATATTGCCCTGCTGGAGAGCGTTGATAACTTGCATACCGCTCATGCCGACCTGATTGCCCACACCCTGAACCTGCGAGGTAAGAGCCGAGATAGCCGCCTGTATCTGACCTTCGGTGCAGTTAAGCTGTGTAGCAAGGTTGCTTAGAGCGTTTCTGTTTCCACCGATGGCATCCATGAGGAGCGAGCGACCGTAGTCGTTGTTGATTTCATTAGCAATACCGCCTGCGCGACCATTGCCGAAACCACCCCAACCATTACCGCCCCAACCCATGAGGAAGAATAGGAAAATTACCCACATGAAGCCGTCGCCCCAACCATTGCCGTTCTTGTTCATGGCAAGGAGAAGATTAGGGTCAAGACCTCTCTGTTGAAGCAGAGGAGCGAGCAAACTCATCATGCCACCCTGTCCGCCACCTTCATTGCCGAATACATAAGTTTTTGACTCAGACATAATACAATCTTTTTTTTAAAATTTTACCTTAGTTGACTAAACACTATTTCGTAACGTTACACCGCAAAGTTAGCGAGTTACGACGGATAATGTCATAACACGCTCAAAGATTTTATATTACGCTGATAATCAGATATATAAGGTGATAGTCGGTACTATCACATTGCGAAACGTTCTTTCCAATGTTTGAAAAATTGGAAAGAAATGGAAACAAAAAAAGAGAAGCCTCTTTACTTGCCTCTCTTATGTTTTAAAAAGTGAAGAATGTCCCACTTCTTCCAGTACCGTGTGTGTCTGCGCTTCTTGCACTCACCGTTCGGTATCTCGCCACGCTTTACCATTCTATTGAGTGTTGCATCGCTAACGCAAAGTCTGTCCTTCACTTCCTCTGCGCTCATCATCGGGTTGAGCATATTAGGAAGTATGTCCTGGCAGAGTGTTTCTATGTCATCGTCACTCATACCGCAAGCCGTCACTTTTTCGCCGTTGCGCTGCTGCTCGTCCGCCTGAAAGCACGAATTGGCAAGCGATTGCAACAACGTGCCGAGCATCTTGTATCCGAAAATCTTTCTCATAGCATACCTGTTTTAACTGAACATTCTTTTGCCGAGCTTTGATTTACAGCAAAACCAGTCGATAGCTCCGTAGACATACAGCAACAACGTGAACGCCATGATTGCGAAATGCGCCATCACCATCTCGTTAGTCGTGTACCAACTCCAATATACAAGATGTATGGAGTTGACACCGAAGTAGTAGAAGAACGGTATGCGATACTTCCAACATAGCCAAAAGAAGCGCGACGCAAGAATAAGAACCATCGGCAGTATATAGACCATGATGTATATAAATGTGTAGCACGCCCAATTTGCACTGTGTACGGCAAACATCTCCTTCGGATTGCGGCTAAAGTCGAACATGCCATACATGTGCGCCGTCATTATGAGTATTGGAACCCACTTGCAGAACCAACGGAAGAACCGTAGTATTCTGCGTGAATACTGATTGCCGGACTCTGCCAGCAAAGACATAATTTCCGATATGTCCTTACCCTTCACAAGAGCAAGAAACATCCTTTTATCATCCTCGTTCATAGTGATTTTTTGGTTTGACGAAAATGTCTGTTAGTTCTATTCGATGCAAGTTAGTCATTTATTTTCAAAGTTGTATGTTTTGTTGTCTTTATTTATATTTATTTAAACACAGTAAAAACGCAAGTCTTTAGCTCATGGGTAGTTCACTTAAACTCCTTGCCTATCTTCACAGACGGGCAAGGCTCCTGAAAACAAATCACCTTAAACTAAAAACTAATAACTAACCAATCTACATATTATCTCTTTCTGTGTATCAGCCAAAGCAGTAGCGAGATTAAACATAGTGCCACCGCTCCGACCGCTATCTTGCCTGCGAACATCTGCGTCCGCTCCCACCATGTCGCCTTACGCTCAACTGGCACCGGCACTGGAATTGAGTCCGCTCGCAGGATAGACTTGTATATCGTATCAGTCTTCACGCTCACTCTGTCACGCCATTTGAATACGTTCTTTGTCTTGTATATTGTATCACCTATCATGTAGCTCTCGACATAGATAGAGTCATGTACGCGGAACGTATCTGCTTTGTAGTTGGTCTTGTACAACGTGTCCGTCTTGTTAATCACTCGCTCCAACACAACAGGCTTCGGAGTTGTGCAGCTCGTTACCACAAGCAGGAGCAGATTCAGCATAGAGCCGACGATGATAGTGAAGCCGTAGCGACAAATATCGTCCCACTCAATACCCGGTAGCTTGGAACGCTTCCATTGATAAACCTCACGCAGCACCATTACTGGCAGTGCAAGAACGCCTACGAACACCGAAGCCACAAACCAACCGATTGCGCCTTGTCGGTTTCGCTTAATCTCGTCGTAGCCTTCATCGACCATATCGAGCTGCGCTGCCTTGTAGAAAATAAAGAGCGTTGTCGCTCCCAAGATGATGCAGTTCAGCAACATCAGTATTCCTCTTATATCCATACACTTTTACTTTTGACATTATTATTAATCCGTTTCTTCTCTCCCATAGTCACGTGGTGGTTTTCGCTTCATGCACCCATTTATCGTACACTCGTTCCATTGGAGCTCGCGCATTCTCATAAGAAGCGTGTTCTTATCGTCTTTGAGCTGACGGATGGTCGCACGCTGCTTGCCAATGTCGTCGTAGAGCGAGTCTATTTTGTTATTGAGTCTTGTGCGCTCCTCCATGTGCTCCTCGTGTTCGTGGGTGTAGAGGTTGCGCCACTCCTGGGCGTAAGCGAGGGCGTTAGCGTCCTCCTCCTTTTGTGCTGCAGCTGCCTCTTTGCGCTTCCGCGAGTTATAGTAGAGCAGCTGCCCCACGATGCCACCGCTAACAAGCAGCGAAAGTATCTGTAAAACCATATCCATCTGCACCTCCTTACTCTATTGTTATCCTAATCTGCTCGCCTCTCTCGTCCGCAGCTTTCAGCTTTGTGTACACCTTACGGAACGTCGCCGTTGAGTTCAGCACCTTGCCCCTCTCCTTATTCTCGCCGACGAGGATGCAGCCCTCCGTATCCTTCGCCGTGTTGCCACAGTGTATCAGCACACCTTGGTAGCCGGGCGTATTGCACAGTCGCGGCAGTCTGCCTTTGCAGAACTTATACTGCGCCCGACCTCCGAACCTTGGCGACACCGTCTTCATATCGACGAGGTATCTGCCAGCAGGTATGGCGGTTTCGCCTTTAATCTTCACTCCGCATATCTGCGCCACCGACATATTAGATGTCAGTCCTCTGTCCTTGTCTTCAAGAGTGTCGCAGACGTATGCGCCATCTATATACATCTTGCCGATGGTATATGTCTCCTTCTTAGCTATTCGTCTTACTTTTACTTCCATAATTTTATCTTCTTTACAAAATTAAATACTTGATTAACACAAAAACTCTTAACAGATGGAATAAATCTTCCACATATTTGTTTGCCGAGTCCGTTTTTTTTGTAACTTTGCCATGCATAGATGGTTTCTCATATTACCTTTTCAAGACGTAGTCGTTTTGTAAACGGGTTTTAGTTTAACTATCTATGCCTTTCTTGGATATAAAACCTTACCTATGCATCTATAATAAAAATCAAAACTTACCTTTCGTGCGGAATGACTGTCTTTTAAAGAGATTCTATACAACCCCGGTTTATCTTGTCTTGATACAGTATCACCACCGCTCAAACGCTTCCAGCGAAGACACGAGTTTTTTAATGCAAATGAGAGCCTATATTTTTTACTTTTCGTGTAGGATTTTTTGTGATACACACTAAAACGTGTTGTATTACACAGTTCCTCTACAGAGTGTTTGTTTACATCTCCGATATTAAGAGTGCGGTTCCACACTTTGCGTCCTGCCACAAACTCATATTTCGTACCCATACCCTTGATGGTGTTGGGACAATGCGTGTAAACGAGCCATACCTCAAACTTCCCTGTTGTGGGGTCTTCCGAGTATTTCTCCACTTTCCATTTAAAAAATCCACTATCGTAAATATCAAAATTAACCACTTCAGCAGTATGCTGGAAAAGTTCAAAACTGTCTAATGTTTCATATTCATTTTTTTTATTAGGGCGATAATGCACGACCATATCATCTTTATCCATTCCAGAAGGTAGCAACAAAAAAGCTCCGTTACGAGGGAACACATACCAGTTCTCTGCATCCAGCACATCACACGACTTACATCTTATCGCCTTGCCGATCATTATCTGCTTGCGCTTTTTACTTTGGGGGGGGGGAATGTCAGGTTTCAAACTTGATTCCCCTGGAGGCAGTATCACAAGGGCACCGCTGATCACTTCGTCACCCAATGTAATATCGCTGCTTGCGTTATTGTCCACGATGGCGAACTGCTCATACTCAAAACTTCTCCAGTTGGCACCTTTCAATCTGCCCGTCACCTCCAAGGCGTAAGTGCCTAACGACAGTGTTGTGCCGTCAACGTCAGCCAAAAGCACATCATTAGACTCCTTGTCGATGGTGTAGGGGAGTGCGGTACGCTTGTACTTGCTAACGACGTGCACCGCGATGTCGGTGCAATCAGTCAACGGGAACGATACCTGTTCACCATTGACTATCTTTTTTACTGGTATGCACAACGTGAAATCATTGCCTCTAACTATTTTCTTCATATCTTGTTCTTTTAAATTATCCATAAACATAGCCATCCCATACTATTGTGCAGCTATTGCCACTGCTTTTAGTGGTAGTTTTGAGGGTGCACGTTACAATCGCCTCCTGATTTGTTCCAACCTCGTTCGGAAGGCTGGAGGTTTCAATGGTAGTACTGCCTCTTCTATTTATTGTGCCACCGCCAACTATCACTACAGAGGTGTTTGCTTTATTTATTACAATAAACTTTTGGTCTAAGTATGGTACTGCCTGCGCGAAAGGAACCGAATTTGGTCTTGTGCTGCTACTGTAATTGGTATATGGCAGAATAATTGTAGGGTAGTCGCTACCATACACCGCCCTAAAATCACCTTCAAAACTAACAAAGGAGCCTGCGGCTGCGAAATCGAAAACTACGTAACCAAGTTGAGCGGAAGGTATGGTGTATTGTCCGATGTTCTCCGGCGTGATGACCGTCAACTTTTTTCTGACAAAACCGCCAAACAGACCTGCGCCAACCTCTAACAAACCTTTCTCATTAACGCTTGCCGTTGTCTCGCCGCTATTATTTCGTATCTCGAACTTATCCGCCGTTGCCGTTATCTTGCCGTTCTCGATGTCGATGCCCGTAGATTTTAAGTCGGTCTCCAGCTTGCCTGCCTCTGTCTTGTCGTAAGGCGAAAGGCTCCATCCACCATACTCTGTGCCCTCCATGAGCATCAGACGACACAGATTGATAGTACCGTTCTTGCGAATAGCTGTTTCTATCAGTAGCCTTGAGCAACCACTGGGCACTGTTATTTGGGACGTGTATAGTGCCCAGTCACCAACAATATTGGGATAGTTTTTCGATTCGACAACTGCACCTGCGACACCATTATCGAAGCGTTTGATTGTGTAATACGCACCGCTATCTGTTGCCCTTATGACCTTCGTCCAAACACTGAAGATGTATTTTTTGCCAGGTGTCACACGCACATCTTTGAAGTATAGACCAGTCCATGTGTTCGCAGTCGCCCCCTGCGCATTGAATACTGCGTAGTTTGAGCCGCCAACACCGCCACCGTTTATTATGTTCACTGCCTGCGAGAGACCGGCAGCAATCTTCACGATGTCATCCCATGGACGTAGGGCTGAGCCGACGATGCAGTTCTTCAAGTTCGTGGTCGTTTCAACCTGTAGCGAGATTTTTTCAGTTGACTGCTCAATCTTTGATATTTTATTTCCCATCGCAGTCTGCTCTTTGGTAAGCGTAGTGATTTTGCCTGCTGTCTGTGTGATTTGCGAGCTAATCTTTGATATTTGTCCATCCACCTCGCTCTTATTGTTGTTGACCGTTGACTTGAGTCCATCCACGGACATTACAAGCTCCGCAAACGACTGCGTGCTCTTTATCTCGCCATTAGCCTTGCGCGTAATGAACTTAAACTTATCGGCTATGGCGAACATCTCTTTGCGCGACAGGACAAAGACCTCCTTGTTATCTAACGAGTAGCTATCTACGCCTTCGTACATCTTTAACGATGGCGCATCCGCTCCGTATGCCGATAGAACAACGACCGACTGGCGAGCTGTGTCCGTCGTATTGCCCATCTGTACAAGCTCGTCACCTGCCTGTGGAATATCGCTACCAGTATCGCAGAAATCAGCAAGCACATCAATGAAATCTTTACCTACCTTGTACACCTTACGCCAGTAGTATCTGTTCTTCACGTTCTCATTCACGCCCTCCTTGACGTTGAACGTCTGGCAGCGCACGAGGTCGCCCATCACAAATTGGTTCTCAATCTCCTCGTCGCCTTTCTTCTGTGAAAAGTAACAGCGGTAAACATCGTAACGTAGGGGAGAGCCGTCGTATTCGGGAAGAACTGTGAACTTCTCAAAATAGACCACATTGCTAATCTTCATAGCAGCAGGCGACAGAACAATCTCACCACCTACGCTTTGAAGCTCTCGGATTACGAGCCTTACGAACTCCGCCGCCTTGCGCACAAGCAGTCGGTCTACCTCCAAGTAACTGTCACCACTTCCGTTGTAATCACCAAGCTTAAAGCCAGAACCGAGCGCACCCGAACGGAACGCAGCCGACACAATCTCTTTGAGGGTGGCGATGCCGTCAGAGGAGATGCCGAGAGGGTTGTCTACAGCTTCCTTGCCTAATTTCAGACCCTTAGCAAAGCTAATTATCTCTTGCGCGACATCAGCAAATTCCTTTGAAAGAAAGTGTTTGATACCGTATTTTGATACAAGTGATTCGAACTGCGCGACGCTATAACCGCCACCACTGCCGCTGCCGCCGCCGTTAGCGATTATTGATTGTACGTCTTCTTTTAATTGCGAAACAGCGCCTTTTATAACCTTATTTCCAACCGTTATCTCTTGGATATAATCGAAATCCAAGTTTGTTGAGAGTTTTAAAACACGAGTATCAAGTCGCAGTCCTTTGCCTGAAAGTGAAACGCTCTGCCCAATTTGCAATCTTGGCTTTTGGGCTTTAAATACATGCGGATAAGACTTGACGGTGTAGTTATTTGTGTCTGCCAGCGCGAGTATAATATCTTTTTTCGCAGCTTCCAAGAGCTTTTCCTGTGCCGACACCTTATAGACATCCGCCATAGCAATATTATACAGGACTACCTTATTACACTCAAATGTTGGCAAAGCTTTGCCCTTAGGTATTATCAACTGCTCCTCGTTCGTTGGGATTATAATATTGTTGTCCTCTTGATATATTATTTCATAATCGCCTTGTTTGATGTTAAAATTGCCAGTTGAACAATCGTCATAATCATGCGAGGTTTTTGATTTCGTGTGATATGTTAGCTCAAAGCCAACATAATCGCCGTTCGTTCCCCTGCCAGCAAGAGGCGTTGACAACGCTCCTTCTTCAAAATTGGGTTCAAACGAGCAAGATAAATTCTTTCCGTTAATCTTTAAATCATCCGTAATTACAAAATCGTACCAATAATATGTAACGCCGTCTTTAACCGTGCTGTTGACAGCTTGCTTGTCCGCTTCTTTGTTCTTTGTGCAGTAAGCCAGACGCATAAACCAAACCGTAAACGTTTTGTATTCGAGCACGTTGCCTTGCTCGTCTTTGCGTAACACTATAGGCTTGTTCGTTTGTGGGTCGAGTACATACTTCTTGCGTCCTCGCACATCGTAAACGTAGGTGTCAAGAGATGGGTAAATATCAGGAAAATTCAGCACCTTTGTAAATTTAGGCAATGTTTTGTCCGTACGCAAATCCATAACAGAGAACTCGTCTATGCTAAATTGCACAGGACTGCCATCAATAACCATTAAACCATCACCTTTGGCGAGTTGCAATCTTATATCGCCTGACGAAACATTTTCATTTTTATCATTGACCTGCGTAATGTTGCGTGTACCGCCAAAGACCGCGAAAGCATTATAATATCCGTCGCTACTTTCTGTAACGGAGGGAACGCCCACGTTTTCACCGACACTTAATTTAAATTTTTCTGCGCTTTCAATAGCCACCTTGCCAAGGTAAACAATCTCGTCGTCGTAGTCAATATGCCATTCGCATTCATCTCCAGCAGCGTTAGAGATTGCACTTAAAGCCGACAAGACATCATTATCGCTAAAACTTACGCTTAGGGAGTTTTTTACCGTTTCAGATAATATTGCTTTCCATCCACATTTACCAAATTTTATGTCGTTGTTAAGAAAGTCGCACACTTTTCCCATTATGCCTTGTGGAGTACCAACAAAACTCCAAATTGTCTGATTAATATCTTCATTTTGAGAGTTTTTGGTTTTAATGTAAAACGGTATTTTACCAAGTTGCATCTTTGGGTGATGAAATTCCATGGTGTATTTCCATGATATTTCATCCGTCTGTGTAGGCGTATAAGGTTCGAGAAGCATAAATTTTTGTGTTACACTTCTCGTTTTGTCAATATAATACGTGTGCTCTATATACGCACCCATTGGCAATGCGATTTTTTCAACCGCATTGAACGACAGAGATATATAATCGGATTTTGACAATTCTTCTTCTCTCTTTGCATCTTTGGCGACAATGGCTTGCATTAGAATATCGCCGTTGGGATTGTATATATTTATCATATCTTTAGTCTGTCTTTGGGGTTTGGTTCGATAAGTTTTAGTGTAAAATTACCCTTTTTTAAGCCGTAATCTCCAAATTTTGAACATTGCGAATAAACAAATTTGAAAACCCGTTTTAAACAGGGCACTTTCATACAAAATTCACCGCTGTACGCTATTTTTTCAAAAAAAGACTCCAATTTTTCAAGATAATCTTCGGTAGAATGTCCTTCTAAAAAAAGGGGAATATCAACATTTCTTTTGTTGAGCTTGGCGCATTCTGGTGTGGCTATCATATTAACGCCATGCTCAATTCGGCTATCGTTGCTAACATAATCTTTTACGGGTGCTGGCGTTAGCAAAGCTTCGCGCCATCCTCGTGTGAGGGTGACACCAAACTCATTAAGGTCGACATATTTTGTGTCGTCTTCGCTCAAAAGCTTTATAAATGCTTGATTTTTCATACTATATTCTTTCTTTCATTAATTTATACATGCTCGCTATATTCTCATTGATTGCAACGATGGGTTCTGTGTTTTTTACTATCTGTTGCAACTGATTTAGTCCTTGGTATTGTATATCCTTTATTTCTGAAATGTCGCAAGATATTTGTGTCTGGTAGTAACATATTGTTTCGACATTACTGCGCATACTTTCACGCGTAGTATTGCCCTGTTCTATTGATATTTGCATAGCGTAACCTATACCTATCAAGGTGTTGGCTTGGTCTGCTGTTACAGCCTCAATAGCCTTGCCTGTTGCGGATTGTGAAGATTGCTCTGCTTCATGCAAACTATAGCCATGTTTCCCTAAACTTTCATCAAGCATCGTCAACGTCTTTTGAGCCGCTGGTATTCCTTTTTCGAGGTCGTTGGTAAGCGAACCTATAACTCCAGACATAGAATTAATAAATTGCTCCTCTGACATCGCGCCTGATATATATGCCATATATATATTAGACAACTGGTCTTTGTACTTGTTGAAAATTTCCGTGATAACCATCGACTTAATCATCTCTTTTGCTATTTCACGAAATGTAGACGTGGCATATTGCTTAAAAGAATCCATCACGTCTTTTCCATTATCAAACCAATCAAAAAGAGCATCGGTAAAGTTGTCCACTAATGGCGAATACAGTTCAGATACATACTCATGCAATTGCTCGTTGAATTTATCATACTCCTCCTTAAATTTTATAAGTTCTTCTAATGTTTCTTTCGTTTGACCTACCAATTTGTCGCCGTATTTATCAAGAATTACTTTCGCTAAATCCACATCTATCATGTAATTTTCATCGAATAAATCTTTACCAAATTTATCTTTTACCCATTCGCGCAGGTCTTTTGTTTTTTGCTTGTGACCACCAATGCCCGAACCTAAGAAACCACTGGATTTTTTTCTGGTTTCAATGCGCAAGTTATTATAAGCCGCAGTAGTACCTTTGTCATATTTATTGCTATTGTCTACCATTTTCCCAATACCTGCGCCAAGAATAGCCTCAAATCCACCTGTCGCAAAATTAACGACACCCTTAGTGATTTTTCCAAACCAATTATTCATATCGACACCCAGAGCCTCGAATCCTTTTTTTACAAGTTCTCCAGGTAATGATACAATCTTTCCAACTGCGGAGCCTACCCACTTCAAAGAATTTGTAAGCCATCCTCCGCCACTTTCGTTTTGATATATCGCCTGTGTTTCTGTCAGTTTATCTAAATACCCTTGTAAAGCTTCTTGAGAATATGTCCACGATTCGCGAAGGTCTATTAATCCTGTAGATGCAAACCACGTTTTTTCTTGTTGTTGAGCTTTTATCACGGCTAATTTATACTCATTTACCGCGGTCGTCAAATCGTTTACTGCCTTTAATTTTTGGGCATACTCTTCGTATTGCGCATGAGTATCTTTGAACATCGAACCGATTTTCTGTAACAACTGAATTGCTGCTGATATAATACCTAATATAACAGATGCCTTTTCTATTGATGAGATAGCGTTAGCTCCTGTTGTTGCAACAAGTTTAATACCTTCTGTGGTTTGTGTTACAAATGATAATACACCGCCGATAATGCCTAAAATTTGTCCTTCCGTACCACCAATAATGTCACCCAACGAATTAATAGAGTCTGCCAACTCGTTGATTTTTGCGTTGAGATTTTTGACGGCTTTCTGATGTTTATTTTCCGCTTTATTGCGTTTATCTTTTGCTTTAGCAAGTTCTTTTTCTGCCTCTTCTTGATTTTTGTATGTTTTACCGAGTTTTTTTGATACCTCTACGTTGGCTTGTTCGATGTTTTTGCCTTCTTTTAAGGCTTTGATATAGTCTTCTAAGGCTTTTACTTGTGCATTTGATATTTGGTATTCTACTGCGGTTTCTGCCACCTGCGTAAAGGGATTTTCACGTTCTAACAATGCATCTTGCATTGATTGCAATGTATTCGTAAATTCTCTTATTTGGTCAGGCGACATTGATTCGGCTGCTTTGGTCTTGAACTTTTCGAACATGTCGATAAGGCTTGTGAGTGTTTCGTTGCTCACATTATTCAAATCCTCAAATGCCTGAATGTATTCAGGGTTTTTCTTCAATAAGTCAAAATCGAATGATACAATAGCTTCACCTTTGTCTTTAGTCGCTTTCGCTTCTGCTAACACAAGGTTGTCAATCTGTTTTTGTAACTCTTCTTTCTGCTCTTCTGTTGTTGCTTTGTTTAATTCTTCCTGTTTTTTTGCCCGTGCTTCTTGTATTTTTTTTATGTCAGCATCGTATTTTTTTTCAATTTCCAGGCGTTCTTGGTTTTCGTTTCGATACTTATCTGTAAGATTTTTAAGTGCCTTTTCGTCTTCCTCTCTAACCTGAGCATGAACAACTTCTTTTTTTGTTGATATTATCTTCTGCTGCTTTTCTGTTAATGTTACCTTTTTATCTAACCCAGACGCATAAAATCCTTCTTTCTTTTTATTTTGAGGGTCATTGTCATACTTTGCCTTAGCCGCCTGTATGTTTGCCTGTTTTAGCTGCTCTGCTTCCTCGTCGATTTGATGTAATTTTTTTTCAAAATCCAATTTCTTTTGACGGCGCTCCTTTTCAGCAACATCCTTTTCTTTTGCGATGCCTTTTTCTTCTTCCGCTACATACAAATCCCATCTCTCCTTGCGCTTGCGTGCTTCTTCCTTTGCTTGTTGTTCAGCCAGCTGTTCACGATATTTGCGTGCTTCTTCGCCTTTGTCGTCGCCGCCGAAACCGCCGCCTAAATCTGTATTTGTATTGTTGGGTTTTTGATTTAACGCGAGGGTGTTTTTTTTGTTCTCTTTGTAAAAGTAGTTATAGATGCGACTTTTTTTAAATTGGGAGTAATTTTGTGGGCTGTTTTCTATAGCATTTTTAACAGCATTCATACCTGCGTTAAACATACCTTCGGCACTAATACCTTGGTAGCCCTTTTTTGAGTTTGGCTTATATTTGTTGCGAGCCGCTGCAACGGCTTTGTTATAGATTTTTTGTAGTGCGTCTCTTTGTTTTTTGTACAAATCGACATCCGCCCCTTCTGCGATTGTGCTTCCTGCGAGGTTGGCATTAAAGCCACCTGTACCAACAGGACCGATTGATGCCTTAGACCGACCTTTTTCATTATCCATGACTTTTAGATAATGTAGCACATCGGCAGCTTCTTGTGCTCCGCCTGTAATTGTTCTAAAAAATTTCAGAATATTTGTGAGTACGGGCGTAAGATTGGCATTCAGACCCGTTAAAAAGCCGTTCCATTCATTTTTTAAAGCTTTCAAATTTGTGGAAGCGCGTTGGCTTAAATCGCCAAGAAGTTCGTTTTTTGCATCGGCATCTTTCAGCTTTTTGCCGTATTGCTCAATAGCATCTGCATTTTTAATAAAATACATAGCCACAGACCTGTTGCGAGCCATGAATTTAGATGCAACATTCTCACCTCTTTCATAAGCATCTTTAAGGTTTTTCAGGGCTGTAACCATACCAACTACTGACGGGTTGTACTTGTCTTGTAGCTTAGACATGCTCATAAGTAGCATTGAAAGCTTGGATGCTGCCTTTTGAGCATTGCCAAACTGTCCGCTTGAATAACCGATAAGTGTAGCTGTCTCCTCAAAGGTGACTCCGTATAACGCTGTTGTTGAACCAGCGGAAGCAATAGCGTCAGACATTTCTCCGAACGAATCCGTAGAGTGTTTTGCTGCCGAAGCAATAATGTTGTTCATCTCTGAAGCTTCTTGTGCTGTCATGTGATACTCGGAAGCCATTTGTGAGATAGCCTTCGCTCCCTCTTCGGATGTTCTTCCTGTCAACGCACCGTATTCGTTCGAGCTCTCAATCATTTGGGTGAGAGCACCAGGTGCATCTTTCAACCCATCCCAAACCTTTGCAAACTGTAACGCAGCGTTCGCCATGTCCGCGCACGACTTCGTTGTTTTAGAAGTCATAGATAAGATATTTTGGCTAACTTCTTGAACTTTACTTGCGTCCATGTAATGATTTAAAGGTTGCATAGCTACGCGAAACTCTTCTGCTGCTTTAGACGCTTCAAACAAGCCTTTCCCTACAGCTGCAATACCAGCACCCCAAATGCCAATTTTGCCGACAAATTTAAACAAACCCGAGAAATCGCCCTTCATCAAACCACTAAAAGAGCTTTTAAGCCCTCCAAATATACCTTTAACCTTTGATGAAGACTTTTCTGCCTCCTTGCCGATACCTTTGGTTTCTTTCGCGGTTTTTTTAGCTTCTTTGGTCGCATCCTCATAGGATGTGCCCATTTCGCGGAGCTTTTCCTTGCTTTGGATTATTTCGCGAGTTATTTCTTCTTGTTTTTCCTTGTTTGCCTGCGCCTTATCGCTGTCTTTGCCGTAAACTTGGGCAATTTCGGAATACTCGCTTTTGAGTATCTTTAATTGCGCAATGTTTTCCTGTATAGAGTTTGTAATGTCGTTTTTTGACATTCCACTCCAAATATCGGTAGTAGATGTTTTTGTTTCGTCTGCTGCCGTGCGCAATTTTTCAAGCTCTGCTGTAATATCGGCAATTTGCTGTTGCTTTTCCTTGATTGCGCTACCTTCAGCGAAATAGTCCTTTATGACGTTAAGCGGATTTTCGCCTTTGCGCATAGACGTAAAGAAGTCGCCGCCCCATCCGTTTGCATGGTGCGCCTTCATTAGCTCTACTTGTTCGTTGAGCTTCTTTAGTTCATCTTCTTTTGCTCGTATTGCGTCAAGCGTTTTGTTTGTGCTTTCTTCTTCTTTTTTTTGCTCAGCTTGTGCTGTCTGTGTCGTTGATGTGTACGCCTCGGAAAGTCGATTTAAGCTATTAGCTATTTCGTCGGCTTCTTTTCTGATATTTGCAGCACGCTCCAAAAGTGCATCAGCTGCACGTGCGTTCATATCGTTGTCACCACTGACGATATTACCGTCCACAACCTTAAAAGTATTCGCTTCTTCTCTTGCCTTTTTCTCCTTTTCGAGCAATTCCGCTTGCTCGTTCATTAGTTGACGGTAACGCTCCTCCGCGCTCTCCTTGGCTTTTATGTACTCCTCTTCGCTTGCTTTGCCTTGCAACACTTGTTCAGACAACTTGTCGAGTGCTATCGCTTCTGCATTTGCCGTTTCTGTTCGTTGTCTGCTTGTTTCATTTGCTTCTTGAAACGCTTGCGTGTTGTCGTTTACTGCCTGTGTTTCGACTCCAATTTTTTCCGCATTGGCTGCGTGTGCCACACTTTCAGCACCCACGGCTGCCGCCACGCCGACGTGAAGCCCTGCATTAACGCCAGTAGCTGCGTTTGAAAGAGAACTAACAGTATTGACAGTACCCATTGTTGTACCGAGCACGTTAGCGGCTGTTTGAGCGTCTGAAAAAGTGTTTGTTAATGCGGAATACTGCGCCTTGAGTCGTTCGACAGTCTTGTTTTGATTTTCAAGCATTTGAGTAACCGTATTCCACTCTGTTGTCCCGACCGTCGCTTGCGAAAGTCTATCTTTAAGCGTTTCGACCGTTTTTGCTGCGTTTGACAATTCCAAAGAAACATCTTGAATCTTTTTAGGCGTTGTTGTCAGCTTCTCCTGCGCCTCGGATATTATCGCATTAAGCTCCTTAAATGCTTGCTGTGTACTTTTGTTGCTTACATCGGAACTTTGTGCAATATCGCTCAACGCTTTTGTCATTCGTGCGCTAAGGCTGTCCGTTTTTACTCCGAGCTCATCGAGATTTCCAAATAAAGTGTCGAATGACTTTTGGATATCGGAAATATCCATCTGTCCGCTTATACCAAGTATTTCTTCTGCCATAATATATATAGTGTTATCCCATCATATTCATAAAGAAATCTGATGCGTGTATTGATTTGTTTATCGGTTTGCAAGTGCCTATTTCTTCCTTTCTCTTTTTGTCGCTACCTTCATCTTCTTTTTTGTCTGGGTTATCCCATGAAGGTATTGAGCGATTAAGAAGGATAATGTTGATGTATGAGCGATTAAATACGACCTCCTCGTAACTCATACGAAAGTATTTCATTACTCCTCCGATGATTGCCCATGGCGAGTCGTTGTCGGCTCTGTCATTGCTATCGTTTGGGTGAGGAAAGTGATAGAGGTTAAGAAAAAATTTACATTAAAAGAATGACTTACAAATTGAATAAGGTCGTTGAACGCTTTAATCTGTAAATGATGATTAATGTAGCGTGACCACATTTTGCGCCTCCAGGTTTTCCTAAAAGCACAAATAACAAATATTTCACACATTAAACGTGCATCATTGCCGTGTGATATAGTCTCGCTAATAACATTTATTTTATCACCAAGCTCCCAATTAGACTTTTTTATATCATTCGCAATGACAGACATCTCGTATATCTGCATAAGAGTCAGCGGCTTGACCTTAAAAATAAATCTTCCAACTTTTATTTTTGTTGATTGCTCTTTGAGCGTTTCAGCGACGTGTTTCTTATCTGATGTTTTCATATAGCTGTATGCTTAAAATAAAGGCGGCGCGGCTTAGAATTTCTCCTTGCCTCGCCGCTAATTAACGATTTGAAATTATATAACCTATGCAAAGACTTAAAGCTTTTTCTCGACATCTGTCTTAACGTCCTCGAGGTATGCCCATCGATGACCAGAAACCTTCTCGCCACTTGCATCCATTACTGCCATCTGACGGAATTCAATGTTAAGATTTGGAAGACCGGTCTTGCCAATAGAGCCACTACGGGTGACAGTAAGCTTCATTTTTGCCCATTGGAACACCTTTGCAGGGATGTCGTCGAGTACCTTTGTCTTAATCTGTACAGCTTTGAATATCTGTGTTTCTGTTGGCTGCTCGTTGTTCCATTTTTGGTCAGTTGAAGTAAAACCAAGGATCTCTTTATACGTTTCAGGAGACATGTCGTATGTCTGAACCGTAAAACCTTTAGTTGCAGCCGAAGAGGTTAATACTGCGTACGGGTCTTCTGAGTCCTCGATTTCAACGTCTGTTGTAGATGCCGCGTTGTCGTTAAAGCTCAAAGAGCCCTGTACAATAGCCTTAAATTTAAATGGAAAACTGGTAGGATAAGCACCATTTTCCGCAGGGGTAGCGATTGCAAACTCGTCAATGCCATACACGCCGTCTTTGCCTGTTTTTGCCATATTTTATTTCTTTAAGTTGTTATACGTTACTTTGAATTTCAGATTGATATAGTATGTATTATCGTTGTCCTCTGTAGGAAGAGAATCAGAATAGCTGTCAAAATATGCACCGCCAAGGTATGTGCTATTCTTGAACAAGGCAAGAATTGCTTTCGCTTGCGTTGTAAGTTTCTTTGTATTCGGTTCATCAGAGGCTGTTTTTTGCACATGCACGTTTACGTTAATCATGCCGTTTTCTATCTCACTTTCGTGTACAAACGGCAAGTGATTAATAACAATATAACTGTCCGAATCAAGCTTTTTGGGTCGTTTATATTTAAAAACGTTACCCTTTTCAACTCCTATATTCGGCAGGTTATTGCAAATGTATTCGTACATCGCGCTTACAGCGTCGTCACCTATTATCATACCCTGCGTTTTATAGCCACAATTTCAAATAGCGTCGTTTAAGGGTAACAAACCCTTTGACTTCCATCTCCTTTTCTATTGTGCCGTCTTTTTTCATTATTTTTACAGTATCCCCTTCCGTTGGCAGCATTTTGTATTTCTGCTTTGACAGCGGTGCTATCACCTCGTAGGCGTATTGATACTTACTGCCATCATTCAACGTGATAAGGCTTGCCTTTGTATTCGGAAAGATTAGACATTTGCCAAAATCGAGAAAGCGTGTTGCCGTTGCTTCAATCGGATTGCCCTGCGCGTCGTATCCGCTGCCGACATTTTCGTTTTTAACATCAAAGTCTGGTTCTCCGCTATCCTTCATGTCGTAGAACACGCTACCTATTTGAACATACCCAACGTTGTATATTTTGAGCTGTACTTGCAGTTTATCCTCGAAGTTCATACATCCACCCTCCTTACCAAACCTTTACACTTTGCAACCAATAGCTATCAGAGTCTGTATTAAGAACAAGGTCAGCACTCAATCCTGCGTCCTTGGCAATAGATTTTATCATATCGTCAATCAGTTCGTCATCGCTCTTGTAGCTTTGTGATACGCCGCCCACATTCTCGCTTGAAAGTGTACGCATTTTGTAAAGTATGCGCATTGCAGCATACGCTACAGGCTTCTTTACAGCCACACTGTATGCGTCATCGACGCTTTCCGAGGCACCGAATTTATCGGCAGCGTCGATAAACATCTTCTCTAACGCCTCGTCCGACGTTGAGAAAGGCTGAATTTCGCTTGCGATGGCTTCCGAGATTGTCATGCTACCTTGTCTTAATACTACAACTATAACTACTACTACATCTTTTAATTTTTACCCCAAGGCTACGATTATACCGTAGTCTTGAGGATATAGAGGTCATTGAGACCGTTAAATACAGGCTGCGCCCACATATCATAGTTGATATGATAGCCAGTCTTGTCACGCCAGTAACCAACGAGGTTGTCGTCGTGCGAAGAGTAAGAAACGCCTGGAATCGGGTCTGCCAGCTCCAATGCGTCTGAAATCTTCATGATAGCCACACTTTCAGCGCACTGAGCAACCACGCGGTCATCCGCAATAAGGTTGTGTGTCGTGCCGTCGGCGAGGGTCACAAACTGGTCTTCGTCAATCTGAATTGTCGGGAGCAAAATAGAACGCAGATAAGTGTTTACCTGCTCTGTTGTGAGCATCGGAACCGCTGGATTGAGCTGTACCGTGCCAAGGTTGAGCTTAAAGGTGTCTTTTATCTCCTTAGCCTTGCACATCTTGTAGAATGTGTTTTCAGACATACGGAGCTTACGAATCTTGCGACCGTGAGCCTTCGCCTCGTCCTTAAGCTTCTTGATGTCCGCGAACGGAGTTGCATTTTCCTCGCCCCATGATGTTGTAACGGCGAGCTGCTTAATGCCGAGGTCAAAGGTGTAAGACACGTTTGCCTTAGCATTGTTCGTGCGAGAGACGGTCTGTGTGCCCAAGTAAAGACCTTCATAGTAGAGCATATCAAGACGCTTGTGCGGAGCAACGACCGCACGTTCAAACGGACGGAAAGAAAACTCAATAAGTTTGTCGTACTGCGCATTAAGCTGCGCCTGCGTATAGTTGCGACCCTGAACATCACGATAGCGACCCTCGAGCTGATGCATCTGGTCGAGGTAGTCGTTGTCGAGTTCCCACTCGTCACCGTAGCGACCAACCGAACCTGTGAGCTGACCGAAATCGGGCATGTGGTGAACAGGTCTTTCAGCGTTCTTGGCGATAACAGAACCAACCATTGCAGCTGTGTATTCAGCGAGGTTAGCCTGATAAACCTTGGCTGCGCAATAGTCTACCTGCTTAATCTCGTTTTTCCACAAAGCCTTGTATGTTGAGGTCTTCATGTTCTCGTCAATATAGGTCTGAAAAGACTTAGGGTCTAATAGCTGCTTCAATATACTATTCATACCTTTTCTATATTTTTAAAGTTATCCTGTGTTAATACTTACTGAATCTTGAACAAAGCGATGCCGTTTGCGTTCAAGCCTTCCTTGATGTCGCTGTTAATCGGGTAGGGCAGAGAGTCTTCCTCGACCTCCATCACACGCAGAGTCGGCTCTACGACCTGCGCAGCATCGGGGTCAAGCTCCTTTGTCGCGTATGCAAAGCCGAGAAGAATATCCTTGCTCTTGTCGTAGTCAGTAACAATGGCACCCTCTGCGAGCTCTGCATCAAGTCCAGCTGTAAGAGTTACCGTGTCGCCACTTTCTGCTCTTACAATAGAAGCAATCTTCTTGCCGCCGATTGTGTCGCCTTCCTTGTAAAGAGAGCCTGCTGAGAGCTTGACGGTCTTAGCCGTGCTTGTCGCCTTTTCCGTTACCTTTGCCGATTTAATAACAACTGCCTTGCCTCCAGTGCCGAGCTTTACGACAGCGCCCTTAGGAAGCCATTTCAAGCCAGCTGGAAGATTGCTCTGGTCGAGGTCATAACCGCCCTGTCTGCGGACACACATTTCCTCCCACCAAGAAGCCTCCTTGATACTTGTCGGCTTTACTTTCTTGAAAAACATTCCTTTATAAGCCATAATTAAAAATTTTAGTTGTTGCTATATATTGAGATTACGATGCGCCCTCAGGCTTGGGAGCGTTACGCTGCGCGAAGCCTTCCATGCGCTTGATAAAATCATCCTGCTCAGACTGCGGAGTACTTGTTGTCGGCGCAGAAACAAATGTTCCATCTGCGACAAGCTTTTGCTTCATTTCTGTGAAATCATTGTTAATCTGCTCCACAACACTGTCGAGGTTTTCCTCTTTGTCGAGTTGATAGCGTGAACGGAATACTTCGGGCACGTTCTTTAGCTTCTCATTACTTTGCAGCAACGTTGCGAGTCTTGTGCGCTCCTCGCGTTCCTTATACGGAGCAAGAGCAGCTGCGACCGCCTCGTTTACAGCCTTCTGCTGGTCGTTCTTTACTTCGGCAATCATCTTTGCTACAGCTTCGGCTGTAAGCGGAGTTTCTGTTGTTGGCGGAACTGGAGGAGTCGGTGTGTTTGTCGGAGGTGTCGGAGTAGCCTTTGGGTCTACCCAGCCTTCGTACTTCTTCGTTGTTTCGCTCACGGCTCTATTGAACGCCGCTTGCATCATACCAACATACGGCTCCACGGCTGTAATAGCTTCAGTAACATTCTCGTCTGTTGACTCATCTGTTAAACCACGACTTGCGACAATCTGGTCTACCAGCTTTGCAAGTTCATCCTTCTTCAAACCGTACTTCGCGAACGACGTTTTGCAAGAAGCAAGCACTTTCTCTTTAATTGTCATACTTTATTCTGTTTACGTTAATGGGTAATTTTATCTAACACAAAATTACTTTATTAATGAATGTGTGTAAAGAATTTTAAAAAGGCTGTGTAAACAATTTTATTTTTAGGCGTTTTTCTTTGGTTTGCTGGGCTGTTTTTGTTGGTGCTTATAACTTTATACAGGCTGCGAAAATGATGCATTATAAGCAAAATAAAACGGAGCACACCGTAACTTAATGCGATGTACTCCGTGCTTAATGTTTGTCTTGGTTTAAATCCTGCCACTCTGCAAGTTGCAAAGGTTCTGCTCAACGTTGGCGGCGATAGCTCTTTTTATACTGTCAAATGTCGCGACCGTTGCTTCTATAACTTCGTCACCCTGTTCCTTGCCTTCAAACAGGCTTATAGCCTTATCCTGCCAACTTACAAACTCGCGTAAGATGTTGAGCATATCGGTTGTGGTTTTGCTTACCTTGTAGGTTGTTTCGTTTTCGTTTGATTTATTGTTGTTCATAATCTACTCTATTTTTTGGGTTGTGTTACTTGTTTGATATGTCACCTTTTATCTCTGCGATAGCTCGCTTTACATCAAAATTGTTATTGTAAAGCGCGAGAATAAAACGCTTGCCACGCTGATTCCATACAAGCGTTACTTTCGTTATCACCTCACCGTTGCTTGATTGGTAGTTGTAGGTGCGTGTGCCTGCCAGGTTCCATTTCTTGTACGGCATCTTTAGATGCCACTGACCAGACTGCGAATAGATTATACCTATTTCTTGTAGCTTGCGATTGAGAGTATGAGCGGTTATATGCAAATCGTCAGCCACCTGTGTTGTTGTCATGCAACTCTTTGACGCAAGTGTTTTGTCGTAGTAGTCTGCTTTAGGTGCTGCGATTTTAATCTGCTTGTCTTGCGCATCAATTTGTGCGTCCTTTTGTTCGATAACGATTTCCTGCCGCCGACCTTGTTCTTCGAGTTCTTTAATGCGCTCCTCGCGACGTGCGAGCGTTTGCTGCGCCACAAGTACAGCGCGAGCCATAATGTCTTCGGGTTTGCCCTTGCCCTTCCAGTCGGGCAGTCGTTCGGCTGCTTGAGCATTGCTGCTCTGCATCGTGCCGATTACATTGTCGCGAACGCCCATCAGACGAAAACACTCCTTGGGTGTGAGCTTGCGGATGGCATAGCTCTTGATGGTGCGGTCGGTAAAATTGAGTTTTGTAATCATATTGTTTTATTTGTATTCAATCATTACGCCTGTCCTCGGAAAGTGGGCGAGTGACATCAAATGCTCAATGCAAAGTTGCTCGTATCGGGTATTCAGTGTTACTGATATTCCTCCCACACAGACATTTAAGGGTTGTATGTTAATCATATTCTTCAATCAGAAAACAATTGCACGACCATGAACATATAGTGATGGTCGGACAAATCGTAGTGTTTAGCCTACCTCCCCTGTTCTCACCACGAGGATATTGGTAGAAGTCAAAATCCATAATACCAATCCTTTTCGTCGTTAAATACGGTTATCTTCGTTGTATTGTAACTCATAATTCATTTCTCCTTTTATTTATAATTCAACAAACACGCAGATTCCGCTACTTGCAGCGGTCAGTGCGTTTACGAGCTTACCACCCCCGACTGTGCGACTGCGCCTCAGAGCCGAGGACGGATAACTTAGGTCGGCAGCTCCTGGGCAGGAACAGTCGGTGTAGCCCAACTCGGTGGCTTGGCGTATGCGTAGGAACGTCTCGCCATCTCGGTTCACCAACTGAAGAAACGGTCGGCCGGTGGTGGAGTAGATGCGATAGAGCGAGCCGTCGGGATAGCGCCATACAGCTTGCCGTCCTTGCATGTGGTGCCGCGCTTATAGTGAGGGTCAGTCATATTCAATAATTAATCTCCATCCGTGACGAGGTGCAGGATTGCCCCATTGTTGAGTTATGGTTCCGATACAGGTTCCGCTCCAATGGATGCGCTGATGAAAATCGTCGAATGGATGCTTCTTAGTCATATTCAATCATTATGCAGTGCGGGCATTTGTAGTCGGTGGCTCGAAGGGCGGGCGAGAAACTACCCCCCCATCCTCGCCATTCGAGTCGATGACTAACGGGATGTACGGAAATGTAGATGTGGGTCATATCTTCCCTTTGTTTTTATCTTTCGTAATATCTACCATATATTTGGCGATTAGCCGCGCGAAGCCGTTGCAGGCATCATCCGTAAACGGGTCCTTACTGAATAGTGGCAGTTCCTTAAAGTCCGTCTTGAACCAATTAACGAACTGCAACAACACATAGCGCATTACGGCAACATCATGGGCATTATCCATCGCTCCATCAAGATTTCGCAAAGCTCTTTCCGATAACTCGCGCAAATTATGATACCCGTAGAGTATTCGTTTATTTTTATTTTTTTTCTTCATTTAAACCTTCATTTTAAAACACTTTGTTCTTGATTCTTGTTGTCTTCGTAATACTTCTTCATTGCCTCCTAAAGCTTCTTGCTCGTCTGCCTATATGCCACTTAGAGCATAGTTCGCAGAAATACGGACGTTCGCCCATCGCTTTCAGCTTCGGGTTCTGCTCAAGAAACTCCCACGCCTCGTCTTTCGTGTCGTAGCCAACTTTCTGTTTCCACGAACTGCCCTTGCGAGTCCAGTGTCTTGCGTCGGGATGCAGCGTGGAGTAGGGTACTTTGTTTCTGTATGCGTGTCTTTTCATACATTTAAATCATTTTCTGTATCTCCTTTTTATAAGTTCTATTTTTGCTTTTACTTTGTTTATATCACGCGCGTCGTGGTTGCTCAATCTTACAACGTGATAACCCATGCGCCAAATTCCTGCGGAGCGGTTGTTGTCCTTGCGCTTTTGACACTTGGTGTAATGATACTCCCCGTCTATTTCGACTATCGTCTTCAAATTCGGCAGATATATGTCGGCAAAGTACATCTTGCGCCCGGTCAATATCGGCTGCTGCCGTACTACTGTATGCCCAAGTCGCTCGCAGTTGCGTATCGCAGCCTTTTCCGCGTCGCTTGTTTTCGACATAAGGTCTTGCCTTATCCTGCGCACTAAAACTTTTGAAGCTTTCATATCAAGACTTGTTTTTACACGTTTTGCGAATAAAGCGCATCGCACCGTCTATTGCCACACCAAACAGCACGGGCGAAAGCATCTCTAATTTTGTTCCCCTGCGCCATTTTTGCTCGTAGTGCAATATGCGTAGCACCTGCTTTTCTGTTATATTATCACGGGCTATCTTACACTTTTGACCGCAAGTCCTTAACTCTTTGCATACAAAACACTCCCCGATGCCGTCAGTGTCTTCGTATCTAAACATCGGACACTCTCCACAATATCTTCGTCTACACATGGTGCTGTTTCATTAAGTGTGTCTGTTGGTTAATCATTGATTCGCGTATTGTGTTTGCAACCTTTTCTATTGCAAACTTAGGCGTGTCGGAGGAGCGTACGAAGACAGGGTGGTAGCCTTTCCTGTGTCTGCGATAAAATATATCGTCGTCTGCTCCTTCTATCTTCACGGACACCTTCGCAGCAATTACAAACAAGTCGCAGTGCCCATTTCTATGCCTGTTGCGACATTTGTACGCGATGCCGTTTTCTTCGAGGAATTTCTTTATTTTTTCAAGCTTTGTGGAATTTTTCATAAGCCTATATTTTTTATAATCTATATATACCATGCATTAAAGCACGGCTGTAGCTCGATTTTTTAATTTGAATAATTTATTTATAATTGTATATGTGTTAGCTGTTACGTTGTAAGCGTAGTTGTTAGTTGTGAAGGTAAAGCAGGGTACAGGATATCCCCCTACCTTAGGCATGAAGGTAGAGTGAAAATGATTTTGCACCGCAACAAACTTCTTAAGAACCGCATACTTAACATAATCGAACGCTGTTTTCAGCGAAATACCTAATTTTTGCGCAATCCTTTTGTACGAAAGTCCGTTCTCGGTATAAGTATCTCCGTAGCCATACTTCCTTTTAAGTGCGCGAGCCTTTTTGATAACATCAAATTTCTTGGCTGTGCGAGCTTGTAGAATGGTACGTTTACAGAAATCCTTTCGAGACTGAACAATGCACAAAAGAATTGCGTACAAGGATTTTTCTACATCTTTAATGGTGTCGTAGCATATATCTGATATATTAATGTTTCTATCCTTGTGCTTTGATACGACGGAAAGAAAAACAAGCGAGCTGCCGTCTATTTTCGCATAACCCATATCTACAAGTGTAGCGATACGCTTTTTAATAGTGTACGCATGTACGCCCGTTACATTAGCCAGCTTGTTTGCCGACCAGTCCTTGAGAACATTCTTTCCGCTCCTATGATAAAAAAACAACAGCAAGGCAATGGCTTTCAGGGATGCTTTATCCTTGAAAAGACCATCAACAATGCTGTATCGTATGTTCTTTATCATATTGTATTCAAATAAAAAACCTCCTATCGCCGATTTTTTACAAGAGTTCGTAATGATAGCGAAAGGAGGTCTAATATATTTAACCCTGTTCCTTTTAGATTGGGAAATTCATTACGATAGCTCTTAATTGCGCCACAAAATTAATAAATTATTAATATAGTGTTTAGTATTAAGTATTAAAAGATATTAAATACTAAATTTTTACTATTAATAATTTTGCTGCTTATTAATAATTTATTAATTTTGCGGTGTTAAAATTAATAAGCAACTAAAATAGGAGATACAACAATGAAAAATTGGAAAGGTGATACGGTTAAACCTCGCTACGAGGTAGTACTGAAACAGCACGTAAAAGGCAATACAGTTGACGATTACGAATCAGTTGGCTTTATTGGAGCTGACAGTTACAGGGAAGCTTGCAAGATTGCTAAAGCACAGTCTAAGAACATCGGCAAGCACAGCGATGGTAGGTTTTACGAAACGGAGCATTTGGATGCCGGTCTTGCAATGGTGTCTGTCTGCTGCTACTTTGTTGATGACACTTCGGATTACAACGAGGTTTGGCAAGAGGATTATGTCGACGGCAAAAAGATTGACAGATATATCCTTTAACAAAGAAACATAGCGAAGCACAACGCTTCACACATTATTAACAATAAAGACATACAACTATGATTTACTGTATTTACAACAAGCAGACCGACGAAGCTCGTCACACAACAAACAAAGGATTTGCGATGAAGCTCTTTAACAAGGTCTCTACAGGATATCTTTCCGAAGTGACAGACAACGGTGAGACTATTATCTGTGAAAAGTAACAAACAAGGCGAGGTGTTAAGCTTCGCCACAAAACAAAAAGAATATGAAAGATTACATGGATCCACGCAATTGGAGTGAAGAAGAAATAAACGAGTGTAAGTATTGGGCATTAAGCATGGGTGTCTGCCTTACCGTAGCTTATATCACAATGTGGATATTTTATTAACACACAACATAAAGTAACAACAATGGAGATAACGACAACAATGGTGCGCTTTCGTTGCCCTAAAGCAATGATGGATGTCAAAACGCCTAAAGCGCAGATGTTCTCTTTTGGAGAGCAGCAAAATCAGAAAGTTTGGGTTCCTGAAAATAAGATAATCGTAAGCCCAAGCAGCGAGTCGGAAGATTTAAACGAATGTGTCATGCCGAAATGGCTGTATGGCAAAACAATGCTCCCGATGTACACGCAGGTAGATGAGGAGTTTTTGCACGTGGAAAACGTGGAGACTCTCTAATTATAATTAACAAGTTTAACGTAACAACAAAGTAAAATGGAAACAACAATGTATTCAACAATGAATGTAGCAGCATCTAACAACATGGTCGCTGAGCCAGCAACAGAACTCGAAGTTGCAAGCGGAAATGACCGTCAGTTCCTTGATTTCGACATAAGCAAGGTTCAGACACTGACACTTGAACAGCTCGCACGCACAGAAAAGGAAAACGACTACAACGGCAATCCGCTCATGGGCATCTATCATTTTCAGCTCATATAGCAGATACAAGAGATGTGCGCTGAACGTGGTTATCGTGCTGAGATATGGGATTTGTTCGCAGCTAACAACAAAGACCGTAGAGCACCAGGTGTAAGCCGTCTTCCACAAAAGGAGGAAAAATTTGGTGAACGTGCCATCGAAGCGCATATCCTGCGCCGCGTGTATTGCAACATTCGTCTTTACGACCTTGACAAGGGCGAGGGTGACGAAGCTATAACAACAAACCTTGCTATATCATTCCACCAAAAAGGTTTACAGGTCGGCATTGGAAGAAACGTTGTTATCTGTCACAACCAAACAATGTTGAATCGAGAGCAGTACGCTGCTACATATAAAGACGGCAGCACGATGGGCGTTGGCTTGAGCGAGCTGCTTGAAAAGGTTAGCATTTGGCTTGATAATCTTCGCAATATCACCGCCGAAGACGACGAGAAAATCGAAAAGATGAAGCGTCGCGAGATAAGTGCGCAGGAGATGTTTACAATCATAGGAATGCTTACAGCCTTACGCGTCGCTTCCGAGACAAAACACAAGGAAATACGGAACGGTGCTACAATACCGCTGAATCAAGCACAGATAGGTCGCATCACGGAAAAGATGATGCTTGCATACAACCACAAGGGCAAGGTTACGGCTTGGGATTTTTACAACGCAGCAACAGACATGTATAAGTCCGCGACGCTTGACCAACCGATGATTCTCTCGCAGAACTTGGCAATGGTTGACTTCTTAAACACTCATGTATTATAAAATAGAACAGTTTGTTTCGTAGCGTCGCGAGACGCGCGATTGAGGTTTTAGGATAGCCCTACAGCGGTAGGGCTTTTATCTTCGGAATAATTTGTCCGGCATTGGGTCGGTAGGTTGCGAGCTTTCGCCATAATAAGTTATTAGTTGTTAGATTATGAGTAGTCGTGTATGCAACCTTAAGCACGGCGCAGATAAGGGTTCGACTCCCTATTCCGAAGGCTAACTTTTAAAAACGGAGATATGGAAACAAAAACATGTGAGATATGTGGACAGACTTTGCCGCTGTCTGTTTTCTCAAAATCCTACAAGGGACGTTGTAAAGATTGTGTAGCAAAGCTAACAAGAGAAAAGCGTAACGGTACGACAAACATCACCCATAGGTCGATTAACTGGGAACAGCGCAGATACGAGATTGCGAAAGATATGCTTTGCGCTCTTTACACGGACGAAGGATTTGACGCACGGGAGAAGAATGATGCGATGTTTGAGTATCAAGACCTCGATTCTTGCGCCAAGGAAGCTGTAAGATACGCTGACGCGCTTATAAGAGAACTAAAAAAATAAAATACACACAACATGGAAAAAGAAAATTTTGGTATTAAACTTAACGCCTTGAAGTATAAAAACGCAGGCGTTGCAAGCCTCAAAGGAAGCACTGCGACAAAGAAATGTCTTGTTATTCCTATCGAAGATAACAATTTATTCGTGAGTGTGAACACAGATGGAACACCAAAGGCTGTTTATTTGGATTTGAGTGCGTTTGCGCTGCGCGAACCAAAGTACGACCAGACACACCTTGTAAAGCAGTCGTTGCCAAAGGAGGTGCGCGAAAAAATGAGTAAAGAGGAACTTGATGCAATGCCTATTCTTGGAGGAATGAAGGCTTTTGAGAGTGTGTTGAACAACGCAGCCGATGCGTGCAATGCGCCGATAGTGGGCGTTGGTAGCGTCGATGATTTGCCATTTTAAAACAAATAAACTTTAGAGATATGGGAAGACCAAAGAAAATAGAACAGTCCGCGGAGATGCCAATACTTGACACGCCGCACAATACAGAGAACGTAAACGTAGACAGCCGTTTGAGGGCTGCAGTTATTCCGCTTATATCAAACGAAGATGTTGTGCTACACAAAGGCAAGGTACTGGTGCCGACAACGGAGTACGTTAAGGATAACACGGTAGCGATGGTTGTTTCAACGCAGGACAATGCGGTTAATGGTTTGCTTGTTGAAGATGGAAAGCGTCTTGAAACAGCCAGCGTCGTTTCAATGTCCGTTGGAGCTCACACAGATATATATGTTGTTATTAACATCAACGAGGATGTTAGCATCGTAAGGCAGACGCAGTACGGAACACGCATGGATAGCCTTGTGCTTCCAGCCGGCACTCATGTTGCTGACCTTGTAATATTAAAGTAGTAATAATAGCAGGTGCTGCTGATTGGGTAGTACCTGTATAAAAAATAAGAAAATGTCTATAAAGCAACTGAAAGAATTAAACGAGCAATATCGAAAACTGCGAAACGAAGAGGTTGTGTATCGCATGGAGCTTAGTGCGACAAATGGCACGCACGTCGTTTGTAACCGCGAAGTGCTCAATAAAATAGTTGATTTGCTTATCAGTGAGTCCCAGCAGCAGATAGAAAAGGAGGTTAAGGCATGAAAGGAAAAATAGTGTATCCTCGCAAGCGCGTCGTTGTGCTCGAGTTTAAAAACAAAAAAACGAACTATGTGTACAACACTTGTCCCGAACTTGTTGTTGCACATGGGGAAAAAATCGGCGTGACGCTCAATGCTTTGTGGAACGCTCTCGCTAAAAATGATGGTATTTACGAGAATGAACGTTGCAAGATTTATTATCGCAAGATAAGTCACGCGAAAAACAAAGAGTGGGTGTAAATATGAAGTTTGACGAACTTTTAAAGCGTTGCAATACAACACGCAGAAAACCTCGGCACATCGAATCCAATATACAGCAAGCTGTGGTAAAATGGTTTCGGATGCAATACCCGAGGTTTATTATTGCCGCCGTGCCTAACGGAGGCTTCCGCAACGCAAGAGAAGCGGCTATCATGCAGCGCGAGGGCGTGCTCGCAGGCTTCGCTGACTTAGTTGTTATAGCGCAGCGCAACGTGCTATTTCTGGAGATGAAAACAACTAAAGGAAAGCAGTCGGACAAGCAAAAGGAGTTTCAAAATAAAGTCAGCAAGCTTGGTTTTGAGTATATTGTCTGTCACTCTTTTGAGCAGGCAAGGCTCGCTATTGAGCGGTGGCTGAAAGTAATAGAAATAAAATAACAGTAACGTAGATACGCAATGTGTAATAAAGATTTTTTTATCAGAAGCAATGGAGATACAAGCTTTGCAGCTAAAACGCTTAACGGTTTTGAATTTATGTCAAATGACAGAAAGATGAACATCGTAATCGAAAAGCGTGTGAACTACAACACGGTCAACAATGTGCAATCTGATACGTTCACAACCGCCTGTTGGGTGCTTACAGCTAACGGTTGGGAGCGTGGCGACAATAGTGCGAACATAAATTCCATAGAAGAATATGTGAACCGACTGGATCTGTCGCCTTATTTCACAAAAGCAGTCAGTGAGTATCGTCAATATCTTGTAAATACAACAAAGCAACATGGAAAGTCCAATCAAATGTTTTAACATAGAAGCTTTCGGCAATCATCATCGTGTATTCGCCGACCAGAGCGTAGACGCAGAGTATATTCAAGAAACGCTTAACTTAGGAAAAGTGTCCGTTTTCCAGTTCTCATATACAGAATATCTGATAGCGGACAACTGGCTTATATACATGGAAAGCTATCTGCAAAAGAAGGGTTTGTTTCGATTTGAGCTTAAAAAGATTTTTAAAGAGACACAAAAGTCGCTTCGCAAAACGATTAAGATTGTGGAAGAAAACTCTGAGCCTGATTATTGCAACGAGTACGCCAACCAGCTCTACGATATTACGATACCGATACTCGAGAAGCTGCGTGACCAAATAGCGAAGAAATTGCAAAACCTTGGCGTTCCTCGCGCAGGGTTGTGCGCTACGGTCGTGGTGTTACAAAACCTTGTGTGCATGTCTGTAAGCACGTTTGACCACATTTTTAACCGTATACAATACCTGCGCCACCTGGATATAAAGAAATGCTTTATGGCTGTTTATCCAGAGCTGGCGATAAAGCAGGTCGAGGAAATGCTGAAGCTCGTAATGCATGAAGACAGGTTTGTTTATCAAAAAAACATCGTTGAAAACAAAAAGATAAAGCAAACCTTTGACAAGTTTACGACAACGTTATACGACCCTGAGAACATCAAAAAAGCAAGCCGCGCCGCCTACGAAGCGATGTCTGACGCTCAAAAAGAAAAATATATACTTTTGGGCGACGGAGCTTGTGTCCTTAAAGAATACGTTGATGCGAAAAACAAAGAAAATGGAAGCGGCGCAAGTTGATGTTCTCACGCGAAAGGATTTAGCAGATAAAGGCGAAATGTGGGCGCAGAAATATCCGCTCAACCTTTTCTGTGGAGGTGATGGCAGGGAAGCATTTGCACGCGAAGACTTGTGTATATCTTTCGCTGCTGGCATTGAACAGTATCTGCGCAGCATTTGGCATGAGCCGAATAAAGAGCTGCCCGAAGAAGGCGAGTGGTGTCTTTTGCAAACACTAAGCGGTTTTCGCCTCGCCGTGCGACGAACCACACAGGCAGGCGTATGCAAGTGGTGGCTAATGGATTATTCTATGTACGACGGCAAAGGTCTTGAGCGCTGGGCGTATGTTGCCGACCTTACAATAAAGCTCGACATTACAGCCAAGAATAAAATTTGAGTGTTTTTGTTTTAGTATATTGTTTTGGTGGAGAGGGCAGGGCTTCGGTCGTGTCCTCTTTTTGTTTATGCGCCGGTGTTGTTTTTCTTTCAAATCACAAGCACGTACCGTAACTTTGTGTGTATGGCAAAGGTAGACATACAGATAAAAGGAGTTGAAGCCTTGAAAAAGAGGCTTATGGAGAAAAAGCAAGCTGTGGACAACGTTTTAAGTATGATGTTGGCAGAGCTTGGCGAGAAGGCTGTCACTTTCTCAAAAGACAATAAAGGCTATAAAGACCGCACAGCAAACCTAAAAAACTCTATATCATTCGCAATATTCTGTGACGGCAAACTCGTTAATAAGGTTGTAGGCAGCATTCCTGAGCCTGACAAAGTAAAAGGAGGTCAGTCGCAAGTGGACAATATCTTAGAAGAATACGCTTCAAAAGACGGCGTGGTAGCACCCAAGGGCTACACTATCATTGTCGTAGCTGGCATGTCTTACGCAAAGCACGTAGAGGATAAAGGCTATAATGTGCTGTATCTAACAAGGCATTACTTGCATAATGGTATAAAAGATGTATGCCAAATGATTTTTGATTTGCTAAAAGAAAAGTGAGGTTGTTACGCCTCACTTTTAAACTTTAATATTTTAGTTATGCTGCTATATTTTATTTTTCAAAGACTTAACAGAATTTACTATTGGGTTATTATCAAAGGTTATATTTTTTCCGTCCTGAGATAACAATCCTTTAAATGCTTCTTTTTGCCCATTTTTGTTGTAAGTAAACGTTATCTGGTTGTTTGATATTTGATAGTCTGCTACGATTGTGTACTCTTCTATATTTTCACTAAACGTTTGTTTGTCTGTATACGAATAATCGGTTTCGTATACAGCACCTTTTTCACCATAAAACGGTATGAAAAGTGTTCCATCAGCCCTGTAAACACCGTCGCTGTTTACTGTAATTTGTTCGAAGTGGTTGCTGTATCCGATTCTAACAATGTATGAACCTTCTGTAAGCTTGTAATATTTCTCTGTTTTTGTAAGTTTAGCCTTTACTCGTAAACGAGATACTTCTACATGAAAAATGCATTTATTAGAGCTAAAAGATGCAGTCATAACGGAGTCACAGTCGTGTCTTTCTATCTCGCATAAATCCCAAAACCAACCTTGTGTGTCTGTGTCTGATTCTTCTGTATATTTCAATCCTTGCAATTCTTTTATTTTTGTTGTTACAATAGAGTTTTCTTCAATTTTGTCAACAGCAACGTTATCGGCATTATGGAAATTAGATTTTACTTGAACCCAATGCGTATTTTCTATTTTATTGTTTTCTGAATTTGAATCGTCATTATTAGAACAAGCAGTGCCTGATGCCAATAAGGCAGCTAATGTTAATGCTGTTAGAATTTTTTTTGCTTTCATTTTATTATGTTGAATTAAAAAATAGTATTGTATCTTTTTGTCGTATGTCTTAACTCTGTTTTGTTTCCTTTTTGTGCGTGCATCATAGCCAGTAGAAAATACTCATGTCGTCGCAGTTTGCCCAGCCATTTTAAACGTTCGAAACAATGTATAGATCGGCTTGTCACACCGCATCGCAGGTACTCATAAGCAAACTGGCGCACATCTTCTGCGCTCATGTCGTAGATTTGTTTCATAAGCATAGGGTTAATATATTTGCAAATATACTCTTTTTTGTGCGCAACAGCAAAGAAATAACTATAATTTTATATATTTTTTAAGGGTGTGTTTAAAATTTATTAAATACTAAATATTTTCTATTAGTAATTTTGTTGTTTACTAATAATTTATTAATTTTGTGGTGTTAAAATTAATAGCTTAATAAAAGGAGATACAACAATGACAAAAGAAAAAGAGATTCAGATTTTACAATCGCTTAAAGGTGATACGTATTTTGCACAAATGTTTGGCGACGACATTGACAGGATGTGCGAGAATATCAGCATGGATATAGCTATCGAGTGCGGATGTAAATTCAACACAAAAGCCGAGATTTTACAAAAGGAGCTTAAAGACCTTAAAGAGAAAGCTAAAACAGAAATGTTGCTTTTTGCATGCGGTATTGTTGAAGCACTCTCTGAAAATAATATCGAAGGCGCAATGACTTACGCGGAAAAGCAGGTAGGAATCGAGGAAATAATCAAGTTTAAGCATTCTAATAACATAGGACTTTCAGAAAAAGAGATTAGCTACCTGGTTAGCAAACTAAAATAACAAACACTACATTGTCCGTGCTGCGACATGGCGCACAAGTAGTTCGAGCCTACGCACGGAACAAAGGCATCATTAGCCTTAGGCAGTCTTACAGATTTTCGGTTATCAATTACCTTTGAGCCGTTTCCTGCCTCGTAAACAAAGAAAGGACTGAAAGGGGAAAGGGTGAAGCGAACACTAAACGCAGCAGGAAGGGCTGACACTTCCGTCAAAGCTTGGCAAAGACGCAAAATTACAAGCCGTGAGCACTACACGCAAAAAGACGTAGGTAAGACCATTGCCGTAGCAAAGAAAAGCCGTAAAAACATTCGAGGGCGATACAGCTCTAAGAGGAAGGAGAACCGCTTGAGGGTCAAAAACCCGACATGTACTCACAATGTCGTTAATTTGGTCGTGTGAGGATAGCGTGTTAGCTATCTAAAATAACGAAACACGTTGGAACAAACGTTAAGTACAAGATGATGACTTTATAATAATCCGTTGGGCGAAAACGTTAAGCGCATTTAAACATTCACTCAAAACACATACAATATGGAAACAGCATCAATAATCGTAGAAATTGGAACCGTTTGCAACGGTAAAATAGTGAAAAATAAAGTTACGTTGCAAATACCGAGAAAAGCAGCGACGATAATAAGCGAGGCTTGGAATACCAATGAGCTGCCACAGCGCGAAGCTATTGTGGCGCACAATCTTTTGGGCAACCAGTTTGCACACTGCGACCTTGTAATTGACAACGGCATCGGTGGAGGTATGCTTAATATGGTAAAAGAAAACACTGATGACGAAAAGTATTTCAGTGTGGAAGAATACGAAAAAGAAGAGTAAATGGCAGCATTAAACATTAATACACGATACAACTGTGAAACGTGTGAAGCAGCCGACAAATACGGTAGAGGATGTAAGCATGGACTTATGTTTCCTATCCTGCTGGCTATGATGAAAGCTTACAATTGTCCTAACTATAAATTCAAAAACAAAGAATAATATGATAGAAATTCCAAAGTCAAATGCCCGTGAGCAACAGGAAAACGAACTTGCATCATGGGTGCTCGAGAAGCTGGAAACAAGAAACGAAGTACAAATTTTACAGCGAACCGATGGTTGTTGCGCAGGAAATTGGGTTGGTAGTTTGCCTAATGAAGAATGGCACACATCGTCTTTTGAAGCGGTGGAAAACGTTGTACGAGCGTTTCGCCGACAAGGGTACGCCGTTACCGAGCATCGCTCGATGCGTTACCCAAGTGCTTATATAAACTTTAGAAAATAGCGGTATGGCTACAGTTAGAGAACCACAAAAAGCACCTACATTATCATCTGTATATGTTGTCGTTGGCGAGTCTTACGACCAAATGGAAAACAACGAAAAAGATGTGATAAACATTCGGCATGGTATTCTTCGCATCTTTGCAACTAAAGATGATGTAAAAACTTATATACAAAAGTACTTCAATGAAGCCTTCCCTGACGACGCAACGCTTTACACGCTGGAAGATAAAAAAGGACTGTACAAAGCAAAGATAACCGTAAAGGTTCGAAATAACTTAAAAAGCGCCGTTTCGTGTGAAGGTAGCCTTGAAGGTCGCGTCTACAACCTAAGTATAGAAGCCTACAAGGTCGACATCACTACCGGCACCGACGGACTGGTTGGCGACGACGATTTGGATGATGCGCTTTATGATTAACTCCTGTTTAAAAATAAAGCCCACTGCCGACGGAGATACATTTGGCAGTGGGCAATTTGGAGTTTAACGTAATATCTCGTTAGAGATACAACAATGTAGTGCAAAGGTAACCTTTTTATTTTGTTGCTCATAATATTTGATATATTTTTGCATATTATTAACTAAATGTCAGTATATATGGAATATCCTTCAAAAGTTAGAAAAGCAGCGCAATGGTATCTTGATAGATTTGGTGAGCGGCTTAGATACATTGGTACAAAAGACAATTATGCCTATTATAAATTTTCATTTCCTGATGATATGGAATCGGGATTTCCTGTCGTTTTTAAATTTGATGGTTCTGAAGTTGAGACTATAAACGGTTTTGATGCACTACATATTATAAATTCGTTTTCGTAAATATATCGGCATATTGCGGGTCAAATAATTTATCATCCACTCGCATTATGCCTTTATAATACACAGAACTATAAGAACGTGCACCATTATTACATAATTCCATAATATCACGTGTCGCACCTTTTTTTGTTGAGTAAATCTGTGGTTCTATGTACACTATCTTGCCGTTTTTTAAGCGTTTAAGAATAGTAGCATGTCCTCCATTATTTCCTTTCCATGCGAGAGTGATAATATAAGTTCCTTCTTCTTGTGTTGCTTCATTTATGTATTCTGCATAACGTTGAGGTGTCATTTGTTTGTATTTTTTGCTTTGCATCCATTGATATGTATTCAATGGATTGGGTTTAGACCCATCGGCATTTTTCCATACATCAAAAGAGTGTCCTCTTGACATCCAATAATTTAAATTACCATATTTTTCAGGATTACCTTTCGCAATGATATTGAATCCCATTTCTCGCAAGACATAAGTAGGTGAACATGTAGCACAATTAACTTGCCATTCTTCTCCAAGATTAAAGAAAGGATTTGCACTTTGTCTATCAGCTAATTCAATAGACATAGGTCTACCTTTAAGTTTGCCGAGTTTCTTTTCAAGCTCACGACAGTTTTTTATTTGTTCAGGAGAAAAACCGTCCCATAGCAGTTTATCCCAACGTTTACGAGTAGACACGCCTTGCTTGAAGCGTCTAAAAAAACGTTCTACATTATTAATGTCCCAAGTCTTATTTGATTTTAGAGCAACTGTAACATCGTGATATCGCTTTTGTAAAGCTTTGCCCATAGTAGTGTAATTGGAATATGTCAAATTTCCTATAACTTCGTTCATCCTTTCCAGATACATGTATGACCGCCTTAACGTCCAGTTTTGCTGTATTTTGGCTGCGTCTCGCTTCGCGTGCCTTGCTTTTGCAATCTCTTGTATTGCTTCGCGTCGCGAAATTGTTTTTACGCCCATTTGCTTGCGCTGTGCTGCGTCCAAGTACTTTACCCAATAACTTTTATTGTTTGCCAAATGCCATGCCAGCTTACCACGTTTAAATGCGTCTACAATCTTGTCGCCGTTGGCTTCGATGTATCGTTTGTACTGGTCGGGCACGTCTTTAATGCTGTTCGGCGAAACGTAGCCGGACATGTCTTCACCGTTAAGCATACGCTTGTAGAACTGCTTGCGCTCCTCGCCGCTTATCATTACAGGGTCGCTGGTGCACATGCATTGGGGATGCCAACCGTCCCAGTCAAAATCTTTAGGATAATAACCCTCGAGTTCGTCGCAGATGTCCGCATCTTCATCTGGATCGTGCTGCGGAGAAATATGTATGTGCTGACCGATAACAAATGGTTCATTTGCCCAGCGTTCATTTCGCGCCTTGTGATAGGCTGCATTTATTTCTGTGCGTGCTACACGCAGAGCGTTCTTGCGAGCAGAGCGGTACACACCCTGTCCTACATGCTCGAGCGGTTCTTCTACGAAGCGTACACGTCCGTCAATGATGCGCTTCCTGCGCCAAGTAACAATGTCTTTCTTCTGTCCGTTCTTTAACACTTTCACGGTGTGATAGCGTCGGTACATCATATCGGGGTTGTTCAAATACTGTCGTATTCTTCTGCCCACCTCTTCTGCGGACGTACCCTTTTCGAGTCCGTCGGCTATAACGTTAGACATCGCCATTTCAAACTCCGCTTTTGTCTGCTGGCAGTAGTTCCAAACGGACTGCGCGAGGTTTAATCCGTTTTTCGCATTAAGCCTATTGGCTATAAACGTCGCAGCAGCCGTTTTTCTTGCGGTTTCCAAAGCCTTATCTGTCAGCACGGAGAATTGTTCCAGCGCATCATTGTCGTGCGAATACGCCAAAGAAACGCCGCATGTTATGCCGCTTTTGTAGCATAACATGCTGTTTTGAAAGTAGTCGTTAAATATCTCGTCAAGTCGAGCTTTGAACACTGGAAAGTTGGCAAAGTTGAAAAGAGCGTCGCTTTCGAGCACATCTTCGGTATAGCCAAGAGCGAGTAGCTTCCTGACATAACCGCTGTACAACATACCAAGACGGCGGTTGTATTCAGCAAATAGCTTGTTTAAATCTTCTTTCCGCTTTTTAGTTGTAAGTTTTCCTGCCATGTTTATTCTTCATTCATCACAGACTGAGATGCGCTCGCTGAGCCGCCAACACCCATAAGCGCAGCCTGTTGCATCATTTCATTTTCCTGCTCCTCTTTCATTTCCTTTTCTACGCTATCTGCGTCGTCGTTAAGAGGATTGAGCTCAATGCTACGACGCTGCGAGGTTGACGGTTTGCCACCGTTGCTCTGTGTAATAAGTTGTAAGAGCTCGACATCGTTTTTAGGAACATAAGGTTCGAATACTGGTTCAAAGTCTATGTTTTCCGCTACGCTTGCATCAATACCTTTGACGTATATGCCAGCGTTGCAAATGCCGTTTGCGACGATATTGCTTCGACGTGTGAACATCTCACCGTAAAGCTCCGTCTTGTTGCCAACTTTTATGAACGGGTCAGTAAACATAAGACGAATGGCAGCACCGCTCGTATTGTTGCCCAGCGTCTTCATGTTTTCAAATGAAATGTCGGGCGTTTGGGTGAATGAGAATATAATATTAAACAAATATGCTATCTCTCCCTTTACAGACTCGGGCGAGTGGTCCCACGATAAAACATTCATGCTTGTGTCTTTTCCACCTTGGAAGACTGCACCCTGCTCACCTTTCTCCGCAAAACCTTCAAGTCTGCCCTGTATAAAGTATTTAGGCGTGCCAAAATAGTCATTAGTGTCTCCCCAGTTAGAAATACACACTTCGACTCTATCCGCAGCCCATTGAACGTCTGCCCATTCTGCCTTATACTGGTAGTAATATACCACTGGTATCTTGGTAAAGCCGTGCGCTCTGACCTCATATATAACCCAACCTGAACCATTATTGATGTATTTGTAAACATATCTATCCGTGTATGCATCGAAATGCATCTCCGAAGTGCCCAGCTCGTCAAACACTAAGTATTCGCGACCGAAGCCATCCATGCGATGCTGGTCATTAAAATGAGGGTAAAGCTTGTCGCCGTTTTTGGGCGAAAGCAACTGTACCCGTATCTCGCCGCCCAGCCTTCCGTCTTCATCTGTCGTCATATACCACAGCTCTGCCGCCTCGCACTGTGAAGATACCGTACGCACAAGCTTTTTGTCAAAATATTTCATTTTGTTGTCGTGGTAACAATGCATAATGGCGTTGTATAGTTGCTGCTGCTTGTTGTCAAGTGTCTTAAGCACAACGCCGTGCGAATTCGCCTTGTATGTTACGGGATTTGTAAGCATAAAACCGACGATGCGGTCTACAACCACTCTCTGTGTAGGCATGGCGATTCTTACCCTATCTACAAATTCATCTTTGTAAATAGGACTTCCGTCCATCGGGTCTTTTTGTCCTGTTGGCACCTTAATTTTCTTCTTCTTACGCTTGCTCTCGTCAAACACATCGTGCTTGTATGGATCCCACTGGCGCATAAGTTCCTCAAAACTACGATGGAATGGCAGTTTTCGCGCTGTTAGCAACGTGTGCACGGTGTTCGCGTCGCTATTTGAAAGTATTTCTGTAATTTTTCTCATATCTTGCTAACTTTGTTAGCAAAGTTACAAAACGCTTATAAACGGCAGCTCGAAAGCTCAAATGCTGTGTAAACAATTCGCGAAGCCTTAAAAAGTCTAAAAAGTGGAAAATTATAACAGAAAAACTTTGTCATCTATTAATAAATTATTAATTTTGTGGTGTTAAAATTAATAACTTAACAAAAGGAGATACAACAATGAAAATTAAAGTTACACGCAAGGATGGTTCGCCAATCATCGGAAGAAAGAAAAGCTTAACATTTACTATTTCAAACGACCTTGAACAGTTGAGCAAGGCAAGCGAGAAAAAGTATTGCATTAACGATATAGATAGAAGAACAAAAAATATTGTTCACCTATCTGATGGTTCTATAAAATATGATTTTAATAAGTATAATAGCTATATTGAAGCTATTTATGCTGATTATATAGATTGCCGAACGGACGAACAATTAAAAGAGTCTATTTCTCTTTGTTTTGCCGATAGCCTTGACCAAAAGATTATGTTTAAGAAACTAAAATTACAATTTTTATCAGCCCTATCGCAACACGGACAAGCGAGTTAATATGGACAAGTTTTATCAGTTTTACGTAATAGTTGATAAGCATGGCGATGTACACGACACATACGCTGACAAAAAGGAAGCAAATCATTACTATTATTTACTCAATGGCAAAACAGAAGGCTTGGCTGTAAAAGCTGCTGTTTCGAAAGATGAAGACTCGCAGGAGCTTGCGGTTTACGCCAACACAATGAAAGAAGCCTTAAGACTTGCGAAGAATAAATTTTAACAAATTAAGCCCTACCGCAACACGGACAAGTGAAAGAATATGAGAGAATATACAGTACAATACCTTAATGCCAAAGGCAAGGTCAAACTATATAGTTTCGAGGCAGAAAACATAGAAGAAGCAGTAAGTATAGCACAGAACGATGTTGACGAATATCCTAATGTTGAGATATACGACGACACCGACGCAGAAGACTCGAAACGCGGTGTGCTCTTGTTTAAGAATGGCGAGCAAAAGACAGTACACCGCATCGAGGATGTAATGCTAACCAAGCACAACAACGGAAGTGACAATCTCCAGTACACTGCCGACGGCAAGGCGTTCGAGTGGGATGGCGGGTTCTTGGTAGATAAGGAGAACAAACTCCATCACACCCACCTCTTTGAGGACAACGAAGAAATGGAGATTGTAATACCTTACGAGAACGGCAACTATTAATTGTGTAACTTTAAAACACAATAATTAATGTTCACAATCATTAAAGCAAACACATATCTTTACCCTTGGGTAATACTCCTTCTTCGCTCTCATACGGGCGAGGAAGGATATTGGTGTATTGATGATGTTAGCGCAGAAGAGTATATCCTTGAAGCATATAATTCAAAAGAATATGTAGGAATAGTCCTTAACGAACTACCTAAGCATGGTTCTTGGATAAAAAAGTCTGACATAAACAAATTATAATAATATGACAAAAGAGAAATTAATCGAAGTTAAGAATAAAGCTGAAAAGGCTTACGAGGCTATCAATGACATGATTAGCAATTATGGTATAGAAATGATTGACTTGGCGTACCCAAAACACGATGGCGAGCAAGACGCTGACGTTATTTCAGAAATGATGCTTCTCCGTCAAAGCGTAAACAGTTTATCCACGGCTTGCAACCTCCTCGTCAACAAGCTCACAGATGTTATTGGAGACGAGGAAGATGTAAAGTAATAATATTCAGCCCTCGACATCACGGGCAAGTCAATCGAAAATAAAAGCCACAAAAGATGAACAAAAGATTAACAGAACTTTCACTCCCAGCCTTCGCTTTCGTCGAAGGTTGGGGCGATGAAGATGACTTACAAGGCAGAACCGTCATAGTTCATTGCCCCACAGGCACAATCCTTGAAGTGCTGCCCACAAAAGACATTCTTTATGTTGACGATGACAATTATAGGTCATCCTTTGTTTTCAAATTTACTGGCGTTTCAAGCATAGAAGAAGCATACATTATGATGCTTCACACGTCACCGACCTTCGACAAAGTTGCCGATGCTGGCACAATAAAAGAGTTGATGAAAGAAGCTGCTAAATGGCTTGTAAATTATTTTACTTGGGAAGACCATAATATTATTAGAGAGAAATATGAACAAAAATAATAAGGAAAATACTTGGGGCGGTTTGCGGAAAGGCGCTGGCCGCCCTTGTTCTGACACGAACAAGGTAAGCATACGTATCAGCAATGAAGCTTATCTAAGGTTACAAAATGCGTCGAATGAAACTAAATGCTCAAAATCACATATTTTAGAACGCCTTATCATAGAAAACATGCTTTAATGAGGTCTGTTCCTTAATGGTCTTCCATCTTCTCCTTTAAGATTGAAGGCTATTTCTTGTGTAATCGCGACTTATATGATACCTAATATTTCGTTTGCATCCATACCATTGCTGTATGCTCCCAGTATCTTTTGTAATACAACGTATCTACAGGCATCTATCGCGTGATTATAACAATCTATTGGCTCGTTTAGCCATCTGCCTTCCTTGTCCTGTCGCCAAGTGTAGTTATTAAACTCCTTGCGTATATTTGTTGAGCGTGAGGTGATGTGTATCTTGTATTGCTGCATTTTCATAATGCCAGCTTTTATTGAACCAGGAAACTTTTGTACAGCCTTTATGTCTACGCCGGCGTTGTATATTTCGTCAATAAGACGAGGATCGGCACTCTCACAGATAAATTCGGGCGCATCTCGCACATCTTTGCAAGCTTTTATTATGTCGTTTGAGAGCATTTTGGTTTGATAGCACACCTCGTCTATATACATGTCGTTCCCATATACGCACACCATGACAATCGCCGTCGGGTCGTTTGTATAGCCTAAGTCGATGCCGTACCACTTGCGGCGGCGAGCTTCAACTGGAATATAATCACTAACAACAACGTTTTCAAAAATAAGTCCTTCGACAATCGCACGCTGTCCGAGCCCGTAAATACGCCACAGACTCGGGTTTTTCCACTTTAAGCTTTCTATTTCGTCAATTACCTTCTGCTCAAGAAATGGGTTGTCCTTGTACGTTGAGATAAACCAATAGGTACTCTTTTCCTCATTGACTTGATTTATCCAATGCTCTTCAGAAAATGAAGGGTTATAGTCGAGTATGGAGAACTCTGTGGTACGCATCTGTAGCTGCTGCCACTCAATAAATGAAAGCTCGTTCGCCTCGTTCGCGAATAGTATTTTACGCTTTGAACCGCGAACTTTCTGCTCGTTGTCGGTAGAGAAAAATTCTATCCAAGAGCCGTTAGGGAAAGTATATACATACTCTGACTTGTTCATTGACTTGTCATTCCACCAACCTAAAGAAAGCATTACGTTCTTAAAATCGCGGTATACAGTGCGCTTGATTGAGGGCATACCAGCACGTATTATGGAAACTGTTGTTCCGGCGTTATTGAAGCATTGAATACAAAGCCACATAACTACGTTATATGTTTTTCCCGAACGTGATGAGCCTTGTAAGGAAACCGTAGTACAACCTTGTTTTTTTGCTTCTTCTAATCTCTGATAATTTATTGTTGATAAAAATTCAGGCATTATCTTCTTTGTTTTTCTCTTTCATTTGCTTTTCTATCTCGTTTTTAATTTTTTGATATTCTTCTGGGCTATTAACAATCCTAATTGTAACAGGTTCATTATTTTTAATCTGCTCGCCCTTGCTCGTAAGGTCGATGCGCTGTATTTTGCCGTAAGCTCTATCTACAACACGCTCGAGTATGTCCATACCCTTCTTGTCAAGTATACCCTTAGCAACAATGCGCTGCATCATAGGACGTGTCTTGTCAGCGAGAACTGCTTTAAGCTCGTCCTCAGGAAGGGTCGCGATGTATAGAAATGACTCGGCTATAGTCTGCGAGGTCGGTACTTCATAGCCTTTTTCTTTCATTTCAGCTATGAACGCCGTCATCGTTTTAGGCTTGGGCGGTCGTCCTTTAGGATTGGTAATCTCGCCTTTTTTAAACTTGCCCTTTTCAAGATTGGCAAGTTGTTTTCTGCGCTTACTTTCATTTTTTGATAGTGCCATATTATTTTCCTTTCTCCTTATATCTTCCTTTCATTATGTGTTTATCGTACATTTAAGCACGTTTATCGCTGTTTAAAGCCGTTTTACGGCACATTTCAAGAATTTGCATATACTCCATCAGTTCGCCACGACAGAGTATATTAGCGCATAGGCTGACAAACGCAGTCGCTTTATCACTCTCGTTTATGCGCTTTATTTCACTTGCGCTCAACGTTAGCAAGCACTCCATCACCGCCACCTTGTCCTTTGCAGGCAGCGATGATGAAATGTTTATGTTGAGCGCACGCTCGATGGTTGTTCTGATGGGTAATGGTTTACTCATAATTATTTGCTTTATTCGTGCATTTTATTTTGCCGTTTGATTTATTATTATTATATTTGCAATGATTTATCTGTTGGGGTAACCCGATATGCGGGAGCTCCATTTCGGCATAATATTGCGGATGAATCCGAGTTAGGGAGGCATATCCTCCGCTAACTATTTAATCTTGCTGCTTTTTCTTTTCTAATATCATGTCTATGTACATGCCCATTAGAACCTACAACTATAATCCAATCAATTTTTTCTAAGGCATTTTTCGGTGATTTTTGTATAAATCCATTTTCTCCATAGATTTGATTTTTTACATAGTTTTTATCAACCAAAGGATTATTCTGGTACAAAACAACCGCTTTCACATTCTGAGTGCTTGCCTTTTCGAGTTGTCTTTTAATCGTGTGTTTGCCTGCAAAGTTAATGGTCTTTATATCCATTGGGATGTGATAAATACGTCCGTCATTATGGGGCTCAAACTCTATTGTAGCACGTTCGCTGTCAAGATACACTTTGTAGCCCTTGTTGGCGAGAAATAATGTAGCTTCTTTTTCTTTATCAAGCTCAGGGTCTTTGGCTTCATTATGCTCTTTGTTTGTTGCGACAAATCCGCCTGTCGGGTCGAAGTAGGAGCGCGAAACGTCATAAAATCCAGAGTGCATAAGACCATCAAACTCTTTTCTTCTTGTTGTTAAGGTCTTGGTATTATTTCTATAATTTCTCGTACCACCACTATTCTTTGCCATTGCTAATATTTTTTTAGAACAGTCCCCACTCGGCGAACTTCTCGAAGCCACCGACCTTGTTGATATAGTCTTTTGCTATCTCCACAATCTCGGAGTATTGCTTGCCGTCGACGGTTTCGTCACCGATAGCGCAAAACAGTTCCACAGGCTTTTGTTCTTTTTGTGCCTTTAGAAAAGCGTAGATATTAACCGAGACATCTGCCTTCGACAGGTCTTTTCCGTGCAGTCCGCCACCCGTTACCGACTGAGCCATGTCAGAGCCGAGCTTGCGGTTCGTCGCTCCGCTGTCCACATCAGTGCCCCCAGTCCAGTCACCGAGTGGGTTGATAGTTGCAGTAGGGTAGAGTTTTTTCAGCTCTTCTGTCTTGGCGTTGCTTTGGCATATCACCAGCTCGTCGCCGCCCAAGATGTACTTGCCGTCCGACGGATATCGTTCGTAGATGCCGCGAGCAATCTGACTTAGTTCCCACTCCTCGTCAGTGAGTGGCATACCCTTGAATATTCCGTTATCACCGCAACGGATAATACCATCTTGATTCTTTGCAAGGTGCGCGTCTTGCGGATTAACTACAAGGTTCAGTTGTAAATTGTCACAATTGGTGATGCGCTCCACGATTGTATACACTTCTTCTTTAGAGAAAGCTACGCTACTTTCAATAATAACGTTAGCTACGCCATGTCCGATAAGGACTTCAACGGCAATTTTGGGATTATTCTGCTTAGTGTAAGCAAGGTCAACGATGGCACCTGCAATGCGGTCTGCGACTTTGTCGGGGTGTTGTGGGTTTACTTTTTCTATCATTTCTAATTTTAATTTATGTTGTTAAACTTTGATTTTTTCAGCCTTTTTGCCTGTGTAGGTTTCCCAGCGGTTGATTATCACATCACAATAATGGGGGTCAAGTTCCATTAAGAAACCGTTTCTGTCAAGTTGTTCGCACGCCATTACAGTCGTACCGCTACCGCCGAAGCTGTCATATACATTCCAACCTTCCTGCGATGAGTTCTGAATAAGGTATGCGAAAAGTGGGATAGGCTTCATCGTTGGATGCTCTACGCTCTTTGTCGGTCTATCGAATTCCATTACGGTTGTCTGCTTGCGGTCGCTAAACCAATTATGGCTCGCTCCCTTTTTCCAACCATACAAGCATGGTTCATGTCGCCATTGGTAGTCTTGTCTTCCGAGCACCATAGAGTTCTTTACCCATATCAAATTCTCTCGCAGCTCCAGGTCTACCGTGTTGATAAGGGCTTTTCTAAACCAATAGGAGTAGCCGTCGCTGTGGAATATATAAAACGAAGCACCTTTCTCCATATTAGCATTGGCAGCGTTAAATGCGTTTGTTAAAAACTCCTCGAATTTATCGTTGTCCATTTTGTCATTTAAGACGACCAGTCCATCCTTGCGATGTCCTTCTGTTGCTGCACCATCATAACCGTAAGCCACATTATACGGTGGATCCGTCACATAGAGTTGGATGTTTGTTCCCCCGAGTAGTTTAGCAACTTGCGATGCGTCAGTAGAGTCACCACACATGAGTCTATGTCTGCCGAGCTGCCAAATATCCCCGAGTTTACATTTCGCTTCAATCTCATGCTCGTCCTCATCGTATGCGTCGTCTTCCGTTTCTTTGCGCTCTGGCATTTCTTCGACTGGCTCCGTGTCGGTCAAGAATGAGCAATCAACGCCCCAATCCTGCAAGTCGTCTACTTCCCATTCACCGTTGGCAAGCTCGTCCCAGTCCCAGTTACCAGCCTGTACGTTGTCCTTAATAGCATACTCTTTGATTTTGGCAATGGGCACGTCCTTGTTGAGTACAAAGCAAGGCAGCGCGTCAAAACCTTCTACGCCTTCGTTGTGCAGTTCCTGACAAATACGCAAGCGCATGTTGCCGCAAATAACGACAAACTTGCCGCCCTCGATAGCGTACACCATAAGCGGCTTGTATTGCAACAACTCTGGCGAGTCTTTAAGCGATTTCTTTAGCTTGTCATGTTCTTCGCCTTTAAGGTAGCGAGGGTTCTTTGGGATGCCTACAATCTGCCCCTCATTAAGCTCCAGGCAGCTTAGGTTTATTCGCTCTTTAACGCCCAGTTCATTGAGCGTGTTATTCTGCTTTTTTGCCATATTAAACTGATTTTATAGTGATTTAAAGCAAAGTTAAGCAGATTTATCAAGGTTTATAAAGATTTATTAATTTCCGTGTAAACAAAAAGCGCAGCACCTAAAAACAGTGTTACGCTCTCACAATTTATTAAAGTTTTTATTAGACCTTTGCTTGTTTATCCACTCTTTTATTTCGGGGTCGTTCGTATCTATATTCCACTTCTTTTGTCCTTTGTTTCAGTGTTTTGAAGCTGGTTTTCTTAACGATGTTGTTACTATTGTCTTTTAAGTCATCGTGTATTAACAAGTATTTGTCAATATAGACCTGCTCGTCGTAACCCTTTCTGTGTAGACTTGCTGTATTGGCACCTATACGTCGTGTGTCCCGTTTTTGTCATGTTGTTGTGTTTTAAAATCCCCTTAGTTTTCTTTTTATATGTGCTTTTGCGGCGTTAAGGCTTGCCCACTTTGTGTCCTGCCATGTATTGTACGTTGCATTCCACACATGTGTATTGTAAAGCGTGTTTCCAAAAGAGTCCGTTTCGGCTTCAATTTGTCCTCCTCCGATTTTTGTATTTATCGTATACACGCCTCCGCCTTTGTTAGTAAAACTTGTCCTATCCAACTGTTTTATAAACTCATAATTTTGACGCATCAACCTTGTTTGAACGCCATCCATAAAAATATCTCTCGATGCACCTTCTCTCAAACCTTCTATTTTGGCGGCACCATACACTACAGTGCCATTAATAACTATATTGTCGTTTATGTTTTTAACAGGAGATTCTCCTTTTATATTTTTAATATTTATATTACTCTCTCCATTCGCGATAATCGTATTGTCTTCGCTATTTCTGCTCGCGCTTGCTTTGTTTGCGCTTACTATTCTTGTTGGTCCTCCACCTTTTGCCATAATCTTTTGTTTTTTATTTTACAAATTTAGATAAAATTTCCGAATTATAAGCCAGTTGGGATAAAAAACTGAAATG
>ERZ791612.95-NODE-95-length-55355-cov-20.811664_pt1 | contig 55355 bp, 47 predicted proteins | sample MGYA00509963_ERZ791612 | MGnify/ENA primary metagenome ERZ791612 (study PRJEB30046, sample SAMN00791906) | human gut metagenome | study: EMG produced TPA metagenomics assembly of the A metagenome-wide association study of gut microbiota in type 2... | reverse complement strand
GGACCGTCTGGTGGTCATGGTCACCCACAACCCGGAGCTTGCCGAGCGCTACGCCACCCGCATCGTAAAGCTGAAGGACGGCGTGATCCGCTCCGACACCATGCCCTACGAACCCGAGGACGAGGCTGCTGCCGTTGCCCCCGTGCACCGGAACATGGGGCACTCCTCCATGTCCCTGCTCACCTCCCTTTCCCTCAGCTTCAACAATCTGCTCACCAAAAAGGCACGCACCCTGCTCACCGCCTTTGCCGGTTCCATCGGTATCATCGGCATTGCGCTGATCCTTTCCCTTTCCAACGGTGTGAGCCGCTATATCAGCAACATGGAAAAATCCACGCTGGCCGCCTACCCGCTGCAGATCAGCAGCACCGGCGTAGATCTGGCCAGCATGATGGACCCGGACACCTACACCAGCGTCTCGTCCGGCTCCTCCTCCGCGCCGGAGGGCATGGTCACGGTGAGACAGCTGCTGTCTCAACTGAACATCGGCGCTGCCAGCAACGATCTGCGCTCGCTGAAGGCATATCTGGACAGTGACGCCTGTACCATCCGGGACAACGCCACGGTGGAATACACCTACACCCCTGATCCGCTGATCTACCGCCAGAACCCGGACGGCACCGTGCAGAAGCTGAACCCGGACACCACCTTTTCCGATATCGCCAGTGAGAACACCTCGGTGACCAGTCTTATGACCTCCATGGCCAGCCCCTATGTGTTCTGCGAAATGGCCGAGACCCCCGCCCTGTACGAGGATCAGTACGATGTCAAGGCTGGCCGCTGGCCGGAAAAGTACAACGAGTTGGTGCTGACCCTGAACGCGGACGGCAGCGTTTCGGATTATGCGCTGTACGCCATGGGTCTGCGGGATCAGGCCGAGCTGGACAAGATCTTACAGCAGTATGCGCAGAACCAGAAGATCGATCTGCCCACGGACTACGGCACCTATACCTATGACGATTTTCTGGGCATGACCTTCAAGCTTGTCAACAAGGCCGACTGCTATGTCTACGACACTGAGCACAATATCTGGCTGAGCAAGCTGAATGATGAAGCTTACATGCAGCAGCTGGTGGCCGACAGCGAGGAGCTGACCATTGTCGGCATCGTGCAGCCCAAGGCAGACGCCACCTCCGCTATCCTGCACAGCGGTCTGGACTACCTGCACGATCTGACCTATCACGTTATCGATCAGGCCGCCAACAGCGAGATCGTGCGTCAGCAGCTGGCAGACCCGGACATCAACGTGCTGACCGGCGAACCCTTCGACGCTGCCAGCAACAATATGCTGGACATCGCCTCTCTGTTCTCGGTGGACACGGACGCCCTCAAGGACGCTTTCCAGTTCGACACCAGCGCCCTGCACTTTGATCTGGACGGCGCATTCGACCTGACCGACGATTCCTTCGATCTTGCCACCCTCATCGACCCTTCCAGCTTCAAGCTGGACCTCAGCGGGCTGCCGCTGCCGGACATGGAGATGGACATGAGCGAGCTGTTCGACGGCGTAGAGCTGAATATCTCTCAGGACGGCTTACAGACACTGATGAAAAAGATCATGAACGGCTACAAGCGCTATCTCATCAGCAACGGCCTGCTGAATCTGGATAAGATCGGTTTTTCCTCCTATATGCAGACCGAGGCCTTCCAGACGCTGCTTGCCGAATCCATGGGTGATCTGCTGGACACCTCCGGACTGGAGGAGCAGTTTGCCGGTACCCTCCAGCAAAATCTGCAGACCGTGATGGAGACCTACTCCGTCCAGCTGGGCGAGGCGCTGCAGACCCAGCTCACCGCCGCTTTGCAGGAGCAGATGGGTCCCGCCATCCAGAAGCTGGCCGGGCAGCTGGAGCAGAAGATCGCGCAGGCCATCCAGAGCAATATTGCGCAGCTGAGCACGCAGGTGGAAAGCGCACTCAAGATCGACCCCGCTGTGTTCCAGCAGGCCATTCAGATCAACATGACCGGCTCCGACCTGACCGAGATGATCAAAAGTACCCTGCTTTCCTCCGCTTCCAGCTACGAAAAGATTTTGGACGACATCGGCTATGTGGACTACGCAAAGCCCGATGCCATCTATATCTACCCCAACAGCTTTGACACCAAGGCGCAGGTGGTGAACGAGCTGGACGCCTACAACGCCTCCATGCGGCAGCAGGGCGAAGAGGATAAGGTGATCCACTATACCGATATGGTGGGCACTCTGATGAACTCTGTCACCGAAATCGTGGGCATGGTCAGCAATGTGCTGGTGGCCTTTGTGGCGATCTCGCTGGTGGTGTCCTCCATCATGATCGGCGTCATCACCTATATCAGCGTGCTGGAGCGCCGCAAGGAGATCGGCATTCTGCGCGCCATCGGTGCCTCCAAGCACAACGTCTCGCAGGTGTTCAACGCCGAGACCTTTATCATCGGCCTGTGTTCCGGCGTGATGGGCGTGGTGCTCTGCCTGCTGCTGCTCATCCCCGGCAATATGCTCATCCACCACATCGCGGGCGATGTGAACGTGGTAGCCTCGCTGCCGCCGCAGGCTGCGCTGATCCTGATCGTTCTGGCCACCCTGCTTACCATGCTGGGCGGCGTGATCCCCGCCCGCAGCGCCGCAAAGAGCAATCCTGTCAAAGCGCTGCGCTCTGAGTAAACTATTCCGCATTCAAATCCCTGCTGTGCTCTGTGTGCAGCAGGGATTTTGCATTCCGGCCCGGCTTGTGCTACAATAGAAAAAACTTCATTTCAAAGGAGTCTTTCCATGCCTGTCATTCATGAGATCACCGACCTTACCGCCCCGGAGCTGGACATCTACGCCCGTCTCACGCAGGCGCAGCTGCGCAACCGACTGGAGCCGGAAAAGGGCATCTTTATCGCCGAAAGCCCCAAGGTGATCGCCCGGGCGCTGGACGCCGGTTATCAGCCCCTTTCCCTGCTGATGGAGCGCAAACAGATCACCGGCCCGGCACAGGAGATTTTGACCCGCTGCGGCGATGTGCCGGTGTATACCGCTGACCGGGAGCTGCTGGCACAGCTCACCGGCTTTGCACTGACCCGTGGCGTGCTGTGTGCCTTCCGCCGCCCTGCGCCCCGCACGGTGGAGCAGGTTTGCGCCCATGCCCGCCGGGTGGCTGTGCTGGAAGGCATCGTAGATTCCACCAACGTGGGTGCCATCTTCCGCAGCGCTGCCGCGCTGAACATGGACGCAGTGCTCGTCACCCCCTCCTGCTGCGACCCGCTGTGCCGCCGCGCGGTGCGGGTAAGCATGGGCACCGTGTTTCAGGTGCCGTGGGCGCAGATCGGCACCTGTCCTGCCGACTGGCCGGAAAACGGCAGTGCCCAGCTCCACGCGCTGGGCTTCAAGACCGCTGCCATGGCACTGAGCGACCGCTCGGTCAGCATCGACGACCCCGCCCTTGCCGCTGAGCCGAAGCTTGCCATCGTGCTGGGCACCGAGGGCGATGGGCTGGCCAATAGTACCATCGCCGCCTGCGATTACACCGTAAAGATTCCTATGTCCCATGGGGTAGATTCCCTCAACGTAGCCGCCGCCAGCGCCGTGGCCTTCTGGCAGCTCGGCCGCTTGTAAGTCCCCTGCTCGCGCTCTCCGAAATTGCTTGACAAACGCCCCAAAACGCGGTACACTATCAGCGTCATCATCATGAGCCTATAGCTCAGCTGGGAGATCAAGCGTTGCATTCCCGATCTGGTGTTATAGCTCATTTGCCCCCATTCAAAATTGGGTGCTTTTTTGTGGGCTCGTAGCTCAGTTGGGAGTGCAAGCGTTGCATTCCCGATCTGGTGTTATAGCTCATTTGCCCCCATTAGAAATTGGGTGCTTTTTTGTGGGCTCGTAGCTCAGTTGGGAGAGCGTTCGGTTCGCATCCGAAAGGTCGAGGGTTCGACTCCCTTCGAGTCCATAAAACGCCGTATCGTTTAACACGATACGGCGTTTCTTTTTGCCATTCCTTGCAAAATCGTGCATCATTCGTCTTAACAGCGCAAAATCGCGTGTGCAGCATTTTTAGGCACAATGCTTATGGTTTCACCTGCTGTTTTGTCTAAAACGACGATTCCGGCATTTGATGTACAACGCCCAACTTTTTGAGGATTTTGCGACTTATTTTTCTGATTTTTGCCTCGTCCAGCCGATGCTGCGTGACGCTTGAACTCCTCAAATTCATCCAGCGGTACATTGAGAACGATCTCGATATTATAGTCACGTCCGACACGCACTTCTTTGATAAACTGTTTCAAAATAGCCTGACGCCTTTCAAAACTGGCTCCCTTATAGGTGCTTGCCCATGTAAACAGATCGCTGCAATTACGTTCAGCCTTCTGGTTCTGCTCCTCGATCTCCTTCAATTTCTTTTCCGAGTCTGCCAGATTGGTCTGTGCGGTAAGCAGTGCTTCCTTGTTTTCATTGACCATCTGCTGGATCATCTCGCGGTCGAGTCCGCTTGTTCCTTGGATGACACGAATCATTTCCTTTTTTAACGCATCCTGTTCGTCAACCTTGGTCTGGACTTCCTCTTTCCAACGAGTTGTTTCTTTTTTAGCTGCATCCAAATCTTTACGCCGCATTTCTTCCAGAAGATTGCTCTTGGAGCACTCCAGAATTTCTTCAAACTTCATGCACACGATGCTTTCTACAACTGCGTCCAGTGTTGTTACACCATAACCGGACTGTCCATCGCACTGCCCCGGATGCCGAACATTAAAGTTGCAGCTATAACGATAACGCTTTTCTTTTACGACAGTACCATCTGCCCGAAGCCGAGTGCGCCCGCTGCTGGTAATATTCAAACGATTGCCGCAGTGGGCACAGAACACTTTACCACAAAGCAAGGCATGAGGACTGTACGAATCTGCATCCTCTCCCTTCTCTCTGCGGCGGGCATCCCGCAGCTCCTGAGCTTTTTCAAATACTTCCGGCTCGATGATCCGTAACTCAGGGCATTCTTTTTCAACGTTGCCATTGATAAGATAACCCGTGTATCCTTTGTTACGAATCATCCTGCCAATCGTAATATTAGGGATGTTTTTTCCATTGCGCCCCATAATATTGTGTTCGACAAGATAGTTGCAGATCCGTTTTGCTCCGTATCCCTCATAAACATACTTCTGAAAGATCAGGCGCACGATTGCCGCTTCTTCCTCGTCAATCTCCAAATCACAGACAGCTTGATTCTTTTTGTTCAAGCGACCTTTCTGGACACGCTTGTAGCCGAAAGCGACGATGCCGCCAGTGTAGTGACCTTCTTCCGTAAGCTGTTCTATACGGGTGCGAGTACGGATAGAGGTCTTGATGCTTTCGCCGGATGCCTGCCAGTAGCGGATGTAGTTCATCAGCTTATCGACATGGGAATCAAACCGCTGCTGGCCTTCATTTACGCTCCAGACCTCGACCCCTTGCTTCGTGAACCATTCCACGATAAAGGGCGTTTCGTCGTCACGCCGACCCAGACGGTCAAACATGAACACCAGCAGAACATCAAACTCTCCGGCAGCAGCAGCCTGCTGAAGCAGCTGGAGCTGATCGCGGTCTTTTGCAGATTTCTTGAAACCGGAAACGCCTTTTTCGGAAAACTCCTTGACGATTTCCCAGCCCTGCCGTTCTGCAAATTCGTGGCAGGCTTCTTTTTGCATGGGTATGTCATCCTTTTCGACCTGTCCAATGGTCGAAACACGGTATAAGGTATATACACGTTTTTTCATCGTTGTCACTCCTATGTAAACTAAAACAACGATACTGTGCGCACACTCGTTTGTTTGAATTGGTTGCTGCATCAACTGTACCATTATTTTAGTGCTGGACTATCCTTGTTGCAAGGATGTCGATTCAACTGTAATTCTTGGCTTCTTCGCGGAGGGTATCATGAATCAGTTTCTGAAGAATCTCCATACTGTCACCATCTTCTGCATAAGTGATTTTCACTTTGCAGCCATTAACGATGTACGAATCCTGCGCCACAGGAATCACATTCATATTGGTCATATCTAGCCCTTCTTTCAAAAGCAACGATAGTGCGATATTATTATGTAATAAGAGGCACCTATAGCTTGCAGATGCCCCTTGGCATAGGAAATATGTTTTAGAACTTCATCGGCAAGGCGTCCTTGCGGCCTTTGCCGTTGTAAGCCATGTAGATGGGAAAAACGTATTTCTTCCATCCGGGCAGCTTTGCAGGGTTATCCCTGCCAACACGGTAAATCTCCATGGGATGGACGCCGCCAAGCGCACGAACCAGCCGTTCCTCGCTGAACTCGCCGTGATACAGTTCCACAAAGTGCATCATACCTCGCAGGACAGATGCACGGAACGAATCAGGCTTGCCTCCCCAAGCTGCCACGATCAGCCGCAGAGCTTCGCAGTAGATCTTTTCGCCCATCTGGTTGTACAGCTTGAGAGCGGTGCCCACGCAGCTGATGCGGTAATCACTCAACTGCAAGCCGTCATAGTTGAATGCCAGCCCCACCCGGTTGGTAGCAGCAAGAAATGCCTTGGAAGGAGCATCGCCTCCCACGACCTTGGCACGCAGCTTGATGCCTGCCGTCAATGGTGCGGAGTGTCCGTTCTGCTCTGCAAAGAGCAGTGCTTCCTGCTCCATCGTCAGTCCGGTGTAGACCTTGCAGAGAATCGGCAAGTCCTCACCGCCGTTACGGAGGATGCGCCCCTCAATGGTGTGCTGACCGTTCACCACATAATACTTGCCGTCGCGGAAGCTGACCTTCGGCTCGTTGGCAATGTACTCGTTGAAATCGGCAGCAATCATTTCCACACGCTTACGCTCCACACCCCGCTGGTAGATCTCGCGGGGGTAGATCAGCACCTTGCTGTGAAGCACCAGCATCTGGTACGGTGGAGTGATATTAAAGGAAGCAGCATAATTGTTCGTGTCATTCTTCAGGCGCATCTGATTTCCTCCTTAATTCGCCAAATGTATTTTTCAGCTTCGGTCAAAATCTCAGTCACTTGCTTCTTACGCTTCGGGCTGGTGAGCAAGCTGGGATTAAAGGTGAAGCTGTATTCAAGCCGCTGGATCATTGCGTGAACAGCGGATTGCAGTTCGGTGTATAACATCATTTCTTCGACTGTTCCTGCATCCTCAAAATCGGATTTGATAGGAGTGTAGGGATAGACAGGCGGCTTACCGTCAACTACTTCTGGCGGTGCGTAAGCCGCCGTAGAGCGGATGATAGGTTTGAGCTTTTGGATACTCCCCATCGGGTTCAGTGCAAGACTGATTTTTACAGCATCATCGACCCGCCCCATCTCTTCTGGGGTGAGGTGTCCGACAAATCTTTTGACACGGCTTTTGTCGATGGTGAAGATTTGCTCAGCCTGAACGATGGACGGCTCCAGCCCTTCCGGTTCCACCAGACAATGCGTTGGTTGCGTAGCTTTCTTTTCTGTCTTACTTGTCAAAGTCGCAACGATCAATGTCGGTGAGCAGGAGTTTCCCACATCGTTTTGCAGGATGACCGCTGGACGGGTTCCGCTTTGTTCGGAGCCCGTGCGGTTGTCAAGTCGAACGAAGTAGATGTCTCCGCGTTGGAATTTCAAAGTAGATTCCAAATTGCGAAACCTCCGTTTGGATATGTAAGAAACCCGCTGCACCTCCTAGGCAGCGGGCTTCTGTTGAAGTATGGGAGCAATTCTTTTTATACGATACGCATCACTTCCTCCGATGATTGAAATGAAGCACCAGCATCAGCGGTGCATTACAACATAATCGTAACCGCGCCGGGTCTGACAGACAGTGCAAGTGTCCATGCTGTTGTCTGCACTCGGCACGATAGCAATTTTGAAAGCCTTGGCTTCTACGAAATGTCGCAGACAGGTTGCACAGAGGGTTCGGATGGACTTGATCATTTCCGGGGTCAGTTCCATCTCCTCATAAATCTCCTGTTCGCGCACCGTAGGATTCAATTCGTCCATTTGAGTAGTCCTCCGTGTTAGTAAAGGTGATTAGCGGATAAATATGTAAAAGAACAGGAGTGACCGGAGACCGAAAACAGCATCCGGTCACTCCTGATAAAATATGTTCAGGTCTCGCATATTCGCCCTCGGCCCCCTGCGAGTGGGGCATAAACATCTGGCAGCGGACTTGTACCGCTTCATTGGCATTTCAGCCACCCCGTCTGCTTTGTGACCGGGCCGCGAATTACGGAAGTATCATTATCGGAGTACCAGATGACGGAACTATTCAGTTTTCAAGGACCATGAAGTCGGACGTTTCGACCTGCGACAAGTGCCGCTTGGGAAATTGTCCCTTCACTTACGAACCCAGTTGAAAGGTCAATCCATAGCATTGAAATCAAAGTTTTTCAGAAATTTAGTAATTCTCTTGATTTTGATACTAATAGTAGGTTGTGAAACGCCTAAAGCTTTAGAAATTTCAGTAACGGTGTAGCCCTCATAGGCGTACAGCGTCAAAAGCTTGAGGTCGTCAACAGACAGCTTCTCTAATCCGGCTTGCAGACGTTCGTTTTGGACTTCACCCACCCACGCAAACCTCGTTTTCGTTTCGTGGTAGGTGTCCGTCACGGTAGTGGCTCGCACAAAGTCAGCATAATCGTTCCGGTTTTCGGAATCGTCTGCACTCGGAATCTCGACGTCGTAACGGTGGTGGGCACGATCATCATTGAAGACCGCCAGATCGTACTCATACATCTTCTGGATAGCGTCCTCCTTCATGCCAGCAGCCCGGTATTCTTCCCGGAGCTTGTCCCATTTAGCATAGAAGCTACGGCGGGCATTTCCGCTATTGTAGTTCATATAAACCTCCAAATTTTCGATAAAACGTAAAAAGTCGAAAATTTGGAAGGCTAGCGATAAACACCGCAGGGGTTCACAGCCATGCGCTGCTTGTAGCCGGAGATCTTCTTCTCCCGCAGCTTGTCTACGCAGTTCATCACGTCAGTCATTTTCGTGTCCTTTCCCCCGGACTCAGGGAGGGGAAGGATACCGATGACGGAGACTGGATAGGGGTTCACGCCGTGCACTGAACCAGCCTGCAAAACGCAAAAAGGCCCGATTCCAGAGATGGGAGGTACACCCATAGACCGGTCGTTCTACCACAGCAGACAGCGTCTGCCGGATGGTAAAACTCCGTTATGGTATCCTTAACCCTCTCTAGAATCGGGCCTTACGATATTTTTTGTTCTTGGGGCTTGTCTCTTGAACTGACTACATGATAACCGAGAACACCTCAAATCACCAGTTCATCAGATGAGCTCTAAAAAGCAGCGCACAAAGCATCGTTATTTCGTACTTTTATAAAAAAATACCGTCATGTCAGATGCTCTTATGCAGCCTTACTGCGCCGTTTTATTACCGTTTAGGGCTCACTTCTTGAGCCCTTACCTCAGAAAAAATTTCAAAAAAAAGAGGCGACCAGACCGTTTTATGGTCCAATCGCCTCATAGGTATATTCTGTTGTGTCCGCATTAACAGGCAGTTTTGAGTGGCGCGCATCCACAAGCTGCAAGATAGACGTTGACTTTCTCGATACCGTCTTTGTAATGGCCCGTCAGAATCATCTGATAGACCGTATTCCTTTGATTGTTAAAGTCCAGTGTGATTCCACACATTCTCAATAAATCACTGCTGACCATTGGCGGAAGCCGCAATGCCACCGAAATGGCAACGACTTGTTCCGCGCTTGCCTCCTGACCCGCACGAAGCCGCTTCACTGTGGACACAGAGAGTCCGGACTCAGACTCCATATTCTCTACAGACATATCCCGGTCGTTCATCAGCAGCTTTAGAGCGTCTCCGAACTCAAGTTTTGCAATCATCTTCCGTATTGCCATGGACCACTGAACCTCTGCCATAAACTCATCTGGCGCAGCCATCCCCTGCTCAGCAGTATTCTGGCGGCAAACCGAGTTGACATTGACGGATGCCGCTTTGGTCTCGGTATTCTTATGTACAGCGGATGCCACCTCGGTTCACCTCCTTCGCTGAAAATTTTAATAAAAAAAGACCGGAGCAAATTCAGATTTCAAGTTGCTTACGCATTACTTGTTTCTAAATTTACTCCGGTCTTATGTATTTCCGTTTCCGTACTCATTGACCGGACGTGTATTAGCCAGACATTTTATAGTCTTATCAGCAAGTAGACGCACTTCAACCTTACAGTAGTGTTTTAGTATTGAATTAAGGACCGTTTAGTTATAACTCCTCAATAATTGTGCGCTGACTGCCTCCAACAATCGCGGCACTCTACTAAAAACCTATGTAATGTCTCTTGCTGAGACGTCATTCAGAAGGATTTTTTTAACTGAACAACATGACTATCTTTGTCTGGTAATACACCTCCACGTTACAAATTATTATCTTTTCAATAGAGCTTTTCAGGCTATTATTATATCTATAATATAGCAGCCAAAACTCTATTTGTAAATAGGAGCAGCCACTTTTCATCGAAGCGACGAGAAATAAGTCGGAAAATTGTGTAATCTGCCAATTCCGATCCTATAAACGCAAAAAAGCCGGAATAGACTCCTAAAATCCGAAATAATTTCAGATTTTTTGAAGTCCACCCCGGCTTACTACGCGTTCTGAGCAGCACCAAACAGGCAGCAATTCAGTTTTAAACTGGCTCACACGGTCTCCCGATAAGCCAAGTGTGCAGATTCGCATCTGGCTCTTCTTGTCCTTGTCCTCAAACAGTGCAAATGAGCCGTGTATCCTTCTCCGGCAGGGAGTTGAACACACGGCTCATCATTTTAGGTTCAGAATCTCAAGAAGCTCGACAATCCTGTGCCGTCTCTCGGGACAGTGAAGCATTTCCTCTTTCCCTTAAGTACTCGTTCACCTCATCAATCGACCTCATATACATACAGTTTAGAATCATCAAATGTGCTAGCTGTTCTCTGGTTGCAGCCAAGCTAAAACCCGCTTTTGCTATGAGCGCAAACGAAAGCCATGGAGGAAGGTGCATAGCAACGCATAGTGCAACCACGTTTTTCTCAGAAAAACTTTCAACCTTTCCATTTCTGTAGCGACCGATCGTTGACTCCGACACCTTTGATTCAAAGGCCAGAGCCTCTTGCGTAAATCCGAAGCGTGTCATCACATATCGTAGTGCTTCCGGGAAGCAAGCAGGCATATTCGCTAACACCTTGCGTTCTTCTTCAGCCTTCTCGTACTTAGACAGCCTTCCTTCCGGGTCTATAATATGATAGTAGTTTTCGATCTCTGTTTGATTTTTTTCAGCATGCGAGGGCATCCAAATCCCTCCCACGTCCGAAACTACTCAAGGTAGCCTCAAACGTGGGAGGAATGGGCATAGCGATGCTCATTGGATCAGTAGTCAAACCCGCAGTCGCGCGACTGGCCTTTTGGGCTCTATTAACCCATAGCATATGCAACTGCGCATAAATCTGTGCACACTTAGCCTTTCTAATGCGTCTGATCAGTTCTCGCATCCTTTCCAATTCGAGAATTCTTTCATAAACGCACTGATACTCCACAGAATCCGGTGCCAGATCATCAGCAATATGAAGCAATGACTGAATCCGCTTATTGATTCTGTTCTTTTCTTGCTTCAGCTCCAATAGACTTACTGCCTCAGTAATCGCCTCGATAGCTGATGAAAGGATTGAATCTTGACAAATGATGTACATTAGCACATTCACCTGCCCTTTTCATGTAGTACGGTAAACCGCCAGTTTTATTATATCACATTCCATCTTAAAACAAAATATGTCTCGTTTTCTTATTGCTCCGCCATCTTCTCTTTAGCCTTGTCTGGCACGTCGATCAGACCAAAGCGGTAGAACAACCCATAGATATACGACACACCCCGGATATCTCCCAGCGCCTTGGGTCTGTCCACTACCTCTCCGATTTTACCGATATTGTGATACGCCAGCATCACGGAGCTCCACGCAAGACTCTTGCTGTCCTCTCTGCGGTCGATCCACAGTTCCTTGGTGAACTCATCTCCCCTGCCCTTCTTCAGCGTATATGTAAAGGGCAAGCCGGACATCGTCTTGAACTTGTATCCCCGAAAAGCCACCACACACTTCCAGAGGTTTTCTTCGCAGGAATCCTTCCTCAGCGCAATCACAGCCCGGTAGTGTCGCTGCCGCTCTGCCCCGGCACTGATATTCGCCGCTTCAGCTTCCTCCGGGAAGTACACGCCTTTCTCATACGGCAGATAAGAGGTCACCGAGGGGCGGGACAGCTGCAAAGCGGACATAGTGGAGGTGACAGCAGCAGAATAGCTTTGTGTTTCTCTGAAGGCATTAAAGGTCTGTTGGACGAGCTTTGCCGTGTCCGACTCGTAGACCCCGGCTGTGATGAGCAGCTTCCGAACCTTGATAGGGTTGAGGGACAGTGCGTCCGCGATGGCTTGCAGGCTCATTTTGTCCGTATAAAGGTCAGCAGCTGCTTTCATCTGCTGTGCCAGGTTCTTGGCTGCACTGTACTCTGGCTTTGATGGCTTCCGACCACCGCCGGACTTGCGCGCACGTGTATTACTCACTAGTTTTCACCTCGTTTTTATTTACGTCACAAACTATATATCGTGCTCAAGAATATGCCGTGTGAACTTCTGGAGTTCAGTCCACACGGCGTATTGCTTTATTTCAGTTTTTCGAGGATATCATCTGCCGTCATACCGGATGCCAGCAGTTTCTTCAGCACAGCCTCAGCCTCAACCTTCTTAGCAGCTTCGGCGGCCTTCGCCTCAGCGGCAACCTTCTTAGCCTCCAGCTTTGCGATTTCTTTTTCGGTCTGCTTAATCTCCGCTTTCTGCGGCTTTAGACTTTCACGCAGAGACTTGATGTCGGTCTTCAAATCTTCGATATGGGCGACAGTCTTGGAAAGACCTTCTTCGAGCATCGCCTTGTCTTTCTGCATTTTTGCAATCTGAGCATCAAAGTCGGTAGATGCGGTAACACGGTTCTTGCTGCCTTTGGTTCTGGCCATAGGATGATATCTCCGATAAGATTATGTAAGATTTAAGGTTAGTATAGCACTGTGGGAATGGGATAGCAATGATCTGCTCCGTATGTCGCATCAAACCACAACCGGGATTTTCCAATCTGTTCCTTCAAAAAACTCCTTGTGGTTAAGCAGCACATTATAGCCTTGGTCAAAGTGAGGGTTCGGAAAGAGGCTTTCTTGCGAAAGTAATTCTCCGTTTCCGACCCAGTTAAAGGCATCGCACACTCGAATTCTTAAAATTCCGACAACATTATTCGCCATGTCCAAGCCATGTTCACTATCAAGCGACTTTCTTTTTATTGTCCATCCATGTTGAGCATGCGGACGTAGAAAAGTTGATGGGAGTGTACTTCTCAAATCAACTGAAATCGTATCATCACCAATTTTGATGCCGTTATCAGATGCAGTTTCCGACTTCGAAACAGCAATCAACAGAAGGTATTGATACATGCTCTCTTTTATCGTTTCCAAATACGTATCAAATTCGGGCTCAGACAGTTCCATTCTTTTCTGAAGAACCGCCCCCATATCCACAGAACGCTTCTCATATTTACAAAATGAATTTCTTAAATAAGCTGTGTACTTATTTGCGCCAAACCATAGTGCAGTCCAATGGTTATCAACAACATCGACATAATGCGTTGGAATTCCATAATGCTGAAGAACCGATTCTAATCTCGTTCTTGATATTGAACTATTGTCCAAGTTCATAAAATGTGAAAAGTCCTTATCGTTTATTGCTCTGTCTATCACCAAGTTCAGCAAATGATTCCGACGACTTCTCGCTCCTGTGGATTCAATTCCGTGATAGATGCTAGGCTCTATCGTTTTATATAGTTTGCATTGACCACGATATAGCACATTACCATATGATGCGTTAATATACTTTACATATCCTATAATCTGCGTGAGTGCATAAATTGAATTGACCTGATACATTGGAACTTTTCTACCACAGGCGAATTCAAAATCTTCAAGGTAAATAGCATCTTGAATGGCTTTATTGGGCTCTATTACTTTTAAACTCATCGCGTCACCTACATCTGAAACATCAAATCGTTACATTCTCTGCATCTTATCCACATCATCCATATTGTGTTGTCTGCCGCCTACCGCGTAGAGGTGTACAAAGCTGTGTACCTCCAAAGCGGCTGGCTGTCACAGCCCAAATATATACTGCTCAGTACTATTTTCAAGGACAACAGATATACATTCAAGCACTCGTCTTATTTATTCATCTTTTAATGCCTTGCCCAGTTGATTTCCTCCGTTCGGTAGGAATACTTGTGGTAATATGCACTGATGGCTGCGCCCACGGCCACAGAATTATCCTTTTTGCTTCCCGGAATGATGGTGCACCGGGAGCCGGAATATGAAAGCGAATTGCTGCTTTTCAGAATATTCATGCTGTTCCAGATCTCCGGCACACAGTCATAGAGTCTGCCGGTCAGAATCAGGACCTCGGGGTTGAACAGATTGATGATGGTGCCTACCATAAACCCGATATATTGCTTCAGCAGCCTAAAATTCCATTCGTTCTGTGCAAAGGTACGCAGACGCTCCCGATCCGTTTTCTGCTTGAACACCTCCAGATTCTCGGATTCAAACACGCGGGCACGTATCAGCGATTCCAGACAGGTCTTTTGGCAGAACGGACAGCGACATCCGGAAAGTGGGATTTTATCTTCCGGAATCTTACCAGCTTGTTCTGCGTCTGTACACTCACTCTTCAAACGCTGAAGCGAGAAATCCGGGGAAAGGATATGACCGATTTCTCCAAAAAACCCATTGTTTCCCCGTAGCAGTCGCCCGGCCATGCAGCCGCTCAGGCCGATGCCGGTGCCGTGGTAGACGCAGAGGATGTTCTGCGATTCCGCAAGGCTTCTGCGTACAGGGTCAGTTGCATGGAATAGTTGTTCTTTCTCATGCAAAAAGCCAGCCTCGGCATTGTGGCAAAGTTCCACCTCGATATCCAGGCTCTCCAGCAGTGTGCGGACATCCGCGCATAACAGGCTGTCCAGATTTTTCTCGTTCAGACATGGAATATTGGGGCAGGCAGAGATTTGATTTTTTTTAGTATCGACCGCTCCGGGGAACGCGATCCCGATTCCAACCAGCGGGAGCACCAGGTTTGAAGTATCCTCCGAGGTTTTTGCCACTTGCAGGAATGCGAGCAGGACATCGTTCAGTGTTTCCGCCAGCTTTTCCAAGTCCTGCGATGAATTCAGGCAAATGTAGTCCTCCTCTGCTTCCTTTGGCTCATTTCGTGCACTCAGCAGATCCCGATCCAGCAGTTTTCCCAGTCCCAGTTCCCGCAGTCTTTTTCTAAGAACTGGTTGAAAGGCAAAATCCACCAAGCTCACTTTGATCTCACGCGTACCAACGGCAATGCCCAGCATATATCCCACGGTCGGCAACAGCGATAAGTCTTCTTTCGCCAGGTAACCTCTGTTTCGCAGCTCCTCGCATAGCTTGTTGACTGTTGGCCAAGAGAATCCCGATGCTTCAGAAAGCTTTGTTTTATCGGCTGTCTGCTGCCGTCGGATCTCATCGAGCAACCGGTAGTTATTTTCCGATAGAAGTGCTTCCTGCTTTTCCTTTTCAGCCATATAGAGTCTCCTCCATAAAAATAATATAAAATAAAGGAGGGAGCGGCAAGGTACACCGTTGTGCCTTGCCGCCCCTCCTAATCAAGGCTATGTGTCAAATCAACTTGTCATGTAAGCGATTGCTGCCGGAAACAGCTTGTCAAGGATAGACTTGAGCGCTGGAGCCATCTCCGGTTTGAGAAACAGGGCTCCGATATAGACGAGCAAGAGCGCGATGATCACAATCTCCCAGAACTTCGATTTTGACATTTCGTTCTGATCTTTTGCGCTCTTTGTGTCCTTATTCTGTTTCTCAGCTGGTTCCAGTTTAGGAGATGCCGACTCCAAATGTTCCTGCTCCGTTTCAAGACGTTTCGAGCCTGACTCAGGAGAAATCGGCTGCGGGATCTGAGATTGGCCCAGATGCAGGTCGTGTTTCTTACTCTTACGATTCTTGTGGCTGCTGGACTTCTTCTTACTTTTTTTAGACATAAGGCAGGCCCCTTTCTCTGGTCTCTGGGCTTTTGCACAAAGCACAAAAGCGGTGGCTCTCAGAGGCTGAGTCCCCAGCCCAGCCTGACGAGATTCGGCCTTGCGGTCAAATCCAGATATCCTGATTCCCAGGGCGTTACCAGGATATTGCTCCACGAACAGATAAAAGTAGCAGTGGAAGTCTTTATATATAAATTAAAATTTCGGTTCTTTATTCATTGTCACCATTATACATAATCTCATTCAATTTGTCAATAGTCTTTAGATAATTTTATTATGTGATTTATATGTACAGTATGAAAGAGTTGCATTCTTATTGGCTAAATTCTTCTCCTTGTAGTGTAACATCCAATTTCCGGCGCCATCTAAAACCATATAGGATCGCTAACAATAGTAAGGGCCATGTGTTCAAAAACTCCATTAGGAGAAGAACACACGGCTCTGTTACTTTTATTTCATCTTTTCGAGGATCTCATCCGCAGCCATATCGCTTGCCAGCAACTTCTTAATCTGGGCATTGAAGTCAGCGGGAGTGATTGAAATATCCACGATTCACCCAAACATTGCTAATATTTTGCCTTTGCATCTTAACCACATTCTCATGTGTTGCCTGCCGCCCACCGCGTAGAGGTGTGCAAAGATTCGAGCAGCAAAGCCGTGAGAAATTACCCACGGCTCAAATATAATCCTTTAAAAATTAGTTTTCAAGGGCACAGGTGAAATATACATCAACCCATATGCTGGTATGCTGCATCAAGGTTGCGTTCAGACGGCGTAGCCCTTGTTCTTGATGACCTCCACGACCTGAGACACATACTTCTGGCAGGTGTCATGGTCAGGGGCTTCCACCATCACACGGACCACCGGCTCCGTACCGGACTCGCGCACCAGAATTCGACCGGTATCGCCCAGTGCTTCTGCCACAGCCTTGACTGCCTCCTGCACCGCCGGGTCGTTCTGCGCAGCCTTCTTGTCGGTCACACGGACATTTTCCAGAACCTGCGGGTAGATCTTCAGCGGCTCAGCCAGCTTGCTCATGGGAACCTTCTTTGCAAGCATGACTTCCATCATCTTCAGGCTGGTCAGGATGCCATCACCAGTGCTGGCGTACTTGCTGAAGATAATATGACCGCTCTGCTCACCACCGATACGGCAGCCATTTTTTGCCATGTACTCATAGACGTACTTGTCACCCACTGCGGTCTTGGCGTAGCCGATGCCCTTCTCATCAAAGGCCTTATACAGGCCAAAGTTGGACATGACCGTGGTAACGACGGTATTGGTCAGCAGCTTGCCACGCTCCTTCATGTAGCAGCCGTAGATGTACAGAATATGGTCGCCAGTGATGACATTTCCCTTTTCATCCACACACAGGCAACGATCAGCATCGCCATCATAGGCAAAACCAACGTCCAAACCCTTTTCAACCACGAACTTCTGCAGACCCTCAATGTGGGTGGAGCCCGCATTGTTGTTGATGTTGGTGCCGTTGGGCTGTGCATTGATGACGTAGGTATCAGCTCCCAGAGCATCGAACACAGATTTAGCGATGTTCCAGGAACTGCCGTTGGCGCAGTCCAGGCCAACCTTGACGCCCTTGAAGGAGTAGATACCAAGGCTGATCAGATAGCCCATGTAGCGGTTACGACCAGAAACATAGTCCACAGTGCAGCCAATGTGCTCACGGTGAGCAAAGGGCAGCTCCGGCCAGTCCTTGTCGAACACATGGAGCTTTCCGTCGATGTAGTCCTCTACCAGCAACAGGATTTCCTCGGGCATTTTCTCGCCATAGCAGTCGATCAGCTTGATGCCGTTATCGTAGTAGGGATTATGGCTGGCAGAAATCATGATGCCACAGTCGAAGTCGTCCACGCGGGCGATGTAGGCCACACTGGGCGTAGTAGTGACGTGCAGCAGATAGGCGTCTGCGCCGGAAGCAGTCAGACCAGCAACCAAGCTATACTCGAACATATAGGAGCTGCGGCGAGTGTCCTTACCGATGACGATGCGGGCAGACTCGTTGTTGCCGTTGCGCTCACGCAGGGCGTTGTAGTACCAGCCCAGAAAACGACCAACCTTGTAGGCGTGGTCGGCAGTCAGAGTAATTCCAGCTTCTCCACGGAAGCCATCGGTTCCAAAATACTTTCCCATTATAGTTTTTTCCTCATCCAAAGAGTGAATTGACGAATAGAAATGTGCCTTTAGCCGGGAGAGAATCTCGTTGCCTGCCATCCGCCACGTAGAGGCAGCATATCTGGATGGCGTAGCCATGCTTTGAGCATGGCCGCATTGTCTTATCTTATCAATTTATTCGTTTTGATACGTTTCCAGCTCTGCTTGATATTTTTTAGCATCCTTCAAAAAGCTCGCCGCAATCATCACGATGACTGCGCCAATCGGGAATGCCGCCACAATACTCACTGACTGAAGATTATTCATAGAGCTTTCCGCAAACAGCAAAGCAATTGGCAACAGAATCAACAGAATACACCACATCAACTGAATCCCCTTATTCGGCTGCTCACCATCCTCCAGCGTGTGATAGCTATAGCAGGATGCTGTCAAAGCAATCGAATCAAAAGAAGTCGCATAGAAGGCAATCATCGTAATCAGAACAGCCACCATAACGACCGGTGCACCCGGCATAGTTTTGATCATGTCCACGATCATGCCGTACATATCACCGTTTTCCAGATATTTGGCGATAAAATCCGCCTTGCCAGTCATCTGCAGTCCCATAGAGTAGTTACCCAGCACAATGAAGCTGGTCAGCGTGGAACCCACGCCAAACACATAACCGCCCAGAATTGTCTGACGTACCGTTCTGCCACGGGAAATGCTGCCAATGAAGAACGGCGCAGCTACACACCAAACCATCCAGTAGGCCCAATAATAAATTGTCCAGTTCTGTGGGAAGTTAGAGGTGCGTAGCGGGTCGGTAAAGGTTGAAAGGTCAATAAAATTCTGCATCATTCGTCCCAGTGAGGAGAAACCAGTTTCGATAATATACCGGGTCTCGCCGCCAAACAGCAGTACAAAGGCAAGCAGTCCGAAGAAAAGATAAATGCAGACGTTAGCCAACTTGCTAATGCCCTTGAAGCCATGCAGTAAAGAGTAGGTATACACGGCGCAAGTGATTAGCAGGATGATAATATTGATGACCGTGCGGCTGACAGCAACATGGAACAACTCACCAATTATGGTCGCCATCAGCGGTGTTGCCACGCTGAACGTAGTAGCCGTACCCGCCAGCAAAGCGAACACCGCCAGCAGGTCAATGATGCGACCTGCCCAGCCATCGGTGTGCTTGCCAAGAATCGGGCGGCAGGCTTCTGAGTATTTCTGGCGAGTTCTCTTTCTTACATGCAGCATAAAGCCGAATGCCACAGCCAGCACCAGATAGAAGCCCCACGGAATAAAACTCCAGTGAAACAAGGGGTATACCCCCACCCAATCCTGAATGCTGCCCATCTCTGCCAGATGCGGATCAGTTGCGTACAATACCCACTCTGAAAAGGAGTAAAACAGAATATCCGCAGCAAGACCGCAAGTAAACATCATGGAGCCCCATGCAAAAAAGGAATACTGAGGCTTTTCGTTGGGTTCGCCAAGAACAATATCGCCGTATTTTGAACCCGCAATGTACAGTGACAGGATAAAAATACCCAGTCCGATTACCAGATAGTAAGTACCAAAGGTATCTCCGAAAAAGAACCGGATCTGGCTCAGGACAGCGTTGGACTGTTCCGGCACTAAGAAGAACAGGATGCACAGAGCAACCACAATTGCCAAGGGCACCAATGTTATCATCCAATCAATTTTCCCACGCACTCTCTTTTGATTCATTTAACCTTCCTCCGCATATTTTTTATAGCTGAAATCCAGAGCAACCAGTTCACTGAAGTTGTCCACCTCGATGATATCGTCCTTATTCATCGGACGGATTCCCAGTTGATATTCTTCCGGATAGCAGAATAATGCTACATCATCCCAGTAGATTTGGCGATTCTGCTTCTGCTCAAACTCGATTTCCAGATGGCGTTTCAGTTTTTTTCCATCCTCGGCTGTCCAGCGAGAAATGCTATATAACTGCCATCCACCTTTGCCGCCTGTACGACTGCAGGAGGTCACGATGCCATCTTCTACGGTTTGCAGCCACTCATCCGTTTCCTCGTCAGTCCATACGCTGTTGTAGCCGGAACGCTCAAACTCCGGAGCCAGAATATCCGGGTTATAGATAATCTGATCGCCATCAAGAATAATAGCATTTTCGATATAATCTCTTGCTACATACAAAGATGCGATATTGTTGCAGGTATCAAAGTAGGGATTTTCAATCAGGCGAACGCCGGGGTACTCGGTCACCAGTGGGGCAAACTGTTCTTTTCGATAGCCCACCACGATATAAATTTCCGAAATGTTGTTTTTATGCAGACCATCGATTACCGTATCAATCATCCGTTTGCCATTTACCTTGACCAGCGGCTTCGGTGTTGTCAGCGTAACCGGATGCATCCGGTTTCCCAATCCGGCTGCCATAATAATGGCTCTCTCCACTTTAGGCATTTTCCCTCGCCCCGCTTTCCTCTAATTTCTTCAACTCGTCCTGAACGATCCTGTAGTAGTCCTTCGCGTAGCGATATTGCCGCAGAGAATACTCGCCAAATTCCACGCCCAGATTTCGCTTATACTCGCACCAGTTGCTCCACAGCAAACCACAGGCTGCAATGTAACAGTAGATTTTGATCCGTGTCGCATCATCGCAGCCGTCCGTAAAATATGCCGCAATCAAACGATCCACCTGACGCTTATTGTAAAGCGAGTAAATGCAGAACATTGCGATATCCACATGAGGATCCTGCATACCCGCATACTCCCAGTCAATCAGACGAATTTCCTCTTTCCCATCTCTTTGGACAAACAGGAAGTTATCCGGTACAGCATCAATATGCGTCAAAATCTTTTCGCTCACGTGTTCATCAATATAAGGCTTCAAAGACCAGACATTCGCCTTGGTTTTCTCATAATCCTTGTAAACAGAAGGAGCGCCATCCCACAGCGTTTCATAGAACTCCATCTGTCCGAAAATATCAAACTCATGCGCCACTTTCAGCTTCAACGCATGGAACTCACGCAGACGGCTCATGCACTTCTTGACATCTTCATAGTCGGTGGGGTCGCATACCCGGGCACCCTCCAGAAATTCTGTGATCTTATAGCCGTTCTCCGGGTTAATATAGGCGATATCGTCACAGATGTTTTTATCAGCGATGGCATGATACACTGCCGCTTCCTGACGGCGATTGATAAGCTGGTCTGTACCCTCTCCCGGAATGCGCATAATGTACTTTTTGTCCTTACAGGTAAACAGAAACGAACGGTTGGTCATTCCCTTTTTCAGGACTGTAATATCCGTGACTTCCTCCGGTTTTGCGCACAATGCCTTGCAGATTAAACGAATCGCATCCGTTTTCAGTTGGTTAGAATCGCTGTCGATCTCACGAAGCTGCTCATAGGTGTTGATCTCCACAACATCTGCCGAATGCACTACCCGGGCTGTGACGATCATGCGATCCTTATTATAGAGTGCTTCTTCCCAAAACAAACCATCATACTGTGGTTTTTTGCAGAGTTCCTCGATGTGTGCAGAAACCGTATCGGAGTCCTCTTTTGTAAGGTAGCTGATACCGATCATCGCATTACCACCGACATTTTCCGGCACAGTTACCAGCTCCATCTTGCGGTTCACACGGACATTACTTTCGTTTTCCACAAGATCGCTGACCATATACCATGAGTACAGCTCATGACGGTGAAACGGATTGCGGTCACACCAGATATCACAAGGGACAATGTACGCATTCTCCAGATGCTCTTTTACCAGTTTGAGAGAATGCAGATTATTCTTTGCCGCATAGTCCGGGTTGACCACCAGTTCCACGCCGTACTCATCTATCAGGTATTCATATTTTTCCTTCATGAAACCTACAATAACGTAGATTTCATGAATCCCCACTTCGTGAAGCTGCTTGATGATTCGCTCAATCAAAGGCTCCCCGTTGACTTCCAGAAGGCCCTTGGGCATTTCTGTATTGATGGGAACCATCCGCATACCAAAGCCGGCTGCCAGAATAATTGCACGTTTTGGAGTCTTATTCTTGTATTCCGCAACAGCCTTTGCTGTGGGGCAAATCGCTTCGTTCAGATACCCTGCCTTAATGAGTTCCTTTAGGGAACGGTTTACTACTCCCAATGAATGACCCGAAACCTCCGCTAAAACACGCTGATTGATGAACGGCTCAAGTAGCAGAGCGTTCAGAATATCGCTTTCTTGTTTATTCATGTACACTCCTCCATCGCTTTTTGGTGAACAGTTTTGTAAAGCAAAAACTTTCATTCTCAAAAGCTTCTGCTTGCACTATCTGTGCTCATCAGTCTCTAAAGATATCCTTGATTTTTAGAATTCTGATTCAGTTTTATCTACCATTCGTAAGCGCTTGTTTTTTGTCATTTCAATTGCCTAGTTAATGGTTCTTCTCCCCAAAAAATCTGTCTTCCAGCATCAGGCACAGGCAATGATAGATAGGCAGATGTAATTCCTGAATCATATAGGTCTCGGTCTGCGGAGCCTTGATGCACACATCGCTCATATCCTTCAGTTTGCTATCCTTTGCCCCCGTCAGTCCAATGACCTTCATTCCCTTAGCGTGTGCGGTTGTCGCCGCAAACAGCACATTTTTGCTATTACCACTGGTGGAAATGCCAAGGAATACGTCTCCAGCCTTACCATAGCCGTTGACCTGCTGTGCGAAGCAGAGTAGTGGTTCACAGTCGTTCATGTAAGCTGTGGACAAAGCAGGATGACCATCCAACGCAATAGCCGGAAGCGCCCCCTGCAGGTTTTCTGCCAGAACAGAACCGAGTTCCTGATTTTCCGCAACCAGTTTTTCTGCGAAGTCAGTTTCAGGCTTACGGGGCAGCTTGAACCCCTTCATCAGTTCACCAACGATATGCTCCGCGTCTGCTGCAGAACCACCGTTGCCAGCCACAAGAAGCTTTCCACCATTCTCATAGGACTCCTCCAGCAAAAGGTATGCGGCAACAATATCATTCTTCGCCGATTCTAAAGAAGGGTATCGTTCTACCAGCAGGTCAATGTGTTTGAGCAGTCGATCATTCACTTTATTCATTTCATTCCCTCGACATTATTTCAATTCCACCACACGTCCTGTATATGGTGTGGTTTTTGTTGTTCAATCGGTGGCAGAGTCATATAATCACCATATGTATTTCTTAGAATGTTATCATAGCCAGACGGAATATAGAATTCGCCATCTTCAAATCTGTGCAACATTCGCTCAGAAAAATCCTTGCGATCATATAGAATGCAATCACCTTGAATGCATATGAGTTTTTCTCCGTGTACGGATCTATACTTTTTTGCCAATGCCAGTTGTCGGCGAAGTATTGATTCTGTTCGATGCCAATTAAGCAGCCCAACTATTAGTTTCGACCTTAAATTCATATTTTGTTTTGCATATTCCCATGACGTATCTGCATACAGATTCATTGCTCGCAAGAAATTCCCTTGCTTAATCCATTGCGACATTTCTTTTTCATCTTGGGGTGCATCATCTAATACCCATACATCAACAAAAACGCCAATTGGATCTGTTCGTTTGAAGGCCTTCTCAATTAACGAAGTTCTTGAATCACATATCTTTAGCAAATCGCGAGGAAAGAAATGCTCTTTTGAATTTGGTCCTGCTAAAAACAAGCCATGCGATTCTCCCCATTGAGGGAATTCTCTTTCAAACTTTTCAAACCCATCCCGCATAACAAAAATGTCTATATCGTCATCCCATGGAATAAAGCCCTCATGTCGAACAGCACCGATCAGCGTACCGTATGTTAAAACATACCAGATTCCTTTTTCTTCACAAAACTGATGAACTTTTTTCATGATTGAAAGTTCTATGGTTTTCAATTCATCCAAACTTGTTATCTCGCGCATTTTCTTTCCTCTCTCATTTATGAAGCAATTTCTTAGCCAATGCCATCATCTTTGAACGTTCACTTCTGTCAAATACACATACCATATAAGTTACAGTTCCAAATAGTCCAATCAGGCAGACGTTAATTATAAAACCCGTCCACGATTTTACTATAATTCCGCCAAAAACAATCCTTACTACACTAACAAGAATCAGATCTGACACCATAATTCTTGTGATTGCTCCATAGAATGACATCAGCGGTAAGCCAATACACCAAGCCGAATATAGCGGGGTAAAGATCAGAAATGTAACAAACCCCAATACCGTAGTTGTTCCAACGACCGCATATAAATCAAGTTCTGTATATGTCAATAAGACAAACATACTAATCACGTTTAATGCGCCACTAATCACCGTCACAATACAAGCAGCTGTATTTTTCAAAGATAGCGTATAGGTATAAAACATTGGATTTGCTACACTTTCAAAAACAAAACCAATCAACGTAACGATAGCAATTCTATTTAAGAGACTGCTATCATTGTTGGGGGTCCACAGCTCAAAGTACGACTCTCCCAATACAGAGAACCCTGCTAAAATGACCCCTGATAGAATCCCCAAAAGCTTCATTTGAAAAATTATTGTATCTCGCACTCCAACTTTATTCTTATCGGCATAAAGCTTCAACAACGTCGGCTGAAAAGGCTGTGTAATTAGTGGAGGAAGCGCAGAACACATTGATGCCACTGTCTTAACAATCGAAAGCTGTCCCATTTTTAGCGCATCCAACATCAAGTTCGTAACCCAAAGATCCAAACCTGTATTCAGAAGATTTCCGATTTGATTAAATGCACTCCACAGCCCCCTACCTAGAAGTTCCTTTACAGCAGAAAAAGAAAACGAATTGCTCCGGCAAACAAGATCCGGAGTTAATTTCTGCTTCACGCCGAAATTGATTGTTCCATAGACAATGCTCGAAAGCAACAATGCAGCTCCAACAAACCATACCTTAGGTTTAAACAAGGAAAAGAGTACTATAAGAATCAGCGCCTCAGCGGTGTATGTAACAATTTTCGAAACACTAATATACTGAAGTCTGTTTTTTATGTATCCAGATACCGTATAAATATTAGCGAGCGCAAGAACCATGCAGTTTACTATATCCAAATAAAACAAGATTCTAACGTCATGCAGTAGTTCATCTGGAACCGAGAAAAACGATCTAATATTTTTTGCCAAAAATAGTGCCGCACCTAGGCTAACCGCAATTAATAAAACATCAGCAATTACAACACTGCTATAGAATGAATTCGCTCGTTTCTTATTTCCTTCGTGATAGGCTACTACCACAAATCGTGACGCATATGCATTCAAGCAACTAGTTATTATCACACCATAATTAGCCACTGTCTTTGCCAACGAAACAAAACCATATGCTTCCGTTCCCAATGTATTCGTGATATATGGCGTTAGGAAAAAAGAAATCATGTAGTTAATAATCATTGCAAATACTGAACACAGCATCGCTACAACAATTTGAATTTTATCGCCGCCTCTTGAATTCTTAATTCCCATTTAACCACTCCACTTGTTTTATTATTTCACAATCCGTTCAGTTGCAATAATGGAACACTTAATTTCTCAAATAGCTTTCCACAAAGTCCTTCAAAGACGATACCGTCACAGTTTGTCCGCAGGACTCAGAGCCAATCAAAGCAGTCTGACATCCGGCATTCTGACCCGCCTTGATATCATTTTCCCCATCGCCAATCATCCAAGACTGCGACAGATCAATGTTAAAATCCCGTGCTGCATTCAGCAGCATTCCAGGTTTCGGTTTGCGGCAATCACAGTCAAACTTCAGTTCTGGGCGCTCCCCTTCATATCCCTTATGCGGATGGTGTGGGCAGAAGTAGATGGCATCCAGATATGCGCCTTCTTTGCCTAGAAGTGTCTCCATTTTGTTGTGAATCTCTTCGAGTTCTTCAAAGGACACTTCACCACGGGCGATCACAGGCTGATTCGTAACAACGATTGCCAAATAACCAGAAGCATTGATTTTTTTGATTGCATCTGCAACGCCGTCCATCAACTCAAACTCGGCTATGTTCCGTAGGAACCCCACATATTTATTGATTGTACCGTCCCGATCAAGGAACACCGCTTTCTGCTTGTTCTTCAGATTCTTACCGGAAACGCGACCAGTCTTGTAGTCCTCGCATACAGAGTAATAGCGTTCAGGCGTACCCATGTCCTTCACATACTCAGGACTATCGTAGCAGAACATCTTTCCGGTACCTGCCAACGGCTTAAGGAGCTGCCGATCCAGGTCAACCTTGATGGGTTTCCCGTTCTCTCCAACGGTGCCAACCTTGTCCGCATCAATTCCTGACCGCTCCAAGATAATTGGATTGATTACATGAAGTCCTGCATTCACACGGTTGCGGTAGTATTCCGGGCGTTCATCTTCCTTCGCCAGCCATTGCTCGACAGCTCCATTTTTATCAGCAATAATGAGTCCGCTATCGTAGGGATGGCTATTTGGATGTGTGAAAAGAGTAACCAAACCGCCATGCTGTTTATGAAATGCAACGAACCGGTTGAAATCCACATCGAACACCGCATCTGCATTCAGCAACAGAAAATCCGAATCCAACTTATCCTTGATTTTGAAAAGCGCACCAGCATTACCCAGCGGCTCCTTCTCAAAATAGTATTCAATATGAACACCAAAGGGTTTTCCTGTTGCCGGAGATACGCCTGAACCATCTCCGAAATAGTCCATGATGATGTTTCCGAGATGAGAAACGGTCAAAATAATGTCTGTGAATCCTTGGTCGCGCAGACACTCCAGCTCACGTTCCAGAACAGGCTTTCCTTCGATTTTTATCATCGGCTTGGGGATATCACTGGCAACAGAGGAAATCCGAGTGCCCCTGCCGCCTGCCATTATTACTGTTTTCATTGTTTTATATCTATCAATACCTCATGCTATTACATTTCTACTCTTGATAACTGCAGGGACACCAACTGCAATCGCGTTTTCCGGCACATCCTCTAAAACCACAGCATTTGCCCCAATAATAGAATTATCTCCTACACTAATATCTCCCAAAATAACTGCTCCCGCACCAATCATCACGTTATTCCCAATTCGAGGCGGCAACCCAGGTTGTTTGTTTTCTGCCCATTTGCATCCAAGTGTAACATTACCGAATATGCGGCAATTCTCGCCAATCGTACATAGCTCATGCACAACGCATCCCACTCCGTGATGATAGAATACTGTTCCTTTACCTATCCGCGCTTGCGCTGATATTCCATTTCCGCATAGCACGTTATACAGGATTTCTATGAGCCTTGCAATGTGGTGTGCCCCCCCCCACATACAATTGGTGACTTATTCTCCACAATTTGCTATTCATAACTTTCCTCAATTCTTTGGTTCATACATTTCCGGTGTATAATGAATAACTCTCGTTCCACCGTCTTCAAATTCAAACGGAATATACATCAAATCCCGCATTGCCCAACGAACAGCATCCTGGTGATCCGGCTGCACATAGAACACAAGGAATCCTCCGCCACCAGCACCGAGCAGTTTTCCACCCAGCGCGCCGGCAGCCATGCCTTTTGCGTACAAATCATCAATGCTATTAGTCGAAACAGCCGAACCGGTTTGACGTTTCAGTTTCCAAGTGTGATCAAGCATTCTGCCAAAATCATCGAGGTCAGTGTTCTTGTCGGTCAAAACACGCTCCGCATCATCAACGAGCGCAAGCATTTCCTTAAGTTGAGCAGTCTTATCCTGCTTACCTACAGCGTTTGCTTTCTGCACATCAGAAGAGAAACGAGTAAAGCCCGTAAAGAACATCATCAGATTTTTATTAAGCTGCTTTTTACGATCCGGTGAGATAATAACCGGCAGCACTTCGTAGCCGTCCGCATTGAAATTGATTCGGTTAAATCCGCCAAAAGACGCTGCAATCTGATCTTGCCAGCCACCGGCCTCCTGGCACAGGTTGCGCTCAAGGTAAATTGCTTCGTCCGCCAACTTTTTCTTGTCCGCATACTTGCCTTTGAGTGCGTAAAATGCGTTCAGCATTCCAACAGCGAAGGAACTAGATGTTCCCAGGCCAGAACGTGCAGGGAGATCGGCTTCATATGTAAGGCGGATTTCGTGCATGTCAAGCATCTTCATCGCATTTCGAATCGCCGGATGCTGAATATCATCGATGTTTGTTACACGCTCCGTCTTTGAGTAGGAAAGCTCTGTAGAATAATCAAAGAACCGCGGCAAATGACGAACGTTCACATAGCAATATTTGTCGAAGGTAGTGGAAAGGACAGCACCACCATTCTCCCTAAAAAAGCTTTCCATATCGGTGCCACCACCGAAGAAGGACATCCGAAATGGTGTTTTGGTGATAATCATTTAAATCTCTCCATATTCAGTATGTTTGTAGTTTTTTCTTAATGTAAAAGTTAAATCCCACAGTCTTTAAGGAAATCTTCAAAAGACAAATAGACCGGGTCAGACGCCAGAAAATTTTTACAGACATCTTCATAATCATCACCTGTTAAGGTGAAGAAATTTTTATGTAACTCTATGCTCTCTTGTGTTCGAGGAGCATACAACCAATAAAAACCGTCCTTCATTTCTTCAACTGTTGGCCGCCGTCCGGTATTATGATAAATTTCCAATGCACATTTTTTTGCATCGTCCACCCATCTATTTTTTCTTTTCTGGTAATACTCATCCAGTGTGCAAATAACTCTTGCCGGATTTCCAGCGATTACAACATTATCAGGGTACCCCCCCCCGACAACGGATCCAGCACCCACAATACAATTGTTTCCAATCGTCGTTCCTGGAAGGATAATTGAATTCATTCCCAAAAAACAATTATCGCCAATTTTTGTTGGCGCCGTGCCTCCAATAAATTCACCAAACACACGACGTGCCACTGAAATCGAATAATCGTGTGCCAAAATAATAACTCCAGTCGTTATCTTACAATAGGATCCAATAGAAATCAGATGCGGTTTTTGAATATCTACCGATGTATGTCTCGGCGAATAAAAAATAGTGTGATCTCCAACGTAAATATTATTTCGTTTAAGATAATTGATATATGCTTCATTTGAACAATGATTAGGATCAATCACTTTTTTAATTAGATTAATCAATTTCATAATTTCCCCTCATTCTTGTAAAATCTTCACACAAAACAGCCACATAGTAGATGAACATTGCCAAAGCCTGTCCAAAATAGTTTTCCATCATGCTCATGATGACAAATAGAAGTTGAATATAAAGCGAGAAGTCCTGTGCAATATTATCCATATCCGAAGCATGTTTCTTTTTGCTGTACGTTTTGATGAAGGTCCAAATGATTGGTATAAACCAAATAACACTACCGATTAGACCTCGTTCAACCAATACCGCCAGATATGCATTATCTATTAATGCACCGCCACCAGCTAAACTGGAATTGCCAACTCCATATCCGAATAATGGGTAATTCCAGAAATTTGATAATGCATTTCCCCATATAGTTTGTCTGCCATTCATCATATTGCCCGAAAGACGATCAAATTTATCCAGCAGACCTTGCATCCCTGGAATCCAATCTACGCCAACCGAAAGCAAAAAAGCGATACCAAGAAGTAGTAACACTATCTTTGAAAATTTGCCTCCGCTTGTGTCAAAGTAAATATATGCCAGCACAAGACAAAGTGCCAACAATGAACCTCTTCGTGTTGTAAACAACACACCTGTTAAAAACAAGGCAACAAGAACGATATATAAAATCTTCGTAATACTTCTTTTTGAATGCTTAGCAAAAATAGCTGCGCATATTGCACCAATTGTCATATACATTGCTGCCATGCTAGTTTGAACCGTAAAACCATAAAAGGAGGCATTATATGTCATCTGATACAGAATATCCGCATGAGAATATGACGGAAGTAACGGAAGGATGATACTTTTATAGGCGTTTGGTACAAATACCTGAATGTATATGCAGATCAAATGAACGACACAAAAGCCAAGAGTTGTCTTCATAACTTTGGTTGTTGTAATGTTCCTACCTATCATAGCTGCAACGCCAAGATAGACAAAAAAATACACGTCATTTATTATTGATGTCCATGCGTCCGCAGAAAGAAAGCACACTAGAAAACCAACATACAAGAATTTAAACAGCGTTAATTCTGTTCCTTGAAGCACTTCTCTTTTCATCAGCAGAATCACAAATGCTATGGCAAATATAGTTGGCCAAAAAATCTTTGGATCAAGTCGAAGGACAAACGATGACGAAAAGAAATAGTGCCACAACACAATAAACAACAAGAGGGCACATCCTTTTTTGGGTCTTCTCTGGTTTATCAGCATTATTATTTTTCCCCTTCAATTTTTTCTAACATGCCCCTTACATTTGCGTTCCAGTCCATATTCTTAGAATAGTACTCGAGAATCTCTTTCTCAAAGGCTCTTGCGGTTTCAGAGGTCATTTCAATCAGGGCATTTTTCCACTCATTTTGTGTGCTACATATAATGCCCGTCTTTCCATTCACAACGAACTGTGTCAGCCCCGCAACATTTGATACAACAACCGGCTTGCCAAACAAATATGCCAGCGGAATAATACCACTTTGAGTTGCTTCAATATACGGTAATACGGCTGCCGTCATATGATGAAGTAGCCATTTCATTTCTCCATCATCGATATACCGATTGATAACTGTGAGGTTATTGCACTGATTAATCAGGCTTTTTTCTTCCTCTGTAAAATTTCCACCGCCTGCTATAACCAGCGGGAGAGCTTTATCCGAAATATCCTGATATACTTTTAATAGATTTCCAATGCCTTTATATTTATCAATCCGTCCAAAGAACAGCAAATAATCGCTTTCTGCATTCATTTCCACAGGCTTAATTTCATTTGCATCTGGCAGATGCGCTCCAAGCGTTATCATTACAGCTTTTTCTTTATAGTGCGGATACAGATTACCAAACGTCACAACACTCTCCGGAGACATCAACACAAACTTATCTACACGTTTATAGAACCTTCTATTTATGAATTCCGTGTATTTCTCCAATAAGACCATCCGCAGGCTTCTGTTATTTGTAGGATGGTGCGTTCCTGCGTCGTGGAGCGTTAAAAGCTGCTTGATTTCGCCTTTCAAAAACATTCCAACATTTGAACATATCACGCTATCGTCCATATACCAAATGAACTCAGGCTGAATATTATTGATTCTGCCCGCTATTTTTTTATAAGGAGACTGATCAATTACTTTCTTTTCTTTATGGTATTGGATGAGATCAGTCTTTGCAATCAAGCTGATGTCTGTATCATGAATTTCATAGGGCATTACAACCTTCACGTCGTACCCTTCTTCGACAAGTGTCTTGTACAACTGTACGGTTAGCTGTAAAATTCCACCTTGCACGTTTGCTGTAAAAAGAGCTATTCTTGCTTTCACGCTGATATTTCCTCCCCACCTATTGTTTCTTTACATCGTTTGCCGATAAACCTTATCCAGTGCTTCCTTATATGTTTTAATATCCAGAATTTGCGCTGCCTTTTCCAATGTAGCGTGATGCAGGTTCTGGTACAGTTCTTTATTTTCCAGAACATCCGTGCAACGCTCGATCAGGACATCGTCATCATCGCTCAAATACCCTGTCTTACCATCATCGACGATTTCCTTCAGTCCATCAGTCGGTGTGCTTACAATCGGCACACCAAGTGCCATTGCTTCCAGAGCGCACATCGGAAGCCCTTCCCATCTCGAAGTCATAATCAGAATTTTAGCCTGCTTCATTGCCCCATATGGGTTGCTGCTATATCCCAGCATATCGATGCTATGCTCCGCATGGTGCTCGGCAATCGCCTGCTTTGTATCTGCCTCCAAATCGCCTGTGCCGATAATAGCGGCTTTCATCTTCGGATACTTTTCTGCTATTCCAGCAAGTACTTTGACCAACCTCTGGGGGTTTTTTGGGGGGGTCAATCTACCCACATATACAATATCGTAGGCATATTCTTTTTCATCTTGTGCGGCCTTTTTATAGACTTCTTCTGCGTCGATTACGTTATAAAGGATGCTGCTTTTTCCCTCGAACTGTTCATGAAATGCATATCCTTCATATGCAGATTTCGACACCCAAAAAATATGCTTTGCTTTTTGGGCAGCATACCTGTAAAACAACGCTTTCGCAGAGATTCCTCGAGAGTCAAAATTATTATTATGCACATGGGAAATCAGCGGAATCCTTCCGCAAAGCAATGCTGCAAAAAAAGATGCTTTCATGTCGTGAGCATGAATAATATCTGGTTTTTCTTCACGGATAATGCGCTTAACTTCTGACAAGGACCATTCTTTCATCGGCGCAAACCGCACATTACGTTCTTTTAGTGCCTCACGAATTTTCCCGTCTGGGCTGCAGTAAAACATTTCATACTCTGCATCGTTCTTAAAGCACGCCATAATTTGGCATGCAACGTTTTCCGCCCCTGAAAAACTCGTTCCTGTTAAAAGATGCATGATTTTCTTACTCATCTTACCTATCCTCTACACTCTTATACAGTTTCTTAAGACTTTGAATGGCGTGATCTAGATCGAAGTTCACAACATTATTGCTATTTCTTGTAACCTCGCGCAGTCTTTCGCCTTTATCTACTATGCTCCTCATCTTATCTGCCAGCTCATCTGCATCCTTCGGGTCAAACAGATAATCACTGTCACCCAACAAGTCAGTACACCCACGGATCTTTGAAGCAATACAGGGCAAACCTGACGCCATTGCCTCCATCAGCGCTCCGGGCAGACCCTCCCTAAAAGACGTAAACACAAAGCAATCACATGCAAGGAGCACTTCTGGAATGTTGCTCTGAAATCCAAGCAGTTTTACTTGTTTTCCAACGCCAAGCTGTTCGGCCAGTTCTACCAGGTACTTTCGATTTTCGCCTTCACCACAAATTAGATAATAAAAATTGGGATCATTGGCCTTTGCGAGGGCACGAATCGCCACTTCCTGATTTTTGTTGTCATTAAGTTCTCCCACAGATACAAAAATGAATGCGCTCGGGTCTATGTTCCAGCTCTTTCTCAGAGACAAGCGAATCTCCTCGCCTTTTTCTGTTTTGCGTTGTTCCTTATCAAATTTTGACAGATCAACTCCAACACCAGGGACCTTTTCCACTCGACCATTTTTCTTTAACCGGAATTTTTTTGCCTGAACATAATCTGCATCATTTATTGTGATAAGCATATCCGTAAAGTGCGCCATATATCTTTCTATCGGATAGTAGCAAATCCAATTTTTTATGGGGGCACCTGTCCAAAAATGAAATCCATGCGCCTCATAAATCACATACGGAATTTTAGCCTTATTTGCACAGATTCTTCCTAACACACCACCAATCGGAGTATTGCAATGAACCACATCGTATTTTTCTCGCTTCATCAGATCGAGCAACTGTTTTTTAGCAAGCGTGTAGTTCTTCTTTGCTAACGGATTTCTGTCGCAGTCTATGTGTTCTGCTTTAATTCCGTATGTTCTGCAGTCTTCTTCATATAACTGTTTGTCTGCGTGATCCATATTGCTGACAATCGTAAAATCAATATTCAATTGTCTTGCTGCAATAATCGCCGAACGCATAAACCCGTTTATTCTCCGTCCTGACTGACTCGTTACATATAACAGCTTCATTTTCCGTCTCCATTATTCAGAACAGTTCCATAAAACGATTCATAGCGTCGCCTGTTGCATATTTTTTACTACCATACTGGTAAGCATAGCTACTCATCGTATCATATTCTTCTGTACTCAGTTTCATAGCTTCCTTTAGCTTATCCGTAAACTTTTTATTATCGCCCGCCTCAACAAGATAACCGCTCTTCCCATCATCCACCTGCTCCGGAATAGCACCCACAGCAAACGCAATGACAGGTCGGCTATACTTGTAAGCGTCGATAATAATGCCGGACTGAGAAGCAGAATTATATGGAACGATTACCCAGTCACAGTTAATGAAAGCCTCCCGCATTTCTTCATCAGTGACATAATCATTGTTGAGCTTTACATTTTTCTCTTTTGCAAGTTGCTCAACAACTTTCTGCATCTGCGGATCAACCCGACCAATAACATCAAATTGAATATCCGGGCACAGGCGAACAATCTCTAACAGGTTATCTGCACCTTTGTAAGGATTGATTCTCCCAAAGAAAAGAGCACGACTACTATGTACCGGGGACGTATATGCTGGATATCTACGCCACAATTCCAGATACTTTACACGGTCTGCGCTGATTCCGTAGCGGCCGATCATATCCTGAATATAGGTTTTGTTGCGCAGGACAATCGTATCTGCGAACTTAACCACAGCCTTGTTCATCAAATCAACCATCTTGACCTGACTGTCTCCTTCGTGTGGAATGACCTCGTGGATTACCTGATAGGTCTTGGCTTTTCCAGACATAATCATAATCGGAAGATTCCACGTATGCAGACTTTCAAAATAAATTGCGTCAAAATGTTCCTTGCGGATACGATGAATAATCGAAACCAACAGTGGGAGATTGAATGTTTTCTTTGTTACACCAGGCCTTTCCGGGCAGTCAACCAGCCATGTATGATCTGATTTCTGGAGTTCCACCTTCGGAGTCTTGATGCAAAGCAAGTAAGCATCCCAGTCACTTCGATTTCTCATTTCTTCGTACATTCCAAACAACGTATCCTGATGATCCGCATTGTCTGAAAATGTCACTAGAAGTACTTTTTTCATCTCGAATTCCTCTCCCACTAAAACAGCCCAGACTCATCTCAAAGAGTCTGAGCCACATTTTCTCAGCTACACGCTGAGTTATTTTTTGCTCGAATCAAATTTGTCAAAAATTCAAAGCTAGAGAACATCGCCTTTCGCAACGAGTCAATTGCAACTCCTGTCACAAAAATAATAGCGGTAACTGCAACAACCCATAAAACGGCGTATGGTTTTTCAATCACTTTCTGAAGTGAAAACAACTTTTCAAAGAGATACGTCATATTAGCCGGATACATATGGAACAGGTACACTCCAAAAGTTGCTTCCGCCAAATAGTCAAGTACTTTGTTGGTCCTTACCTTCCATGAAGTTCCCCACATAAAGAGTCCAATCGATACCATCATAGAAACAGGACGATAATTTCCACGCATGAAATAGCAACTATACTCTGCGGCAAATGATATCTTTTCCCCTACTAAATCAAGTACAATAATACTTATAACGGCAACACTGTATGGAATCAGTATCAATGCCTTGAATCCTGATTTATGATTTTCATACGTTATTCCCATTCTTTTAATCATTATCACAATTGAGTACAGCATTAAAAACGCAAGTAAATTATTAGCGCCCCAATTAATAAACGGAACAATTGTTGAAACACTCCAAATCACAAGCATGACTGTCGTAAACTGCTTTAGGACATCCACAGAGAACCCCATAAGTGCTTTGTGATAGAAAGGCCAGATCAAAAGAAAAATCATGTACGTTGTTGGGTACCACCACATTCCTGTCAGTGTTGGAAATACAGATTGGAGCAGTAATATTTTGCTCTGCCCCCCGAAAATAAATGTGCCACTACACATCGAGAGTCCGTAAAATAAAACCGTTTTTTCAATTTTCCAGCACGACCTTGCCGAATAGTTGAGATCTACCTTTTCATCTGGTTTTTTGCTCAGAAACCACGCCGAAACCAAAAAGAACAGGTTATTGCCAATAAAAGCGTTGTTCCCTAGTATCTGCAATGCAAGTTTATTACCTGTTATTCCTATAACCTGCGTGTCAATGTTAAATGCATTCTTTGCCACAAGGTGATGTGAAACAATCATGAGCATCGCAGCTATTTTTAGAATCTGAAAGTTTGCTTCTTTGTTTTTCACAATATCACCTCATATTTGTACTTTAGCCGTTTATTCCTTATAAAGCTCTACTAATCGTCCTCAGTAGTGTAATCCACACACTGCCGCCATGTCTTATACCGCCGCAATAAACGTTGCTACGGCAAATTCACGCAACGGTAACCGCTGTCTTTAGTCCTGATAGCACCAACACTCGTTACAGTAGCTCCTGCCTTTATTCCGGGTTCCACTCATCCACGCTACGGTAGCTCCCTTGCTTATGCCGGATTCCCCCACATGAATGAGCATCTCTGCGACCATGTGTTTATCACCATCTTGCTCACATCCGCCTTGTTATCTCCAAGACCGGGATGAAATCGCAGATGATGTTATCATCGTCAGGACCCGAAATCGCTGCGTGAAAGTCACCACAGTGTCGGTAATATCATCACAGTGCCATCTAGCATAAACCCACGAGCTACCGTCGCATCCATAAATGTGCTTTTTCGGGGCGCAAAAGCCTTAACTTGACCCCATTTTGCCCACTCTCACGCTCAAGATCTCGGCATTTTGCACCACTAGAAGTAGTATTTCGGCTTCATACAGGTCAATTTGCCAGTTTTCTAACACCACGCCACCGTAAGAGGTGTATTTATGCCCGATTCCACTCTGGATTTTCTTCCAATTTTTAGCAGTTCAGAATGTACAAAAGCGTCGATATTTAGTGGTTTTCTCCACTCATAGCAGTGGTTTGACCCTCAGAAACGCCCTCGGTACTTTCCGGCATAAACAGGATCTTCACGGTCGCCAGCATGATTTTCAAATCCTCGATCAGACTGGGATGGGCAATATACATCAAATCCATCTGCAGCTTATCGTAGGGGGTGGTGTTGTACTTACCATACACCTGTGCATAGCCGGTCAGACCCGCCTTTGCCTGAAGCCGCAGTGCAAACTCGGGCATCTCCTCACAGTACTGGGCAGCAATCTCCGGGCGCTCCGGACGAGGGCCCACAACAGACAAATCACCCTTTAGGATGTTCAGCAACTGAGGCAGTTCGTCCAGACGGCAGGCGCGGATAATGTGACCGACCTTTGTAATACGGTCATCCTTGTCGCCGGTGGAAAGACGCGCCACGCCATCCTTTTCTGCATCCACGCGCATGGAGCGGAACTTCAAGATTTCGAACTGCTTGCCATCCTTGGTCAGGCGAACCTGCTTATAGAAGGCGGGACCACCATCGGATTTGACCGCAATGGCCGTGATCAGGAACAACGGGCTCAGGATGATCAGTGCCAGCAGTGAGATCACAATGTCCATCGCGCGCTTGATGAACAGGAACTCCGGGCTTGCCATGTAACGACCGACACGCAGCATCGGCAGATGGAACATATGCATCGGCCAAGCGCCACTCATAATAACGTCGCCAACACGGGGAATGACGAACATATTGATGCCCTTCCCTACGCAGTGCTTCAGGATAATGTTTCGTTCATGGCTGTGAACACCACTGACAAAAACAGTCTCCATGCCGTCCAGAATGCTCAGGTCTGCCAAGCACTCCGACACGCTCAAGGTGACCTGCACATCGTATTTCTGGCTCAGACCATACTCGTTGATGAGCTTTTCCATACCGTGTCGCACATCGTAGACCACCGCGGTCTTCTGCGGCGGGAAGGTCTTGTAGTACCATTTATGTGCGCAGGATGCCCAGATCGCGGCCATCACCAACTGCCCCACAATTGCTGCGATACCCGGCAACAGGTTGCAAATCTTTGCCGACATCAGGCAGATCACAATGTACAAAATGCCATCGGTTGCCATAGCGCCAAGGATCTGGCCGTACACCAGCTCCGAGACCCGCTGCATCGACATCCAGAATGCATCGTAGATTTTACCGAGTACAATGTACAGGATAAAAAACAGGCCTAGAATCGCCAGATGACCCTTCCAAGCCATCGTTGCATAGGTCTGGTGCGAGTAGTACAGGAACCAGCACGCCGCAAACGGCAACTCGATCATCAAAACATTCAGGATCTTCACGATCCGCAACATCACATCATGCTGAATCTTTGACATAATCCTCTCCAATAACTCCTTTAGATTTTCTTTTTACGACTCACGTAACTTCTCCGACCCAAATTGCAGCAAGTGCTTTGGATCGCGCTATCAACTACACAAACTGATATTTTCCCCCGTTTTGTGGTTAGCTGAAACATTCAGTTTTTCGCTTTCCCTATGAGGTCCTTGTGCCAACTCCAACCGGCGCGGTCTCGAGTCCGCTTTCTCCCACCGCATCCCGATCTCATCCAGCTTTGCAATACGCTCCTCTGTCAGAACAGCGCAGCTTTTTTCAGGATTCTGGCGGGTATACCGCTGCCGCTTGACCCAATTTCCGAGGTTGTAACCGTTCGGTGACACATATTCTGCCGGGACGTTCAAGTTGCCGTGGGCATCAAAATAGCGCTTGGCTTCCTGATATCCTTCGTTCCACTGGCGGTCATTGCGGTTGCCCCAGTACATCCCGATTCTGTTCAGCCGCTCGACCTGTTCGTCCGTCAGTTTTCCTTTCGGGTACGCCCATTGCTGGCTTGCGACCCATTGCCCCAGCCGTTCACCAGCCGCTGTCACATAGGAACGTGGGATATTCAGGTTGCCGTTTTCCTCATAGTAGGCGGCAGCCAGCGCATAAGCCTTTTCCCACTTGGCATCGAAAATGTTCCACACCATACCGATCTCATCCAGCTGTGCGATGCGTTCTTCCTTCAGGCGTCCATTCAGCTTCTGCTGCCGGGTCTTGATAATCCACTGTCCCAAAGGGTAGCCATCCGGATCGGTGTATTTGCCGGGCACCATCAGGTTTCCGTAGGTGTCGTGGTATTTCTTTGCGACCTCAAATCCATGCTGCCACGCAATTTCCTTCCGGTTGCCCCAGACCATGCCGATGCTGTCCAGCCGTGCGATCTGCTGCTCGGTCAGATTTCCTTGAATTTGTCCCTCGCGCACCCGGCGCTGGGTGACCAGCCACACCCCAAGGCTCAGACCGCCGGGTGTGGTGTACAGTTTCGGGACGTTCAGGTTGCCGTGTTCCGCATAGTAGATGCTGGCCTCAGAGAAATAGTGCTCCCAACCGGAAGAAAGGCTTGCCTGCAGCTGCTCGAACAGCACCCGGCAGTCGTGCACCTGTTCGATAACCTCAAACCGCTCGGTGACGATCTTGTCGCCCTCGCCGTTGGCATACAGACGATGGACTGCTTCCTGCATCTCGCTTTGCAGACCGGAAATGCTGGTCAAGCCCTCGAAGTTGTTGACCACATCCAAGATAAGTGGTGTCGTATTATCACCAGCGGTCAGGGCGCGACCGATCTGCTGCTTGTAGATGATGGGTGAGATGGTAGGTCGGAACAGGATGACACCGGAAATCCCCTCCACATGGACGCCCTCGTTGAGCATATCGATGCAGAACAGCAACTTTAGCCGGTTGCTGGTGTCTGTCTTGAAGTCCGAAAAGGCTTTGTCGGTATTCGGGTCATCGGAGTAAGCTTCGTACACCACAACATCCGGGTTGACACCTGCGAACCACTCCGGCACATGGGACACCATCTCGTCCATATGCTCCTTGTTGGCGCAGAACACAATGTACTTGCCAGTCTTATTCGTAATATGATGTGCAAAGACCTTATCCAGACCATCCGCTTGTTCCAAAGCGCGGCGCAGCGCGTCCAGATATTTCTGATTCACATCCTGAATGCCCGGTGCCCGCAAGTTGTCCACCCGTGCCTGATACTTTGCGAGGGCTTTCTGGTACTGATAAACTGTGGTCACATATTTCGGGGTTGGCAAAATCCCCCTGACGACTGCTTCGCCAAGGGTCATGTCACTCGCAACACGGCTATCGAAAAGCTCTTCGGCCATATCGCGGTTATTATCCAGATATCGGATGTTTGTTGCCGTCAGCCCCAGAAGCTTTGCATCCGGGCATAACTTTAATAAAGCCACCGTGCTTTCGCCCCAACATTCCGCACCGGCACGATGGAATTCATCGAGTATAATATAGGCAGGCTTCTGCGCTGCTATTTCGTCCAGCTGCGCCTGCGTGCAACACATCAGTTTGGCATAGGTATAAAAGTGAACGTTTGCCAGCGGAAAATCCGAGTCGTTTCTTTTCAGGCTTTCCAGCTGGGTCTTAAAGATATATTCACTGGGAGAAAGCCAGATCACAACCTTCTCCGGGTTGTCCTCGATCAGCTTGAACGCAATGTAGCTCTTTCCGGTGCCGGTCGGATGAACAATAGCAGCTTTGCCGTACTGCTCCATCATCCGGACTGCCGCACGATATGCTTTCTCGTTGTGCTCAAACAGACATAATGCCACCATGTTCACCCCTTCCCGCAATAAAGGGGTATCCTCCACAGTGATAATGGAGGATACCGATCTTTCGACATCGTTGTTTGAATTCTTCTCTTATTTTATCATGGTTATATCTGGGAATCAATAGAAATCCTTACAAATGCATCCCACCTGACCTTAGAAAAAACCTCGCAGAAGCTGAAAGTTTTTTGCACATTGCCCAGTTCTGCATGAAAAATCCAGCAAAAAACGAAGGTGGACAGAATAAGTGGTCAGAAGGGTGTCCAAGACGCAGGAGGAAACAGAAATGGCACGACGGGGAGAAAACATTCACAAACGCAAGGATGGCCGGTGGGAAGGCCGCTACATCAAAGCGCGTACACCGGAGGGGAAAATCCAGTGGGGCTACGTCTATGGCACGGTCTATGCTGAGGTCAAACGTGTGCTGATTCAAAAGAAAGCAGAGGCAGGCTTCTACAATCTAAAGAGAACCGACCTGACCTTTGAAGCACTGGCTGAGGTATGGCTGCACTCCCAGCGGAATGCAGTAAAAGAATCCACCTATGCGCATTACTCGTACACGCTGCACAAATATCTTCTTCCGGTTTTGAGTAAAGTGCCAGTTGCATCTCTTGAGGAAAGTTTTCTGGAACAGGCTATTCAGCAGATCATTGCGCCGATAGATGCCGCACACAAGCCGCTAGGGAACTCCTCTGCCCGGGAATGCCTCTCGATGTTACGGCGCATCTGCAAATATGCCGCGCACTTGCGCCTGATTCGTCCGATGGAGCTGGAAGTAGCATTGCCAAAAGCCATCGACCAAATTTCTGCGCCTCTCTCCCCGGCGGAGCAGCAGCGGCTTTATCAGTATGTACAGGAGAACCCCACGCCCCGCAAAATTGGCTTATTATTAGGGGTGGAATTGGGGCTGCGTATTGGCGAGATCTGCGGCTTACAGTGGGGCGATTTCGACCTGAAACTCGGAACGCTGAAAATCAACCGGACGGTCTGCCGAATTTCCTGTGAAAATGGGCATACAAAGGTGGTCATCCAAACGCCTAAAACCCGCACCTCCCGCCGGGAAATTCCAATCCCAAAGCAGCTGCTTATTATGCTGAAAAAGCTGCGCGGATGTGTCAGCAATGCTGCATGGTTTCTGTCCGGCAACGAGTCCAAGCCCACCGAGCCCCGCTGCTACCGAAAAAGCATCAAATCATATCTGAAACAAGCAACTGTCCGGCAGGTACGTCCGCACGCGCTGCGCCATACCTTTGCAACGACCTGCCTGCAGGCGGGGTGCGATGTAAAGACCCTCAGCGAATTGTTAGGACACGCTAACGCCAACATCACTTTGCAGCGCTATGTGCACTCTGACCTGACCCGAAAGCGCCGGGAGATGAACCGGATTTTCTCCCATCAGGTGTCCATGAGGGGCAGGGATGTGACAAATACAACGTAATAGCGTGCGATTTCTATGTCGTTCCTCCATTATCACTGTGGAGGATACTTTTTTATTAAATATATTCTTTGCCATTACGCGGCTGCACATTCTCTGTATCATAAAATACTTTTGCAGCATACGCAGATGCGTATGCATAGCGCACGAACCTCTGTAGCATCATAGTGAGTTGAACTTTATCAATGACTGTAAAAGATGCCGTTGCCAAACGCTTTGAACAGTTCTACGACCAGCGGGAGATACATCCCAACAAGTTGGCAACCCACGCCGGTGCATATTCCAAAATCGATTTATTGTTTAACACATAAACATAAATATATTTTTATTCTACAAACTGCACCTCTTGCGAACATAAAAAACGAGTGTTATACTAAAGCCATTAAAAAACATTGGAGGTGTCCCCTATGCCCCGTCCCAAAGGAAGCAAGAACAAGACCAAGACCGTAAAAGCAACCGTTGACTTTGCTGCACAGATTGCTGAAAAGCAGTCCGCAAAGGAAGCCGCTGCCGCTGAAATCGCATCCATCACTGCGAACATCGATGCGCTGAAAGCTGACCTGAAAACCAAGAAGGCAGAGCTGAAATCTATCGACAAGGAAATCGCCAGAATCGAGGCTAAAAAGGTCAAAGCTGAAACCAAAGCAGCGGAATCCGCAAAGAAAGCCGAAGCAGAGGACGTGCTGAAAAAGCTGCTGGCAAGCGGCGTGAGCGCAGACGATATCCTCGCAAAGCTGAAGTGATCTGAAAATTTCTGACGCAGCAGTTGACGGAAACATCTACGTCGCAAGCAGGGCAACTTGGTACCAACTTGCGATTTTTGAATCGGATTTTTCAAAATCCAAATTCAAAATGCTTGTTGGGCTGTGCCCAAACCCCTTGTGTTCTGCATCCGGTGGATGCAGGCTGCGCATTTTTGCAAAACGCTTTTTTGATCTGAGTGCCGATGCCTGTGGTATCGGCACTTTTTGCACAGATGGATTCCCGGAAGCAGATAATAGTGCTATGCAGCACATCCGGAATTGTGCTATACTTGATTTACATAAACCTGTTTGCCCTAAAAAGTTGGAGGTGTTCATGGCTACACGAACCATTTGTTTTCCCATATCCGGCTACCCCTATTGCAAAGAACAGCCGGTGACGTTCACATGGATAAAAGGTAGCAAGCGGCAGAATATCCGTGCCGTCCATGATGCCGTCCATACAACAGACCCGGATGTTTCAATTCTGGAAGTCAGCTCTGCATCCGTTCAGCCGGAGGGTGAGGCTGTTTCTTCTCTGCGGCTTCTGCTGCATCTGGATTCTGTTGCGCAGGATGTGCCCATCAGCACGGTTTTTGAAGCTGCCAAGGTATTTGAACATGGTGGTCCATTCGCTGACCTTCTGACCTGTGCGCCATCCAAAGTCCATAAGGACACTCGACTGCGAACCAATGGAAAGCTGCTGCGCTACTCTTTGGAAGGAAGTGAGTATCCGATAGAGCCGCACCCGGATTCATTTTTTGAGTGGCTCTACTGCCGTGCGTTGAAGCAGTTCCCGGAAAAGGCTGCGCAGCTAAGCAGATATAATGCCTTTTCTGATATTGCTGCCGCAGCGGATTCTAAAAAATATTATGGCGATTCCTCGCGTGCGGCTGCAATCTATGTAGGACTTGCAGCCGCAGGAAAACTTCCGTGCATCGATTCCTATGAATCATTCATTGCGGAAGTTTACACGGAGCCAAAGCCCTTGCCCAAATCTGGAAAGTCTGAGACTGCTTCAAAAAAGACGCCCGAGGTTTCTGCACCAGCAAAGGAGATTCCGGCAGACGAATCGTCGCAGTCCGATAATGCAAATATTCCGGACGGTGCGCAGATGGAACATATCCTTGCGCTGCCAAAAGCGACCTGTCTGCTCCTCTCTTTGGCAAAAAATGCTGGTCTTTCTGCAAATAATTCCAGTGAGCTGGCGTATAAGGGAAAGGAATTTTTTCTTAACGCTTATCAGAAAGCACTGAAAAACAAAACGCTCCAAATCAATATTCATAAGAACAAGATTACTTTTCCGATGGAGGAGCATGACAGCGGATTTCATGCGGTCGGAGTACTGACCCGCTCGCCTGCTTGGGAATACGGATGGAAGTTCAACTATCTGGCCGAGAACACACCCGGAGCAGAAAAGCCCGAAGTCAAAGCAAAAATCCAGAAGCCTTTGACCGCATTGGAGCATCTGGAACGCTGTGGGTATAAAATCGTTCAGCAGGTCGTGCCGGAAAAACTCCCACCGATTGCTGTTCAGCGGATGGCATGGAAAACAGGCGAGGCTCTTTGCGACCCGGTGGTGGTGGATTTCTTGCAGTTTATCCGAACACATATGCAGAGCGACGGCTCTTTTTCGTTCCGTATCCCAAAGGGTGCGTCCAAAAAATCGTTTGCCACACTTTCAGAGATTGCTCAGACGTGGGACAAAATGGGGCTTTTTGCGGCCATTGTGATTTATCCGCAGAATATCGTCTATGAACTTGCACAAAATGAAACCGTCCGGCATTTTTTGTGCGGAAAGTGGCTGGAGCTTTTTGTAGAACATCAGGTTCAGCAGATCCTGAACCGCTATCAGGAGGAGCAGGGCGCAGACGTTTCGGTTTGCTCCAATGTGGTTCTTTCAGAAACAGCATCCGTAGGGAGCACGCATGAACTGGATGTCGTGTTCTCCATCAATGGAAAATTTTTCTGGGTAGAAGCCAAATCATCCAGTCGAAGCATTGATTATGGAAAATATGCTTCTCTGTGCGAAAAGCTGAACGTGACACCAGAAAGCTTGCTTTTGGTCAACAGCGATTTGTCCGTGGAAGAGTGCGAAGGTGTTTCTTATTTCTGGAATTACCGTGTTGCAAATTGCGCAACGATCACGCAGGAACTGGAAAGCATGATTGCTAAACAACTTGAAAGCACCGGAAATGCTGTTCTGAGTACAGACTGAGAAATAAGCAAAAATGATATGTACCCCCAATACTGGACACCCAGTATTGGGGGTACATATCAAAACCGAAAAGCAGAAGCTGCCGCACAAAAATACGGTGCGGCAGCTTCTGCTTTTTATCTGCTGCGTCCCCTGCGCGTGCCGACAGTTCCGTTCCGCCTTATTCTGCCCCCGCAGAAGGTCGTTTTTGCCCGTCGCATTTGTGGCCCGGCTTTCCCGGGAATGGCCGTTCGTTTTGCCGAAAAGTCGTACTCTACCCGGGAAAAAGCACCGGAAGGCTGCATTGGTCATTTATTCCGCCGTTTCTTACCGATTTTACAATGTTTTTTGCAAAAAAGGCTTTACAAATGAATTTCAAAAACATATTATATAATTATAGGTTCAACTTCTTTACGCAAATAGTTTCGTACCGGTTCGTATGGGGCAGCCGGGTCTGTGCTTTTTGCACTGCTTCTGCCTTACGATAGATCATTGGAGCCCGCCGGTGCAGCCCCGCTGCACCAGATCAAATACAGAAGGAAGGTTATGCATCATGCCTGAAAAGAAAGTTTCTACTCCCGCAGCCGATGCTCCGGCTGCCGAGGGCAAGACCCGCAAATCCACCAAGGCTCCCGCCCGCCGCGGCCGCCCGCCGCTGGCCCCCGAGCTGTATGTAGAGATGGGCGGTGAGCAGTACAACATCACCGACATCATTGACCGCGCCAAGGCAGACTACCGCACCACCCACAAGGTCGGCGTACAGTCCTGCAAGGTATACGTCAAGCCCGAGGAAGGCGCAGCCTACTACGTCATCAATAAGTTTTCCGGCAAGCTGGAACTGTAACTTTTACAGGGCCGCAGACAGCACCGCACTGCTGCCGCGCCCGCTATTCCCACAATAAGGCTCCATCAACAAAAAAAGACACCGCACAGCTGTGCGGTGTCTTTTTTGCATAGGCAGCGGCTCAGAACCCCAGCATCCGCCAAAGGGTCTTACGCTCCTCGGTCGGTGTCGGGTCCGGGATCTCGAACACATAGCGCTCGGTGGCATTGATGACGGTGGTGTTGCCGCGGGTGCATACCCGGGGCAGCTTTGCATCGTAATTCAGGTGTACGTGCCCGTGGATGAACCATTTAGGCTGGTACTCGTCCAAAATCTCGTTGAAGCACTCAAAGCCCCTGTGGGCACAGTCGTCCCCGTCGTTCAGTCCCTTGGCCGGGGCGTGGGTCAGCAGCAGGTCGATGCCGCCCCTTTTGTGCGCCTGATGCTTCAGCTTGTGCACACGGCGGCGCATGGCTTTCTCGGTGTACTGGTAGGTATCCTCTTTATTATAGCGCTGACAGCCCCCCAGCCCCATGATGCGCAGCCCCTTCCATGTGTACACCTGATCGTCCACGCAGATGCAGCCGCCGGGTTCCCCCTGAGTCTGGTAGCTGCCATCGTGGTTGCCGTGCACATACAGGATGGGTGCAGCGGTAAAATTTGTGAGATATTCCAGATACTTTTTGGGCAGATCCCCGCAGGAGAGGATCAGGTCGATGCCTTCCAGCCGGGCGCGGGTGTCATAGTCCCACAGCGCCTTGGACGGGACATCTGAAATGGCAAGAATCTTCACGTTCGTATGCTCCATTCTGTTTCCGGTCAGGCCGGCTCATTTCTCCAGACCCTTTACGTTGTCCAGTCCGTTGATCGCCAGCACGGTACGAGTCTTGACGTCCAATTCATCGTAATGGGGCAGCTTGCCGTGTACACAGGCATCCAGCCAATCCATCTCCATCAGCTCTTTGGGGCTGTAAACTCTATTCTCCGGGGAGTGCAGGTTGTCCTCGTTATCATACAGCTTTTCCGGGAAGATGTGCACATTGTCCGAGCCCTGTAGCGTTTCCAGCAGATCCAGCAGCTGCCGTGTACCGCTGGGCAGCGCTTCCTGATACTCCAGATCCTCTGCGCCGCTGCGCAGACCCCACCAGTAGTTCACTGCGCGGGTGGTGGCTGCATTGTCCCAGCTGCCGTCAAAAATGGAGCGCACGATCTGCACATAAAAGGTATCCCACCGCCAGATCGGCAGACCCAGCGGCTGTAAGCTGCCGTCCGGCAGCTTACGGCACAGGCCGTAGTCCCGGTTGGTGTCGGCAGGCTCCCGACTGTCCCGGGCGTAGACCATGTCGATCTCCGGGCAGTCGGCAAAATCCAGCGGATGGGCGGCATCGGGCTGGCAGGCCCAGCGCAGCCAGATACGGCCTGCCGGGCGCACGCTCTTCAGCCCCTGTGCAAAAGCGTTGATCGCAGCGGGCACGCCGTACACGGGGTTTGCCGCCACATAGCCGATGTGCCCGGTCTTGGTCATGATACCGGCCAGCATGCCCAGCAGATAGGTCACCTCATAGGTGCGGGGGTAGTAGGTGCGCACCAGCGGGTGCGGCGCGTTCAGCGAGCAGTTCAGGATGCGGGTCTTGGGGTGCTGCGCCGCCACCTTCAGGCAGGCGTTGTACATCCGCACGCTGGTGGCGAACACCACGTCCGCATTGTTGTGGGCTACCTCCTCCAATATCTGCTCCGCGTCCACCTCCGGGTTCACATCCTCGTAGCAGCTGATATACACCTTGTCCGGGAAGACCTTGGCCAGCGCATCGCGCCCCTCGTCATGCGCACGCACCCATGCGCTGATCTTGGCGTTGTACTCGTGGAGGAACACCACCCGCAGCTCGCTGGGCTGCTTGCTGGGGCTGAAGATATTCAGCTTGGACAGCAGCGGCTCTGCGGGGCTCTTGGGCGGTTCCAGCGAAAGCTCCACGCCATGGGGCTCGGTGAGCACCTTCACCTCGTTCCACAGCTTTTCCAGGTTCTGCCGTACCTGCGCCGGGGTGGCGTCGTAGGTGTCGGAGTAGCGGTACACCGACAGGTACACCAGCAGCGCATCACCGGTGGTCAGCCCCAGGGATCTGCCGCCCAAGGCTTCGAACTGCTGGTGGAACATGGTGTAGAAGGCGGCAAAGTTCAGCCGGTCATCCTCCGACCATGCCTCGCCGCTGGCCTTGCACACCAGCGTCTGCAGCTTGCTGTAGCCGCCCAGCTTGGAGAAATGCACATAGTTCACCTTGGACAGCTTATAGAAATCCAGGAACTCGTAGTAGATCTTATTTTCCAGATCCTCGGTGCGGGCGGGGATGAGCCGGGTGACCGTGCCCGGGATCTTGACGGCGCCGTAATACTTGAGCACCGAGACCCGCTTGTTGCCCTCCTGCACATAGAACCGGTTCATGTACTCAAAGGCGATGATGGGGGTATGGATGCCCTCTTCCAGATGCGCGTCGCACAGGTTCGACCACTTGACGGCAAACTCGGTGTCCGGCTCCAGCAAGGGCATAAAGTCATACGAAAAGGCAGTGTGCCGTCCGCTGGTCTTGGTGCCCACAAGACTGTCCGACGGGATCTCCACCAGCCCCAGCGGCTCCTGCGCCACGATATCCACGCCCTTGAGCACATCGTCCAGAACAGCCAGATAGGGCGACTGGCCGCGGGATATGCGGGCACGATAGGCGCGCTGCCCTGCGCGCAGTGCACTTTTATAATCTTCCAGCATAAGAACTCCTTTTTCTGTAAGCGAAGCGCGGTGCCGCAGTCCCCCTGCCGCACCGGAACACCTCCAGTATACCACAAAAACAGAAATAAGGCAGTATTTTGGGGCTAAAACGGTTGATTTTCCCGGTGGTTTCAGGTACGATAAGAATGATATTCAAAACCGACAGGAGTTTACGATCATGCAGACCATTTCTCTGCCCGTGCTCGAGGCGGGCGAATACGCCGGCGGCATCTGGTATTACGAGCCCCACACCTACCAAAGCTACCGTTACGTTCTGGGGCGGGTGGGCAAGCACCCGCTGGTGTGCATCGGCATCAACCCCAGTACCGCCCAGCCCGGTGCGCTGGACCCCACCTTAAAAAGTGTGGAGCGGCTGGCCGCCGCCAACGGCTTTGACAGCTGGATCATGTTCAACGTCTACCCCCAGCGCGCCACCGACCCCAACGATATGGACAAAGTACCCGACCGCGCCCTGTGCGATGAAAACCTGCGCTGGCTGCAGGCCGTTCTGGCCCAGACCGAGCCCACCATGTGGGCGGCATGGGGCACCCTGATTGAAAAGCGGGACTACCTGCCCGGTCTGATGCGGGAGATGGTAGCTCTGACGCGGGAGCGGAAGATCCCGTGGGTCACCTTTGGCAAGCGCAGCAAAAAGGGGCACCCGCACCACCCGCTGTATCTGCGCAAGGATTCCACCCCGGAACCCTTTGATGTGGAAAACTATCTGGACACCTGTTTCTGATGTCCGTCCCGACAGGAGGAGAGCTGCTTTGACCGCAGAACAGTATAAGCCCATCTATCACTGGTTCAGCGCCCATCCGGCCGTAAAGCGTCTGGTCGTTTTTCTGGACCGGTGGCTGCCGCTGGTGCCCTTTGTGTGCTATCCGGTGCTGCTGTGCCTGCTGAACATCCGGCTCTCGCGGCTGTTCCTCACCCAGAAACAGGCCGCGCTGGACTTTATGGTGCTCATCGCCCGCTCCGTCTTTGTGCCGGGGCTGGTGTTCTGGGGCGGCACGCTGCTGCGCAGTCGGCTGCCCTTTCCCCGTCCCTACGAGCAGCCCGGCTTTACCCCGCTGGTGGCAAAGGAGAGCCGTGGGCATTCCATGCCCTCCCGTCACGCGCTGAGCGCCGCCGTGCTGGCGGCGGTGTGGCTGTATTTCTACCCCGCTGCGGGCTGCGTGATGGTGGGCATTGCCCTGCTCATCTGCTGCCTGCGGGTGCTCACGGGGGTGCATCATGTGCGGGACGTGGTGTGCGGCTTTGCACTGGGCTTTGCGCTGGGCTTTGCCGGAATGTGGCTGCTGTAAGGCCATTCCTACACGCTGGAACGGTCATTTTTGCCCGCAGCGCAAAAAAGTTGAAACTTTTTTCAGATTTTCCTTGACAGAATGCGATGGGTATGGTATTATTTCTCTCGCAGCCTGTGCCGACACAGAACTGCCGCCATAATGGAACCCATTGGGATAACAACGTGCGCCCGTAGCTCAGGTGGATAGAGCAACTGCCTTCTAAGCAGTGGGCCGGGGGTTCGAGTCCCTTCGGGCGCATCTATGTGGTGCCCATAGCGTAGTCGGTTAACGCGCCAGATTGTGGATCTGGAGACCGTGGGTTCGAGTCCCACTGGGCACCCCACCAAAAATCCGCTGATGCTTTGCATCGGCGGATTTTTTTATTTGGCGGGGTGCCCAGTGGGGCTCGAACAAGGCGGCTCTGACGCATCAGCGGCAGAGCAACCAACAGCCCAGTGGGCTGTTGGTTAGCCTGCGGGTTCCAATCAGTAGGAATGTCTACCAAGACAAATGCTGTGCTGATGCTTTGCATCGGCGGATTTTTTATTTGGTGGGCGTGCCCAGTGGGACTCGAACAGCACGCCATTATTTTCTGCTAAAAAAGCATGTGCAGAACACCTCTGGCCGGAACGGCTCCTGTGTGCTCTGCACATGCTTTTTATTGTTTGGTATCCACCCGAACGGTCAGCGCCTCATCTGCTGCAGGATCTGTGCGATCTCTGCGCTGGAATAGCCATCCTGCCGCAGTGCGGTGCTGATGCTGGTATCGCTCTTGCCCTGGCTGCGCATCAGCATGGCCATGTAGGGCACCGTCACATTCCGGGAGGTGTCACTGCCCAGACGGGTGACAGTGCCCGTGCTGCGGCTGGCTGTACCGGAGGACGTACTGCCCGTGCCAGTGCCGCCAGTCTTACTGCCTGCCGCCGTGCTGCCAGCGCGGCTTGCTTTCTGCGCTGCATTGGACTTTTTCAGGTTCCACTCGCCCAGTGCGATGTTCAGCTTCTGGCTTGTGACATCGTTGTTGAATTTCTGCTGGTTGAGTTTGTCCTGATACTCCCGCTCGCTCGTCTCGTTCTCGTAGCGCTGCTGGTTCAGGCTGTCCTGATACTGACGCTCCTGCAGCTGCTGGTTCCACTGAGTGTCCGCACGGTTTGCCTCGTACTGACGGTTGCCGGAGTAGATGTTGTAGCCGGTATTCAGCAGGCCGCTCAGCATGGAGCCAACGCCCGTGGTGCCGCTGAGAACGATCTGCACCGCATCGCCCAGCACACCCAGCACGGTCATCACATTGCTGAACACCTGCTGGCGGCGTGCTGCCTGCTGCTGTTCCTGCGCGGAGTAATAATCGTGCAGGGTGCCCAGCTGGCTCAGATAATCCTGATACGCGCTGTAGTCCTGCGCATAGGCGTTGTTGTATGCTTCGCCCTTCTGCTGCAGCTGAGTGTAGTAGTCCGAGAGCTTGTTGTTGTACTGCTGCTGGGCATCCTGTTCGCTGTTGTTCAGCTGATCCAGCTGGCTCACCAGCTCGTTGCCGCCGCTGGTATACGTATCCAGTGCCAGACTGTACAGCGTGGGGATGGCGCTGCTCAGCGCACCGATCTGCTGCTGATACGCCTGCTGGGCGGCGCTCGTGGCATAGCTGGAGCCATAACCGCCGGTCAGGGCTGCAGCCTGCGCCGCAGCATCTGCGCTGGCGTTGTGGGCGTTCTGCAAATAGTTCTGCTCGTACTGGCGGTAGAGCGGATCCTTGGTGTAGCTGTACTGGAAGCTCTCACGCTGCAGCAGCTGGTTCAAAAGCTGATCGATCCGCTCCTGATAGCTGCTCTGATAATCGCCCGGGCGGTTTGCCTGCCACTCCTTCAGCGCATTTGCAGCATCCGTCACGGTCTGGCTGGGCTTGTAGCTGGAATTTGCCAGCGCGTTTTCCACCTCCGAGCGGCTGTCCAGTCCCGCTGCCGAATAGCCGCTCTGCACGGCAGGCTGGCCGCTGCCCTCCGTCTGCGCCTGCACAGCGGCAAGCGCTTCGTCCTTTTTCTTTCTGTTTGCCATATATGATCCTTTCCTTATAAATTCTGCAGTTTCGTGCGCATCTCGTCGGACATGTTCTCAACGTCCAGATTGCTCAGCACATACTGCAGCTGTTCCTGCATCTGGTACAGGTAGCTGCGCAGGGCGCGGGCATCCTCCGGGTCCATGTTCTCGCTGAGCTTGGGCAGGCCGATCTTGTTAATGCCCATCACGCTTGCCATTCGTCACACCTCCCCGCCTGCAATGCCGCCCTTGGCAGCGGCCATTGTTTTTGCAATGCTGCGCAGGGTGATCTGTCCCCTGCCCTTCAGGCGCAGCCGCAGGGTGCCGTGCCTCCGGGGCACGAACGGCAGATCAAAGCTGCGCCGCTTGTCCTGTGCCGTCAGGCTTGCCACCGTCTCCCATGGGCCGCCGTCATAGCTGGCGGCCACCTCCACCGTACTGCTGCACTCGGCATCCAGCCGCAGCGTCAGTCGGGAAAGATACCGGTCCTCGGCCCCGTCCAGCCCAATGTCACCAGTGGTCAGCTCAAAGTTCAGCTTTTCCTCCACACCGTCGGTGGCCTGCCAGTCCGCTTCGCGGCTGGGATCTGCGGCCCACAGTGCCTGCCCGTCCCACAGATAAAGCTGTCCGCCGGTGCTGGTCATCTCGTAGGAGCACACGTTTTCTTCGCTCCAGAGCGCGCGCTCGGTATCGTACACCAGCAGCCTTGCCGTATTTTCGCCTGCCGCCGTGCGGGCCACATGCAGGTAATAGCGGCCATCCAGCGCACTGCCCACCGCGCTCTGCACATTGGCCAGTCGGCCCGAATCCAACGCGCCGGACACTTTTGTTGGAATGCTGCCGTCCCATGCCATCACACCGTCCGGCGAAAGATAATAGAGCGTCTCGTTCAGCACACACAGGCTGCGCGCCGCGTTTTTGGCAACGCCCCGGCAGCGCAGCGAGGTGAGCTGAAAATCCGAAGGCTTGGAGCCATAGAGCTTGTGCAGTGTGTTCTCCTTAAAGAACAGCGCATAGCCCATGCATGTGGCCGCGCCGGTAAACGCACCATCGCTGCCCACCGTCACTGCGTAGCTGTCTGCCGCAATGCCCCGGTAGGAAAACCAGTTGGTGGGGTCGCCTAAGCGGCAGGCATAGATCACGTTTTCCTTGCTGCTGCAGCCCCATACCCGGTTGTCGCACTCGGTAACGTAGTCCAGATCCGGCACGCGGCGTTCCATCCGCACCGGCGTGCTCACCGCAAAGCTGCGTGTCTCCTTGCCGTCCAAGCTGGTCCACTGGGCGCTCTCGGCGCTCTGCACCAGCGTGCCGTAAACATGATCTCCCTCCGGGCTTACCCGCACGCGCAGCCCGTTTTCCAGCACATCGTAAACTACCAGATCCCCGTCCAGCTTTGTCCACATGCCAGCCTGCTGTGCTGCCGTGCCCTGCACGGTCACGGTGTCCCACTGGGCAAATAGCTTCTGCGCGCCCGCCGCTGTGATGCGGCAGTATTCCAGGGGCACTGCCGTCCAGCTGCCGGAGGATGCGCTGTACTCTTCCAGTGTGCTGGTGCTGGCCCATGGGTGCTCCTCGTCCTCCACCTTCAAAAAGAGCTGTCCGTCTGCAGGCTTCTCCGGTTCCTCCTTGCCGTAACCGCTCACCTCGTAGGCCTTGCCCGCGGCATCGCAGGGTGCAAACTGCACGCTCTGTCCCTCTGCCTGCCATACAGCTCCCAGTGCCGAAACACTTCCGTCCGCTGTATCAAAGGCTACCTTGTCCGGGAAGATCAGGATTTTTGTACCAATGCCCACCAGTGCCTTTTTGCCGTCGGTCACTGCCTCGGTGCAGGTCACTGGGTTCGCGCCGTCGGCATCCGGCGTGTAGATCAGATCCTTCCCACAGACGGTCAGCAGCCCGTTCAGGTGATACATGCCGTTCAGCCCGGTCAACTCCCTCAGCTTGCGGCGCGGCTTGCGGGTGCTCAGCGCCGGGAAATCTCGGGCAGAAAAATTCACGCCCGCGCTGTACTCCGCTTCCGAGCAGGCATAGGTCTCGTTCAGCCCGCCGAATACCCGCACAAGACTGCGGCTGTTCTGCAGCTTCGCTCTGTTTGCCAGAACCATGCTCTCACCTCCTTACCAGCGCCACTGGGCACCCGTCAGGGTCGGGTAGCTGCGCCGCAGCCACGCCGCCAGATCTGCCAGCAGACTGTTGTACTGGGCCTGCTCCCCGACGTAGCGGTCGGTCTCACCAAGGGCCGCATCGGTCATGGCACACAGATAATGCGGATACAGCGCATCAAAAGGTGCCGGTGCCAGCAGCACATCGTCGTCCTGCAGGCTGTCGTCCCATGCAAGGTCTGCGCCCACATCGTCGTATGCATCTGTGATGCTGTTTTTAAAAAAGCGTTCCCGCAGCATCGCGTCTGCTTCCTTCAGCCACGCCTGCCGGGTGGCCAGCGCAATGCGGCTGCCCGGGCGCAGCTCTTCGGCGCGTTCCAGCGCCTGTCCTACGGTCATATGTTCACTCTCCTTTTTATAAAGGCCCGGCCGGGCAGGCTCCCCAGCCGGGCTTTTTGTCTGTTTCGGGTTTACTGGGCGGCGTTCTCTGCCGCCGCAATGCGGGCGGCGGTCAGCTCATCCTGCATCTGGCTGTGCTCCAGCACCTCGGCCACTTCGGGCGGCACTTCCACCTCCACGCCGCGGCGGATCTTATAGTTCACACCGTTCACGCTCACGAACAGATCGCCCTTGTAGCGGCTGTTATCCTTGAACAGCCGGATGCGTACATTTTTCTTTTCAGCCATGGTTCACACCTCCTCAGTTGGCAGCAGCGGTGGCGGAATAGCTGGACGCACTTTCAATGCGCACCATGTACTGCTCCACCAGACGCTCTGCCGCACGCATGCCCTTCCAGCCCACGGAAGCGCGCTGGTTCAGCGGGTCGTCGCCGTAGCCCAGCTGCTTGACGATGTGCTCCAGACCGCCGCCTTCCAGCTCGGTCACACCGTAGGCGTGGGCACCCAGCACCAGCGTACCGAACACGGCCAGACCACTGGGGCAGGTGGTGTCCTTCCAGATCTTGGCCTCACTGGTCTCCACAAAGCGCACACCATGCAGCGTGCCGATCTCGCCGTTGTAGATCTCGTCCGGCTGGGCGTACTTGTGCACATCGATCCAGTCCGGGTCGCGGCGCAGTTCATAGGTCACATAAGGGTGGATGATGCCCACAAAGCTGGTGCCGATGGGATCAGCGTTCATGGCCTTCAGCTGGGTGGCCGCACGGGCGATCAGGTCGCTGGTCAGCTGGCAGGTCGCGTCCAGGGTGGCGCGGCTGGTCACAGCGGTCTCCGCGCCGCCTTCGCCGATCTTGGGCGCATAGATCACGTTGGTGCCGCCCGCCAGCACATCACGCACGATGGTGTCCAGGGTGCGGCCCGCCTGGCTGGCAATGATTTTGGTTGCCTGCAGGATGTTGTTGTCAATGGCGGTCAGCTGCAGCGTGTCGGTAATGGGCACCCATCCGCCGTACTGCCTGACTTCAGCGGTAACGGTGGAAACGTTCATGGTCTGGCCGTCCGGGGTCACACCCTCGGTCAGCGGAGTGGTGGCCTTGGGCAGGCTGTCATACTTGCGGAACTCGATGTTCTTGCCGCCGTTGGCCGGAATGGGATACGGGTCGCCGAACTGGTCATGCACCAGGGCAGGCTCTGCCTGGTCGATCAGGCGCTTCTCGTAAAAGGTTTTCATCTCGGCACTCATGCCGGATGCGCTGGTGGCGTTCTGGAGATCGGA